>Ga0181380_1000091_pt1 | contig 37337 bp, 30 predicted proteins | sample 3SPOviralmetaG_FD_130116 | JGI IMG/M metagenome (GOLD analysis project Ga0181380, IMG submission 130116) | Marine viral communities from the oligotrophic San Pedro Time Series (SPOT) site, San Pedro Channel, CA, USA - 3 SPOT_SRF_2009-08-19 | ecosystem: Environmental > Aquatic > Marine > Strait... | reverse complement strand
TTACGGTTTCATGATTCAGTCAAATCAAATAACACTGTACCTAGACGGCGTGGCTACGCCAATGAAAGATCCTGTCTTTGGTATTGGGCACACTGGTAATCCTGGAGATTCTTTCGAAGATGTTCTGGGTGCTGGCCAACTATCTTCTATTACAGCTACAGCCATAGACTCTGGCTCCACGAGGTCTAGCGTCAACTCTGCATCCAATGTAAAGTTTGTTGTAAATACTTCTTCTGGTAATGTCGATGTCAACGGAACGGTGGAGCAAGTCAATGACGCCTTTGGTGGGAGTCACTATTCTATAGTGTTCTTGGTGTCTTGATTATATTTGCTCTATGTCCCAGAGCACAAGAGTAAAGAACCTACTTAAGAAGCACAGCCTTAAGGGTGTCAACAAACCCAAGGCTACTCCTAAGCACCCTAAGAAGTCTCACATGGTTCTCGCCAAGGTTGGTGATGTTGTGAAGCTTATTCGCTTTGGGGAGCAGGGTGCAAAGACAAATCAGAACGAAAAGCAGCGCAAGTCATTCAAGGCTCGCCACGCAAAGAACATTAAGAAGGGTAAGTTGAGTGCAGCTTACTGGGCCAACAAGGTAAAGTGGTGATATGAAAGCTGTCAAGTACAACAAGGGTGGCAAGCTCAAGATCACCCAGAAAACTATGGATGTGCCCCCTCCATCTGGATATCACTGGATGCAGGAGAACGGCAGATACTTCCTCATGAAGGGTGAGTACAAGCCGCATCCAGGCGCTGTAGAAAAAGCTAAGTTCAAACTTGTGAACCATGGGTAAGCCAAGTAATCGGTCTAGAGTCGCGCACTTGCTTAATCAGCTTGAGCAATCAGAAAGAGGTACGGTTCTAGGCAAGGGCACGTCTGTGTCAGACGCCGCTCACATGGCTTACATAGAGGACAGACTGGGGGAGATGCTTTCTGCAAAGGACGTTGGCAGAGCTATGTACGACCTAACAGCTCGTAGGCTTGACGGAGATACGTTAAAGGGTCAAGCTGACGCTATATCAAATATGAGCAAGGGGGGTAAGAATAAGAGCAGAGTTAACGAGGCTGGTAACTACACCAATCCTAGCTTGCGCAAACGGATCTTCAACAGAATCAAAGCAGGTAGCAAGGGAGGTAAACCAGGCCAGTGGTCAGCTCGTAAAGCACAGATGCTAGCTAAAGCTTACAAGGCTGCAGGGGGAGGATACACGGACTGATGGCACTCAAGAAATCACAGAAGTCCCTTAAGATGTGGACCAATCAGAAGTGGAGAACCAAAAGCGGTAAGCCGTCTACTCAGGGCAAGGATGCTACTGGTGAGCGCTACTTGCCAGAGGCTGCGATCAAAGCCATGTCTGATGAAGAGTACGCAGCAACCACTGCTAAGAAGAGAAAGGACACGAAGGCTGGTAAGCAACACAGCAGGCAGACCAGGCGTGCCAGACGCATCGCAAGGAGACACAGATAATTCTTGCTATATTTGCAACAAACTTTTCAAGATAACTAAGCAATGGCAACCACTACTGCATCAATCACGCTATCCAGTTCTGACCTCACTGGTGACGCTCTGTCTCTCTCGTCTACTTCGACACTCACAAAAGGGAACAGCGTCACTGGTCTTGATCAAACCTCTGGTGTAGCTAGAAAAACTTTTACCTCCGATGACGAAGTAATCATCTTCGGGGATGCTGATTACTCCGCAACTGACCCAGGTTTCAAGGTATATCTCAGAAACCCAAGCACGGTTAGCTCTGAGTACTTTACCATCAAGATTGCAGATGCGGCTACAATCACAGGATCTCCAGCTGCAAGTGTAGGGGGTAAGAACATGGGGAGGCTTTATGCTGGGGACTGGACACTCTTCCCCTACGACGCAAGCTCAGCTTCTGACATCACCGTCACTCCAAGCGTGGCAACTGCCATGACCTTGGAGTACATGATCATCTACCACGTATAATGGGTACAGTTAGAGTAAATGTAACTCTAGCTACAGACGACGTACTGGCAACACCTGTGGCAATCGCAGCAGCCAAGACGTTTAACGCTGATGCTGGAAGTGTAACGCGAGTCAAGTTGGCTCCCGTAACTTCTGCTGCGGATAACCCTATTATCTATAAGGCTGACGATAAGCTGGATAGAGCTTACCTGTACGTCAGAAACCTCGCAACAGATCTTGAAAAGTTTGTTTACCTGTGGGCAGATGGAGCTACGGACGACATTGACATCGCTAAGATTGGCGGTGGTGAGTTTGTTTTTATCCCTGTCCCTAACGATCAGACCTTTAGAGCGTACGGAACTGATGTTGATCAGTTGATCGAGTATGCTGTCTTTGGTCTTGACGATTCATCTACAACACTAGGATAATGGCTCATCCATCAAACTCATTCCCTAAGGGCTTCTATCTCCTCGATGAGGATCAGGTAGCTACTGGCGACTTTTATGCTATTCAATGTTTGACTGCTGGGACTATTACTGTTAAGGGTAGTGGTATCTATGAATACGACTCAGGTTTTTCTGAGACAGCAGCTACTGCAGACGTGTCTATCGCGCTGCCAGCAGGAGCCACTATATACGGAGCATTCACAAGTATAGACGTGGGTGCTACCGCCAAGTGCATCGCGTACTACAAATAATTTAATATGGAAGAACAAATTCAATCCACCGAAGCTCCTCAAGTGGAGCAACCTCAAGTAGAACAACCTCAAGTAGAACAACCGCAACCAGAAGTCCAGGAATCATCACCTGGGCTTCAGTTCTTTGACAACGTAGAGGATCTGGCATCAAGCTTTAACGAAGCCCCTCAGCAAGAGGAGGCTGTTGAAGTTCAGCCAGAGCCACAGCAGGTACAGGAGACACCTTACGTAGACCCTGAGCCCGCACCAACACAGCAACCAACGCTCTCTGACGAAGATGCAGGGCGTATGATGGGAGAGTATCTGAACGAGAAGTTTGGAGCTCAACCACAGACGCTTGAAGACTCTGGATCAGTAGAGCAACCACAACCACAGCTTGACGAGCGTGTAAGTGCAATCGCCAAATTCGTTGAGGAGACAGGCAGATCACCAGAGGACTGGTTTGCATACCAGCGACTGAACCCATCCGAGATGGATGACTACAGCGCAGTACGTGTGCACATGGCCACTGAGTACAGCTCACTCTCCCCAGAAGAGGTGAACACCCTCATGCAAGGCAAGTACAAACTGAATCCTGATGTGTACAGTCAGGAAGAGGTAAAGATGGGACAGCTTCAACTGAAGATGGATGCCCAGAACGCAAAGGATGCTATCGGAAGAATGAGAGATTCTTACAAGCTCCCTGTTCAGCAGCAGTCACAGGTTGACGACGACCCCATCATCACGGACGAGTGGGTCTCAAACATGAGCAAAGAGGTTGACGCCTTGACTGGGTTAGAGTTTGACCTAGGAAATGGCAAGACCTGGACGTTCGGTTTGAACGACCAATACAAGTCCACACTCAAGGAGAAGAACGCAAAGCTTGACGAGTTCTTCGATCCTTATGTACGAAACGACGGGAGCTGGGATTACGATACGCTGTCATCTCACAGAACTGTTCTCGACAACATCGATCAAATTGTCTCTTCTGTTTACAGGCAGGGAATGAGCGATGGTCAGAGAGGGGTTGTGAGCAAGGCAGCCAACGTGTCTACGAAGGCTCCAGTTCAAGGTCAAGCACCAACTTCTAATCCGCTTACCGATCAACTAAAAACTATTCTCGGTAACGGAAACAAAATGACTTTTAACATCTAAGATTAAGAAATTATGGCTACAGTAGGATCTCCTGGAGTCGGTACTCAACCAACGTTTAACACCGATCCCAGTAAGTACACAACCATCCACGACCTGCTGGATGTAAATAAGCAGGACAACAGAGACCTGTTGGTTAAGACGTACGGTGATCAAGGTATCACTGGATTTTTGGAATTGACTGGCGCAACCAAGTCTGCTGGTACGAACGACTTCGTTCAGTACTGGGAGGAGCAGCGCCGTCACAGACTCGTCGCATTGACTGGCGGTACGTTTACCACCAACGCTGGCGGTACGGTCGACTTCGATACCACCCCAACCGATCTGGCTAACGAACTTGGCTCTCTCGAAGCTCAGACTGTTGTGATGAACGACAGAACTGGTGAGGTGTTTATCTGCACCACAGCCAATGACGTGTTTAAGAGACTCGACGGTACTGCTTCTCACACAGCGTGGGCAGCAACGGACAGCTTGATTGTGTTGGGCAACATGTACGATCAAGGATCTGAAGCTCCTGGTAACTTCATGAAGACGGATGCTACGAAGCGCAACAACTCCTTCATGATCATCAAGGACAAGTACGAAGTGAATGGCTCACAGGCTACTAACATCGGTTGGGTGAATGTCGGCGGCGATTACAGATGGTATATCCACGGTGAGCAGGAGACTCGTCAGCGCTTCTTGGACAGACGCGAGATGATGATGCTCTTTGGCCAGTTGACTGGTGCTGACGCATCTACTATCTCCACAAACAACGGTGGTGTTGCTGGTTCTGAAGGTTACTTCGCAGCTATCGCTGACAGAGGTATTGAGGTCACCAACGGTAGCGCCAACCCTCTCGACTCTTTCGCTGAGTTCGATAACATCATCCTTGAGCTCGACAAGCAGGGCGCTCCTTCTGAGTACGCTATGTACGTCAACAGAACTCAAGACCTGGCTATCGATGACATGCTTGCTTCTGGTATCGCTACTGGTGTAACTGCTGGTCTCCCAGGTCAATTCGGTGCATTCCAGAACTCACCAGACATGGCTGTTCAGCTCGGATTCAAGAGTTTCACTCGCGGTGGATACACTTTCCACAAGCACGACTGGAAGTTGTTGAACGATCCTACCTTGTTGGGTGCTTCAACTAAGTACATGGGTGCTATGATTCCTTTGACTCAGGTCACTGATCCACGCACTGGTATTAAGGCCCCATCATTGGAGTTGAACTACAAAGAGGCAAACGGCTACAGCCGTGAGCTTGAGCACTGGGTACGCGGTGGTGGTGTCTTCGGACACAACGAGTTGTCTAAGGACGTTGCAGAAATGCACTACCGTTCTGAGATCGCTTTGATCACTCGCGCTGCTAACCAGCACGTTGCTCTCAAGGGATAATTAACCTGAAGTGACGAGAGGGCCCTTCGGGGCCTTCTCTTAGCTTCTTAATCTTTCAAGACATGGCACTTATTCCAGTTTTTGTTCCAGACGGGTCTGCAACAACTCAAGCGTTCACGACGTCAACGAGTGAGATTGATCCAGCTGGAGCTTACGAAGTGAAGGCTAATAACACTGGGGCTGCAGTGGCGACACTCCCAACCCCAGTTGCTAAGCACACAAAGCTGAAGGACAGCAATGATCAGATCATTGATCCATCAGTTGTTTACGGACAATACATTAAGTTGTCAATCGCTACACTTGGCACCAGTTGGACCGTCACTTACTACGATGCTTCTGAGGGAGCTGATTACACAGCCACATTTGATAATGCGGCTGACGAGATCGTCTTGGTGGCCGTACCAGTATCAGGCGATCAGCTTGGTGGTTATATGGTTGTTGAGAACAACGCTGTTGATCTCGCTGCTGTTTAATTTGAATCGTGAAGCGTAAGTACTTTCTATTTAGGAAGGAAGACCTAAGTCTGCTAAGCTCCTCCTCGTCTGATGATGGGGAAGGGCTTAGCGTCTTTGGTGTAAGTGCAGACTCTATGTCGTACATCACTGCCATTCAGGGCGGTGTTGTCATGTACTTTAATAACGCCACGCCATTTGAAGACAACCAACTCACTGACGGTGAGTCATTTGAGAAGACGAAAGTTGTCGTAAACTGCGAAGAGGGGAAGGAGGTCGACTTGATCGAATCAGTCATGAACTTCCTAAGCAGTGAAAGCTCCCCAGCCATCATGAGGTTTGACTCTGTTGATCAGGGATCAAGCCTCAAGGAGGTTAGAACCTCTGTGTCTGTAGCGGCTGAGATTAAGTCTCACCCCATCAATAGGGTTACCAAAGAGGTTAGCTTTCAGCTTGACAATGGGTTTACTGCTGCCACAGGCAACGTGGTGAACGACATAAACTTTCTTACTGCTGACAACAAGCCTGAGATCGATTATGAATTTGAAGAGGCTACGTACAATGCATCTTTACCATTTGATCTTACTGCTCTAGCTAACTCTGGCACCCTTGGATCAGACTACGATATCGACGTTGCCAGCTCCGTTGGTAGCGCGTACGTGAAGGCTGATGCTGGGGAAACTTATGGGCTGTCTAAGGTTTCTGTAAACATAGGCTTGGACTCGTATCTCAAGCTAACCAATTCATACACAGCCTCCGAAGACTACACTATGTATGCTGTGTTGAACTACGATGGTGCGTACGGATTGTCGTTCGGACCATTGTATGGCAGTGATTCTGGTGAGACGGCAGGCCTGTCCATAATAGAGACTACTTCAGTCACTCCTATGAAGTTTAATGTTAGGCCAAACACCGTAGGACTTAGACACGAGGGCAAGATATCAACACCCGCCATAGGGGGAACTAACGATGAATCGGATAACACCACGGCATACAGGTTCCCTGTAACAGACATAGATCAAGACGACTACCAAAAAATCTATGTGCTGCTGATCAGGAGAAACAACGATGGCGACATAACAGCCTACAATTCTCTGGGTCAGAGAATCGCCTTTATAAAGGGTACAGATAAATACGACCCAAGCTCTAAGCTCGGAACGCTTCCAGGCGACACCAATGGTGATCTAGTGATAGACCAAATAGGTAGTGCAGGAGGTAATACGGATACTTCTTTCAAGGGTAGGCTTGCTAGATTCGGGGTGATCAACAGGGATGTAGGAGACGAAGTAGCTCGTAACTTAGCGAAACAGTTAAACACTTTATATAAATTCTAATGGAACAAACAACTAAGCGTCGTGCTTCAAGCACGCCGAAGGCTGCTGCAGTAGCCACAGAAGCACCTGCTAAGCAGGTGAAGAAGAGCGCTCCGATCAAGCGCAAGGTAGAGGCCCCAACGTCTCGTGTCTATCAGACCGTGAACGGAGGTGGTATCGTCCACATGATCCAGTCCAAGGGTGTGACAATCTTTGACGAGGAGAGCGGTCAGGTCCGAGAGATGCGTTACTGCCCTAACGAACCATCTATCTGGAGAGACGAGCAGAGCGACAGCGCCCGAAAGGAGGCTGTTGTATTTCGAAACGGGAACCTTATCGTCCCACGCACGAAGCCAAACCTCATGGAGTACCTCGACCGTCACCCTGGAAATCAGGCAAACGGTGGGAACAACTTCAAGTTGTTGGACAACAAGAAGGACGCTGAGGTTAACTTGAACAAAGAGTTCTCTGTGAGTGAAGCCATCATCACAGTGAGAGATAAGTCAATCGAAGAGCTCTTGCCAGTGGCGATCTACTTTGGAATGAACATTGATCGAAACGCTTCAGAGATTAGATTCGACCTTCTCCAGAAAGCTAAGAAGAACCCATCTGAGTTCCTCGCCTCTTTTGACTCTCCGATCGTAAAGGTCAGAGCCTTGGTGAAGCAGTGCGAATCATACCAGATCATCAAGCTCAAAGAGGATGGTGCTTACTGGTTCGACAGCAACAAGATGATTGTGGCTAACCCAGCTGGTCATGACTGCGACGACACACTGTCTCGCTTCCTTATGACAGAGAAGGGGGCTACAACGCACTCCTCACTAGAGGAGAGGTTAGAAAAGCTCGGCTGAGCTAAGGAGGGGGCCGAAAGGTCCCCTCTTTCTTTTTGTATATTTGCCTTATGATTAGCGTGATCAAGGTGTTCAACACTCTTAGGGATCTTTGTAACGAAGATCAGAGAGGATTCATCACACCTGAGGTATTTAACTCCTTTGCCCAGCTGGTTCAGGAGAACGTGTATGAGAAGATGAAAAGCGATCTCCTCAACACTGTTAGGCTCAGAAAATCCAACATGGATCTTGGGGGTATTGACTCTCGTCACAGGGAGTTGAAGGAGGTTATGTCTGACTACATACGTGAGGAAACCTCCAACACAGCTGTATCTGGATCTAGCTTTGAAAAGCCTCATGATCTAGACAAGATTATCTCAATCCATACTGAAGCAGACAAGTCCGATGTAAGGTCTTCAGATAGTTCGTTTCAGTGCGACATAGTTCACGATCTTGAGAAGATCTCTATGTTGATGAGAAGCAATCTATCATCACCCACAGAAGCCTTTCCTGTGGCCCTTATACACGATAAGATCGAGATACTCCCAGACACTGTTGAAAGCATCCACTTGATGTACTACAGAAGACCTACATCCGTAAAAGGATCAAACGAGCTGGATAGAAACAGCTTCCCGAACTACACTGTTAGTTCTTCTGGTCTTGGTGTTGATATCAACATAACGAGAAACTTTGATCTACCCTCAGAGTACTACGATGAGGTGATCCTTGAGTTTGCTGAGATGATGGGTGTGAGACTGCGAGACCCAATGATTTCCGCATACTCTACTCAAGAACAAGCTCAGTCCTAAGACATGGCAAGAAACTACGTTACACTGAGGCAGGTCCTCGATGACTACAAGATTACGATGGATGGTGATGACTTCGTCAGCACTGCATCCGACGCTGCCTTGCGTAACATTGCTATGAGAGGAATCAGGGAGATTGGGTTCGACACTGGTAAAAAGGTTAGATCTCTTAAGCTACCAGTTACCACGTCAAACGACACTGTCGCCTTGCCAGATGATTTCGTGGATCTCATAAAGATCGGGGGAGTTGGGAGCGATGGACTAGTGTACGTGTTTGGGCATAACAAGAATATCAACTACTCACAGAAGGAGGTTACTGACGCAGCAACAACAGACGCTCAGGACGATCCTCTATACCGTGATGTTGACGCCATAAACAAGCCAGTAAACAGAGAGGACAGTAAGTCCAAGACATCTGGCGTGGCAGACGAAGCCAACCCTACCAACGGGTTTGACTCTTACCTCTTCAGGAACTATCTGTACGGTAGCAACCTAAGAACTCTTTACGGTGTAGGAGGAGGTCACATGAACGGTGAGTACAGGCTCAACCTAGACCAGAACAGAATCGAGCTCAAGGTTAACTCAAGCGTAAACGAAGTCGTGATCGAGTACATCGCTGATGAAGCGAGATCAACAGACCCGATGGTTCATGTTTACTGCGAGGAAGCTCTTCGGTGCTACATCTACTACAAACTCTGTGAGCGTAAGACAAGCGTTCACGCAGGCGAGAAGGCCAGAGCTAGGACAGAGTACTACAACGAGCTTAGAAAGGCTAAGGCTAGGCTTAATAACTTCACCAAAGAGGAAGCCCTCAAGACGATTAGAAAGAACTTTAAGCAAGCTCCTAAGTACTAATGATTAACAAGGTCACCCCAAGATCAAGGAACTCAGCAGCAGATAAGAGATATGTAACTCAAGACCAGTACACAGATGCTGTGAACATTCGAGTTGAGAACTCTTACTCTGAGTCTGGTGAGAATTCAAGCGGTAATGTAGGTGTTGTAAAGCCTGTGAAGGGGAACATACCTGTTGCCAGCCCAGACCTAACTGGTCATAGAATACTTGGGAAAGTTCATGATGTTTCTACTGACATTATATACTTCGCAGCAGCCAGTCCTAAGGCTTCTGAGAACGGAGTGTTTATGGTAGATTCAAAAACATCTGAGATCACATCTATAATACAAACGTCTTATTTCGCCTGGGATGGGGTGTCACACGTTGACATGGCTGTCACTAGATCTAGAGACGGAGATGCGATTGTTTACCTTACGGATGGTGTCAATGAGCCATATAAGGTTGATGTTAAGGCTTTTACCGAAGGCTATGACGCTCTAGTTTCAGGAACAAATTACTCATCAGATAGCTTAGATTCTAGCGACGGACTTAGATTGTACGACGGAATCACTGTTTGCCCTAGAACACCTACCAAACCTATTACGGCCTCGTTTACTTACGACCCATCATCAGGTTCTTCTAACTTTAAGAATCTCCCTGGTATGCAGCTTGCTTATCAGAATGTTTACGAAACAGGAGAGATCTCAGCACTTTCGTCGTATTCAGACGTCTTTGTTCCTCCATCTTACATCGATCAGGGGGCAGGTACACTTGAAACTCTAGACTCCTTTAACAGGCTCGACATAGTCGTACCAGGCCAATCGAAGTCTGTTGCTTCCGTAAAGATACTTGTCAGGTTTGGAGAAAGCGGATCTTGGTTTATCATAGAGGAGATCGATCGACCCTTCCTCCCAGACCGAAAGTTCGAACTCCCTCTGGAGAGAGCGTTCTACAACGATGAGATATTGGCTCAGCTTCCAGAGAATGAGTCAAAAAGATCCTTTGATTCTGTACCCATCAGAGCGGCCACCAACGAAGTCCAAGAAGATAGACTGTTCTATGGGAATTACACAGAGGGTAGAAACAACTCTCAGTCGGGATCAGCCATAGGTGCTACACAGGCTAATCTGTCAGTGATATACGAGGATCGTCCAGATGACTTTGATCCTATTGCTATTGACATTAAGCCAGAGGTCGTCATGCTAAAGAGGAAGGATGAGTCTGGCGATTATGTTAGCAACGATAAGTGTCACAACAGAGTGGCTGGATTTAAGGTTAGTATAGGAGGAGATCCAGCTTCCGAGATTCAAGAAGGGTCAACCGTCGTCTTTGACTTTACGGCTGCCCCAGATAAGAACTTTCATATCTACGAGTCAACTCACTCCTTTCACGCAAACACAGAGTTGTATGGATTTGATGACACTCCAGGAGGCGATACAAGTCATAACAACTACAACAAGGCCGCTCTTGAGGATGGAGGGGGTATAAGTGCTCAGTACAACTGGCAGAGATCTATTTGGGGGTTTGCTGACGAAGCCATGAAGACTGGCATCTACGACAACACCCCACCGTCTAATTTTAGGTACGGTGTCTCTGATGACGTGATCACTGGCAACACAGCTACATGGGAAGTTAAAGCAGGACCACTTAAGGGCACGCAGATGCCAGTTGTTTACGGGAGCTCTGCTGCTACCCCTCTCATCTTAAGAGGTGGTGAGATATCATTCTCAGTAAAGTTCAGACTTCTAAGGACTATGACGACGGGTGACATCGTTGCTAACATAATAAAGTTTTTAGATGAAGACCCAAGCGCTGGTTACGTAACTGAGTTTAATACCGAATTAGGCACCTTTCAGCAGGTACAAGTGGCTCAGCTACTAGACAGTCAGATTAGAGGAGGGTATAGCGTTGATATGGGTGTTGGAGATGGGACAAGGAGGTTCTCCAGAAACAGCGCTGTTGCAGACATAGTCTGCTGTGTTGGTGAAAGAGAGTGGGCTAGCTCTTACGAAACGTCATCAACTACGTCAACTCCAGGGACTGCGAGTACAGGTGAAGTTGCTGCGAATCCAGTCGGTTATTTTATGGTGGACAAGGCTGATCTAAAGTTTAAGCTTAGAGACGTTACGTCTGTTGACAACGTAGCTGATGTTTCTGGCGCTGGGGATGACGAGTTCTACCTCACTCTAGACATTGCCTCAGTAGACAATGTAAACATTGCTACAATGATTCCAGTGCTTGAGTTGGATAATACTGGGAGTACATATCTAACACTAGACCCATACATCAAACCATCTAGATCTAAGTGGGATAACAACGGCGAGCACGAGGGAGCCACTAACGCTGGTGGGGGGCCGTACGGTGATGACACCAGTATAAGCGGTAATCTTCATGCCATCCATCACGGTAACGTTGTGAACGCCTGGGTTGCCTTTGGAGAAAACTATGCCTTCAACAACCCTGAGACAATAGATTTCAGCTCTCTGTTTGACTGCTTATACGAGTCCACCTCAGGGCCTACTTACGAGCGGTTGTTTAAGTTTGAAGATCAGAGCGCATCATTCAAGGAAAGCATTGAGGGCAGGGTTCTAGAAGACGGTTCGCTTTACGATCCTCTTTATAGGAACGCTATGATGTGGGTTGGAAGACTCAAGCTAGCCTCTACGTCGTCTTCATCTGGTTTTACATCAGCCTTTGAAGGGATTGGAGGTGGTGCTGTCGAGGGCACTGAGTCAGTAAGCGCCTCCACAAGGCGTCTCATACACACGTATGAATCTAGTCTTACTAGATCCATAAGCTCTGGTGAGTTTTTAGCGTCATCGGAGGCACCACAGACTTACGCAAACTTTGCCTTCTCCATGGTTGACGGGGAGGGTGGTATCGGAGGATGGAAGGGTAGCATGCTTCAGACAGCTAGAGTTATATCTGACAAGCTGATACAGAGGTCTAAGGCAGATGACCCTGGCGCTTGGACTGACATAGACTTCACTCTCTCAGACGATCAGCTAGAAGATGCGTTTAAGAGGTTTACTGACAAGATAGAAGGCAGCGTCCCTTCAAGCATAATGTTTAATGGTATGATGAAGCCTGCTATAAGGTTCATAGCAGATGATAGATTGCAATTCAATAACCCAGGTGGGTCTGGCCAATGGATTGGGCCTAAAGGCTTTTATCCAGACATGCCTGTGGACGCTCCGTATGGGCCCTTGCTCGCGGGGGTGTATTATCCGTTTCAGTACTTGCATCAAGGTGGTGTTGACATAGGTAACTCCAACGAGGGTGTTCAGATAGGTTACACTCAGTTCGTAGGTTCTTACACCGCTGGCCTTGATACATGGCAGTCAGATATTATAGAGACATTTACTGTTGATCCAGATGACTACTGGTCTGGTATAAAGGGGTATCTAAAACACAGCGCAGATCCTGAGAAGGATACCATGCCATCCTCTGTTGAAATGATAAGTGATAACACTTACATACTATCTTCAGCTCAGGGGGCCGCAAGCTCAAGGTCATTCAAGAGGTCGTCCAATCACAGCTTAGGTATGGTTTACTACGACTACTTCGGTAGGCCTGGGACAGTGATACCGTTTCCATCGGTGTATGTCGGTGGATACGCTGACGCAGAACTCCCAGCTAGCACTGGGGGTCAAGGTCCAACTAAGATAAAGGTTGACTTCACATTGGCAAATATACCGTCATGGGCGCGCTCATACAGGTTCGTCTACGGGGGAAACAGTACCACAAGAGACTTCATACAGTACACAGCTGGAGGGGCGTTTGTCGCAGTGAATACAGAGGCTGGAGCGCAGGATCAGATAGGGAACATATACGTCTCTTTGAACTATCTTCAGTCCAACCCAGATGTATCTTACGCCAACGCATTTGGAGCTGTATCTGAACTTGGAGACAAGGATCTCTACAAGTTCTCTGGTGGTGACAAGTTGAAGGTCATATCTTTCTTCAGCGGGAACGATCTTGAAACAAGAGAATTTCCAGTGGGATATGAGTTTGATGTTGTTGACGTTGTAACCCTCACAGGAGATCCGTCAACTAACCCACTTTGGAACATAGAGGACGGGGATGCTGTTCCTAAATATCTGCAGGGTCAGTTCGTTATTGTAAAAAACAATCCGATAGCCTCGAAGTTTACGTATGCATCAGTTCGAAACGCAGAGAATGAGCCTCAGACAACGGAGCACAAGTGGAACGATAGGGCTGTAATAGAGATATACAAGCCTAAGTCTACTGCTAGTGATGAAGAGCTAATTTATAGGGAGATAGGTGATTCGTATAGAATAGTAAATAACTCTTATGTAATACCTGGGGCTGGGGTAGACGGCGAGGACTTGAACGTTACTCAGAAAAATCACGAATACAGCAGTCACGCTATATCTCAGGGAGATGTCTGGTTTAGGAGGATAGCCATGAACATTGCTCAGTACTCAGGAGGCAAGTTTAAGAATATCATAAGAGCCACAAACTCTTCATCCCCCAGGTTCTTCGACTACTATGTAGAATCAAACAGGTTTACGGATCAGTTCGCTGATTCTAAGACGGTTGGGAGAGGAAAGGCCCTCATATACAGCCCAGAGGCTAGAGAGCTGACTAAGCCGTCATCCATAATCTTTTCAAACATAAACACCAAGAGCTCCAGGTACAACAGGCTTTCAACGTTTGATGCAACCACAGCAAACTTTAAGGAGATCCCCAATGATCACGGTGACATTAAGGTCATGGTTAAGGATGGTGACTCTCTTGCAGTCTTTCAGGAGTCAAAGATGAGCATGCTCCCCATCAACAGAAGCATACTCTCTGACGCATCTAGCAATGCAAGCCTTATAGCGTCTTCTAAAACCATTGGCAATCAAGTCTTTATGCCTGGAAACTTTGGGGTAGGAAATAGCCCAGAGTCTGTCCTCTATGTAGATGGTGACTTCTACTTCGCTAACCCAATAAGAAGAGAGGTTTACAGATACTCTCCTGGCAAGGGGGTTCAGACGATTTCTGATGCTGGAATGGAGGACTACTTTTACAATCTGTTCTCTGCAAATCCTAGTTCATCTAAGGTTGTTTGTGCTTTCGACTACAAAAACGATGAGTTCGTCATAGACTACGCGACCTCAATAAGTCCTATTATTTATGACTTATCAGATAATGTTGCTTACCCAGAGCTCCCCACTGTGTCAGGGATACCAGGTGCTGAAGGAGCAGGTGAGAGATCTTATCGTAGAGTACCATCTGTACCCAATCAGCCTGATGAAAGCAGTACTACTAGCGGTCTAGTATCAACACCCCAAGACCCCCAAGTTATAAACATAAACGGATTGTCTCCTAGCTTTAGGAGAAAACTTCTTACAGCTATTAAGAACCTTAAACCATCCTACAGGAGGTTTAACAAGAACGCTGATATATTTAACAAGATATCTAGAAGGATTAACAATAGTTCACAAGAATAATCATGGCGATTTCTTTCGGTCACAAGGACAACAAGTGGAGGTCCAAGTACAGCTTTAGCGCTAAATCTATGATGAGCAGCGTTAGAAACTTTCTGTCTAAGGGAGCTTCAACAGGTGTCCATAAGCACAATGAAGGGGACGTGAACAAATTTTATGGAGTGACGTACAACTCCCTTCTGGGCGTGGCGTTTAACGACAACCCATCTTCAAACAAAGTATTTAAGTCTATGTCTATTGAAGGGTCGGAGTCTCTAAAGAACAAGATTCATGACTTTGCTCCATCCACATCGACGGAATCACCAAGCAACAACACATACTATTCAACAAAGAATCCAAGGAATATGGGTGGCATCCTGTACAATGGATTTGCCAACAGCGACAAGGTGGTACCAGGTGTTACTATGCACTACCTAGGGGAGGTCAGTGACGTCGATGACTACGCCATCACTTTTGAGGATGGATCGGAAGAGGCTCAAGACCAAGCCTTCACTGTCGAAATTGATAGGTCTTACTCTTCTTACTCTCCCATCAATTCGGATGCCGTGAGCGTCAAGTACGGGTTTTATTTTCCAGATGAAGATAAGTTTTACTTCGGAGATGAACTTGCTTTTGGAGGTGCCGACGACGATGAGGACGATGATGAAGGCGACGACATCACGACAGAGCTTATAGATAATTGCGATATCCTACAGCTTTACTCAAGCGAACAACTATACCAGACTGTGTTCTACTCCGACATTGGGTATCTATACTTTTACATGCCCAACAGCGTACCAATAGGAGCTCAGATCCATGTGGATGTATCAGTTATTCGGTTGGGGATTTTGGGTGCAGAGTTGACATCAGCAGATCAGGTTGTTGATGGAGACCCTTACTACGACGAAGACAGGTGGGGTTGGAGGATTCCTATATCCTCAGCTGGTAATTACTCCGTTAGGGTTAATAGTTATGCTGGAGAGTTTATCAACCTCGACGGAACTTACGTTGATGGGTACGAGGATCAGGTTTGTGAGCCAGGAGGGTATGATTTTGGTCAGATATTCATAAACAACTCAGACATAAACCAAAGTCTCTTGTGCCCTCAACTAGAAGCTGCTAGCTCCTACGTAGTCTCTGAAGATCCTAACTCACAAGGTCTTGAGGGGTTGGGTGTGGTCACGATTAACATTGCGGAGGGCATTCTTCAGGATTCAGATTTTTCAAGTCCAGGATCTAGCGCTTACCTAATAAATCCCGTATATCAATATGGAATAGGAAACGTAATTCTAGAGCCATCAAGCATAACATACGACCCATCTTCAGGTGCTGAGATTGTGTTTGAAGGAGTTCCTCCCAACACCCCAAACAACCCCTTCTGGAGCTTTAGGTTTAACAACGTTGGATGCAATGAAACCTTCATCTCATGGAGCGATGGGTCTATTTTTATCCCTCCTCCTGGCTCTGAAAACGTTTGTGAAGTGCTTCTAAACGGTTTGGAAGAGGCAGCTTTGGCTGGTATAGGAAACCCCGACTCAGCCCCTTCTGGTGTCAACGACGGCATTTTTGATCCAACGCTTGATGATCCCCAATTTAGGTTTATCATCGACTCAGCCTTCCCAGAACTTCTGGTGGAGGTTCTTCTTGACAACGGGCTTGAGGAGGATCTTATTCCTGAGTATCTAGGAGAGATAGGTACTGCGACGTTAGGAGAAAGTATCAGAGCCACTGCAGTAAGGCTGGACGACGCAACCAATAGTCTGACTGAAGATGTATACAGCTTAGGTACATCTGAGAACATTCCAGTATTAGGGAATGCGTTTGAAGACAATGACATGGCCATTACAGAGCCAGGGAACTACGCTATATTTTTATCCCTTGCAACGTGCTCTTCATCCTCTGATGATTACGGAGTCCAAGTATCTACGGACTACTACCCTGGGCCCCCACTAGGGGATTGTTCACAGATTTTTCAAACCGCTGGTAGCTTCGCTTATCACAGTCTTTCGGCTGCCGACAGTCGAAGCAGCGTCACTACCTTGGGGTCAAACGGTCAGACGCGCGGTAACATCACCTTGAAATTTGCAGCTGTAGCTTTCTCATCCTTTCCTTTAGATAATTTTGTGTTCTTTCTGAGCGGTCAAACGGTAGGTATTGGCGGCCCCATCACTTTCGGTCAAAACTTACCTCACTTAGATGACTCTGTATCTATAAACTATGTGCAAGACGGTGGCGGGAACTTTGAAAACGATAACGACATTGTTACGACGTGGGCGTATGTTCCTGAAGACTCGCTCGGTACGTTGCAGGTGATCGTTTCAAACATACCACTATCTCCTGATTTTAATATAGAGGACCCTGACACGTACACGACACACTATTCGTGGGGGCTTCTTTCAAAGTCGTGTGTAAACACTAATGGTTACGACGGAGACTTTTACCTTTCAAGCCCTACTTGGTCAGATACCTACGGTGTCAACGGCAGTGTTATGATGGATTCAAAGTCCGCTTCACTGATTGGAGGGTCTATAAGAATTGATGCCAACGTAATTGTAGAAGAGGAGCCAGATGATCCTAACAGTCCGACCTTTACCCCAGACTTTAGCAACGTCGACACCACACCGATTTTGGCAGACACTAACCAGGACGGAGAAATTGGTTCTGCAGACATCCTGAACTTCTTGGCGTACTTCGGTAGCGATGTCGACCCAGATCTCACTCCTGAAACAGCACCTTTTGGTACCAATGTTGTTTACAATGAATCGGGTCAGTACTACATATATCAGGGAGACTTGAACGGTGATGGGGCTGTGGGCTCGACCGACCTGCTTAGCTTTCTGGCTGCTTTCGGTCAACCCTCTGACTATGAGGCTGCTGGGTTGTATTTAGAGGACCCAACTCAAGCCAGGGCATCTTCAAATAAATTATCTACCGTAAGCTTAGTTGATCTAAGTTCTTCAAGTTATAGCTTGTCTAACATACCCGCATCTATATCCGACGGATTTCCTAATGCCTACACTAAAACATCCCCAACGTCAGCATCTATTGTGATGGCCACGGTGGATGAAGACGTTACAACATACGTTAAGAGCGAGGACTTTCCGTCCAACGCGCAACTGTTTGCATTTGTTTCTCCTGAGTTATCTGGTGATGAGCTTAGAGGTCAGACAGCAGAGCTTCTTCTCGACCTCGGCAAAGAGAACTTCGAGCTTTTCGCCGTCAACCTTAACTATGAGTTGCTAAACGCTGACCACACGAAGTAAGTATTGATTAAATTTGCAGTCATGAGATTCTTAAAGAGAGATAAAAGGCACAAGATGTACCAAGACAGCGGTATGTTTGAAAACTTCGATGTGGGGTCTGGTGCTCAGGCAGGGATTGCTGCAGGACTCGATTTTGCAGACAAGAAGAGGCAGCAGAATTACTACGAAGGGCTGGCTGCTCAGGCTGAAGGAAAGTACGCTGACGCCAAGGGTCTGTATATGAACACGCTTAAGGATCTTCAAAGCGACAAGTACGACAGAGAGGAGATGACTGTCAATCAGTCGGCAGCGGATGCTAGGGATGACGCAATCGCAGCCTCTAAGCAGTTCGTGGATGACGCAAGGGAGAAAGGAGAGCAGGATACAGCCTCAGTTCTTAGCATCTTGGATGGTGGTGATCCAGCTCAAGCAGCGCTTGCGATCTCTCAGCTCGACGACATCAGCGGATCTGTATCAGAGGAAAAGCAAAAGGCTCTCAGTATGGCTAACCAAGCCAACGCTGTATACGGTGCAGAGGCATCGAAGATTGATCAATACAACGTGGGGGTTAGAGACGCTAACAGATCGAGACTGGCAGCACTAGCCAACCTAGAGCTTCAGCGTGGAGCTTCTGACATGGCCACTCAAGAGCAACAAGGGCTGCAGGCAGAGATGACGGCAGCTGGTATGACTCCAGGTTCAGATGCATTTGGTACTGGCATTTCTACATATCAAGCGTACCAAGAGGCAGAGGATGGTATGAAGTTTAATGCTATCGAAGACTTTGTCGGGGAAGAAGGGGGTGTGTCTTCATCCACCACTAGCGGTGAAGAGTTCTCTCACAAGCGCAACCCTATCCACATGATTGACAAGGATGGTGAGAAGGTTGGTGAGATGACTGGGGGTGAGTACATCCTCAATCCAGAGCACTCTGGTGACGTCAAGAAGCTGGTTGATAAGGGGGATGCGTACGGACTTCTCGATTACTTGGATAACTTGCTATCTCAACCTAGATTTCAATAAGCATGAGCCAACAGTTTAGCGTAGATTTTGGCAGTCAGGGTAAGGGATTGCCTCAGCCGTTTCAAGTAGGCGGTCAAAAGCAGAGTCTCCAAGAGAGACTGGTAGGAGCTGCACAGCTTAAGCAGGCTAGGCTCAACGAGTCAAGACGCAGGCTTGAAAGGGCTCAGGCTATAGACAGGCAAGATCTACAATCGATGGCTGGCTATGATGCAGGTCAGCTGGCTGATTCGTTCAGACCGTTGTTTCAGCAGGAAGTAGATGAGGTTAGGAACTTTATCCTTGAGAGTGACGACATCCTTGAGCAGCAGAACATGCTTGCTCAACTCCAATCCACTTGGAGCTGGATGAATGAGCACAACAACGAGACAGTTCAGGCCGCTCGTAAGGCCATGAAGGGGGTGGCGTTCTCAGAGCCTAATCAGCAGAGAGCTGCGTCTAGTGGCTTGGACGTTGGATTGGAGTTCGATGAATCTCCTCAGCACTTTGCAGAGGTAGAGATGCAGTTTAACAATTTCTTCGATCCGTCCAAGGCAAAGAAGATTGATGGGGTGTGGATGGTCGAAAAGGACGGTCAGTACGTTGACATCAGGGAGCTTGAGGGGTATGGGAGTGCTGAGGTGTTTACGCCTAAGACTAGGCAAGTCGATGTTGGGTTAGTCTCTAACTGGGCAACAGGCTCAGACGTGCAGAGGGTTGTAACCCTTGATGGGGAGTACAGTGAGGAGAGAGCGAGAGAGGTGTTCAACCAAGCTCGCATGAATAACAAGACTGGTAAGGAGCACAGAGCTCAGATCCTTGCTACGCTTCATCAAAGAGGCGAGTCACCATTCCTCAATCCAGCTCAGGAGAGAGCGTTCATTGAAGGGGTTCCTATGGACAAGGACGATGAGATGTTTGCCAGTGCGATGGCTCAAGCTCTTGAGAGAGGTGAGGAGGTCTTCTTGGCAATGGCTAAGTCAGAACCTACACCAGATCAGAAGGATGTATCTCGTGGAAGGTTCGTTGACTCAGGTCAAAGAGTTAACTTCACAGATGACGCAGGCGGAGAACACACAGGAACTGTCAGGAGCCTAGACGGTCTTGGAATCATGACCATTACTGAGGAGTCTGGTAGCTCTATAAAGGCTACACCTAGCAGCATCTTTGTGGATGAAAACAATCAGGTGTTCCTTAAATACTCAGACATGACTGGAGACGCCACAGAAGTGACGCCTAGAATCATACCACTGGAGGGGGAGGATCTTGCTACTATAGATCTCAGGCTGAGAACTAAGCATAATATATCTGTCAATGATTTGCTTACAGAAACAAAGCAAGAGGAGGGAGTTAGCGAGGGACTATGGATTGAGAGTACTGGAGTTTCTGAAGATCAGGTTCAACAGCCAGTAGAAGCACAGGTAGTGGAACAAGATCCAGCCACAGAGGTTGTTGAGGCCCCCTCATCGGCTGCATTAGCGCAACCGTTACCTGAGGGTGACTCCTTTGTAGAAAGACAGGCTAGAGCCAGGGCTCGAAGAGATGCTCGAAAGCCATCAGTTTCTGTTGACACTCAACAGGTGGTAGACAATATGTTCCGTCCAGATGGGGTGTTCGATCAAATTGTTGAGCTCAATCCAATGAATATGGAGAATAGGGACTTGATGGTTGATTTCCTTTCTAGCCCAGAGGTTCAGAGCCAGATGCAGAAACTAAACCTTGAGGGAGTCGGCTCTGGTGTTGGTGCAGTAGGGGGTAGAAGATCTTTGTTGGGTCGTGGTCTTGAGTCTGCATTCGGTGCGCTTGGCTATGAGACGTCAGTCACTAAAAACGCAAAGAAGATTATCGAGTGGATGAAATCTCCAGAAGGCACAGAGGCTATGAGGAAGCACGCCATGATGAGCTCTCCTGCAGGGCAAGAAGAAGCAGGAGATCCAATTCAAAAGGCAGATCAGCAGGCTCAAGAATCGTCTAGAGTTATAGCCTCTCTGCCTAGTGATGTAAGGGATAGAGCTGTACAAAGGATCAACAATTCCTTGCCACAGAAGCTCTTTGCTTACGAGACTTCCAATAGCATGGGTGAAAAGGCTGTCGGTTTTCTGAATGAGGCAGGGGAGGATACTGGGGAAATGATCTTCTTTAACTAATACCTGCTGATAATACGGTATATTTGCAAGTGAGTGACATTCACTAGCATTTATACATGGACCCACTAAGACAACTATACGACGGCTTCGTACATAGAAACATGTACTCGAAGTCGTTTGAAGAATTTCAAAGCCAGTTCGCTACAGCTGGGGCACAAGAATCTCTTTACAACGGACTTGTTGAAAGAGACATGTACACAAAGTCCCTAGAAGACTTTCAGAGTCAGTTCTTTGTGCCTAAACAGGCTCAGGTAGACCCCACCAAAGAAGCCTTCATGACTGACGCGCTTCAGACCATGACTCAGCAGCAAGCTGACAAGGCGTGGGGGATGACGCAGTCTAAACCTAAAGAGCAACAGTTCATTCAAGGCGATATCGGAGATGTTGTTAACGGTATGGGTTGGTTCGGCGACTTCATCGACGACATGTATGGATATGTGTCTACAGGTCAGAAGATTGGAGCGTCTCAGGACGAAGTGCTAGAAGCCACGTTCGCAGCACCAGAGGATCTGACTGACGATATGATCAGTGAGTTTTATCAAACCACTTACGATCAGTCAGTTAATACTGAGGAGATGCAAGCCTTTGAGAAACAGATTCAAGAAGGCGGAGACACTTGGGGCAATACATTGTACGCTTACTTTCAGAACCCGTCAGTCATTGTGGGTCAGGCATTGCAGTCCATGGCTATGCTTGCTAACAAGGACTCTCTCAAGAAAGTTGCAGGAGCTACTGCCGCAGGCGCAGGCGCAGGAGCTGCAACGGGTCTTATGGGGGGTCCGTTTGCTGCAGTGACTTCAACAGCGGGAGCTATCGCGGGTGGGGGGTACGGATTGAGAGCAGGCATTGGACTGGCTAGTGGGTCTGTTGAGGCCTCAGCCATTGTCGTTGACGCCTTTAGAGAAAGAGCTCAGCGGGAGGGTAGAGAGTATAACGAAGACACTCTGGCTGAATACCTAATCGACGCCAAATTCATGAAAGAGGTGAGGCGTAATGCCATCGCAGGTGGCGCTACAGTAGGTGTCATCGACGCTGTTACTGCGGGATTGGGTACCGCTGTAGCTAAGAAGCAGCTTTCTAAGGGTGCCAGCAAGACGGCTGTTGCTGTCACTGGCGCAGTCATTGAAGGTACTGGTGGTGGCATCGGGGAAGCTACAAAGCAGACAGTCATTGGTCAGGAGCTTTCGCCCACTGAGATTGTAGGGGAGGTTCTTGGTAGTGGTCCTGGCGCAGTTATTAACGTAATGACAGCGGCAATCCCTGGTAAGTATTCTATTACAACCGAGGACGGAAAGGTCGTCAATCACAGCAGAAAGGATATGGCTGAGTTCATCGAGAACTCTACGCCAGAGCAACTGCAAGACGCAAGCATTACGATCGAAAGAGACAAGCAACTTAAGTCTCTGCTTGATCAAAAGAAAGGAGTTGTCGAAAGGGTGGCAGGAGACGGGGCTGATGAAGAGGTGCCAGGAACTGTACCCAATGAGGAGTTGGCTCAGAAGAAAAAAATTCTACAGCAACACAGATCTGGTAAAATCACTGACCAAGAGAAGGATGACCTGTTTGCTGCTGTAACTGATTCCTTCTCAAAGAAGAAGGATGAAGAACTACGTAAGCCACCTAGAGGCAGGCGCTTGTTTGGCACTCCAGCTAAACCTGCAGTTAACGCTGCTCGTAAATTTAGAGAGGCAGCCACTGATGCACCTGAAGAGGGCGCCCCTATAAGGAAGGTTGACAAGGGTAGAGCTATGCGCATCGCTGACGCTTATGAGGCCACGCAGCACGACCCAGAAAACCCAGAGGTGAGAGAGGCGTACGACTCCATGGCAACTGAGACTGAGGCTCAGTATGAGCTGCTCAAGCAGGAGGGTGTTGAGGTAGAGATCTTTGAAGGGGAGGGCGAACCATACGCCAACTCGCAAGCTATGCTTGACGACCTCAACAATAACAATCACCTATATATCCTGTCGACAGAGAAGGGCTTTGGCCAGACTGGAATCACGGAGTCCCAGAGAGCAGAGAATCCCTTGCTCAACGAGTCTAAGTTTACAGACAAGAACGGCAAGCCTATGCTTGTCAACGACGTATTCAGAGCTGTTCACGACTTCTTTGGTCACGGAGAGAGAGGTAACAGCTTCGGTCCTGTAGGTGAAGAAAACGCTTGGGATGTGCACGCTCGCATGTATTCCCCTAAGGCGCGTAGGGCTATGACCACACAGACCAGAGGTCAGAACTCATGGGTGAACTTCGGTCCTCAGATGAGAGACTCTCAGGGGGGATTGCTCAATCCTAAAGATGTGAGATACCTTAAGGCTAGAGATAGGGACTTTGCGGAGCAGAAGATGGGGTTGCTGCCAGAGGAGTTCTCTGAGTTGCCATCAAGACCAGAGGTTAAGACCCCTGTGTCTCAGGTAGCCGATCAAGTAGGCGTGTCCCCAAGGAATCTCAGGGACCTTGTCAAGACCTACAGAACAGTATTTGGGCTGAGCCTGAATGAGGCCCTGTCATCAGCTGTCGTATCTGACCGTATGGTAGAAACCATGGCAGAAAGAAACGGCATCAGCAAGGAGGAGCAGTATACTAAGTTTGAATTCGTACAGTCTCCTGATGGATTGCCAAAGGAAGTTAACGAGAGCAACGTACTCTTCCAAGGCGACTTCAGTGACCCAAGATCTAGAGTTACGTTTGCTTACGACAAGAACGGTGATCTGTTTGCAAAGCTTGAGAAGGAAGGGAAGATTACTAGAGATATGAGTCTGAGTGACTTCCCAGAAGGCGCCGAGTTTGTGCTTCACTCACCTGACGATGCTTTCTCTGGAGAGATATACAAGGATGGGGAGCTTTTGGTTGAAGGTCAGGGTGGTATGTACTACCCAATCAAGTACAACGACAAGGGGTTTGTGTGGGCTGGTACTGGTAAGGGTACAGCGTCTAAGCTTTCTGAGCTTCTCAATCAGTCTGCAGCTAGATCCAAGGACGGTACGGCGAGGCTAGCACTCACAACAGGAGCCCCAACTAAGAATCTATCCACCCTTAAGTCTGCAAACGCAGTAGTCGAAACCTTGTTCGGGTTTGCCAAGGACCCTAAGTTCGGGGTGACAGAGGGGCAAGTGACGAGGGCAATCAAGAGAGCAGCCAAGAAAGCTGTAAACAAGAAGGGAACTAAAGCCCTGCCATTCGAAGTCCCATCCATGCTGACGCAGAAGGAACTGGTGTCATTCCTTAGGGATGCTCTACGTCCACCATTGTCGTTCGATGACAGAAGAGCGTTCGTTCTTCAGGTGCTTACGGAGTTCACGTCAGAGATCAAGTCTCAGAAGACAAGAGACGAACTTATTGGTTTCTTCGGTGAAGGTATTCAAAACAAGTCTCCACTATACAAAGCTAAGCCAGGCAAGAAGTTGTCAGCGACAGCCCTGACTGAAGGGTTCGCATACATGCTTGGTGAGCCCATGCTTAGAGACGTTACACGTGATGGCAAGTCGGGTAGAGTGTACGCTGTCATTGAGGTTAGCAGGCCTGAAGGTATGAGCAAGAACCAAGACCTTGTCACAATCCAAGAGGATAGCACTCACGAGTCATATCCTTATGCTATCAAGGCGGCTGATGGGGCTGAGATAAAGCTCCATGCTTTTGATGAGGTGTCTATGTGGGACGAGTCATTCCAAGATCCAACGACTGGAGGACCGATCGCCCAAGAGAACAGACTCAAGCTCTTCCCAACTTCAGGATTAGCGTTCAACACCTTCAGGTTGAAGGACAAGACCTTGTTCCAATCTGCCAGGGAGGAGGGACCTGAATCAACTCCTAATGCCTCGCAAGTCGAGTGGGAGCAGACCCCTATCAGGAACATGAGGGACTCTGAGATCTCAGTTAGGAAAGATGTGATTACCGAAGCTGCTGCGGATCTTAAGAACGGTAAGATTACAACAGAAGAATACATTGCAAAGGTCAGAGAGTTCGACAAGACTGGGCCTATCGGTCAGTTCTTCGCAGCTGTGTCTGAGGACCACATGAACGAGGGTCTGAACAAGCGACAGATGGAGAAGGCCATGGCGCCTATCCAAGACAAAGAGGGTAACCCTATCCAGAGAGTGGGGTTGAGACTGGACATCCCAGCTTACCTAAACTCAAACGCATGGATCGTCAGTGTTCACGACGGGCCAGATGGTGCGCCTGTCAGCTACAGACCAGCAGCCAGGATCAGAAACGTAGAGTTCTCTACCGACCCAAGGCTTGCTTTGCAAGTCGCATCTAATGCAATGAACAAGGCTACGTTCGCACGCATGGTTGGTGACCACGTAGAGATCGAGGGTAGCACTGTGGAGGAGATGGGTAGGAACGGGGAGAAGCTCATCGAGGCAGTGATGGACGACCCAGCATACGTGCAGGTGGGGATGAATCCATTCCGTCACTCGTACTTCTATGACAGGGCTACTATGCAGCCAGTGGTTGCAGCTGAGGAGGTGATCCAGGTTGGTGGTTTGGTATACGCAAAGAACGTCGAGTACGCTTCCCCTACGGACCCAAGATTCATGGTGAAGGCAGAGCCTTCTGGTAAGATACTCAAGGGTAAGACGGAGGAATCACTCAAGGCTTCTGATCAACCACTGCTTGACAAGAATGGAGACCCAGTCTACTTCCAAGACAAGAAGGCTGCCATCGTTATGCAGAACGGCAAGTTCATCATCCACGCAATGACATCACCAGATGTGTCTTCTCCTGTGCACGAGATGGCTCACGCATACGAGACTGTTCTTACTGAGCAGGAGCGTAAGGATGTTCTTGGCTGGGCTGGATCTGAGAAGTGGGATAGAAGCGTAAGTGAGAAGTTTGCTCGTGGCTTTGAGAACTACTTGGCGACAGAGGACGCACCCACTCCTGCACTTAAGGTGGCGTTCGATCAGTTCAAGAAGTTTATGATCGAGATCTACAACGGCATCACAGGAAGTGAGATCGACATAGAACTCAATGATCCTATGAAGCGCATCTTTGAGAACATGCTTGGTGCGGAGGCTGTTGTTGACACCAGTACCGAGCGAACAAGGAGGCCAAACAGATCTGCTGATGGAGGCAACAAGGGGGGACGACTGAGGAAGTTTGCGAAGCGAGTGGCTGCTGACATGCCATCGGTGCGTAAGGATATCCTTGAGAATCCTGAGAACTACTTCGAGCCACAGGTTCTGGCAAACATTCAGCAGGATCTTGAGAATCTAGATATGGATGAGCTGTTCGGGATGGTTAGAGAGACCTCTCTTACAAATCTATCTAAGGCTCAGAACGAGGTGGGTGTGCTCGCAGGTATTGAGCTGATCAACAGAGCAGCGGCTAAGGGTGACACAGCTATGGTTAGCCAGATCACAGAAGACCTTTCAAAGATTGGTACCTCCGCAGGTAGAATCCTCAGACACTTCGCTGAGCTCAAGAGCTCCACACCAGTGGCTATGTTCGAGGTGATCAGGGATGCGGCTGAGAAAAGTGGACGCACGCTCACCGAGACTGAGTCTGCAGAAGTGATGAAGCGTGTGTCCGCAGTCCTTGAGGACGGTAGGGAGATAAAGGCCATCACAAAGGAGCTTGTCAACGGGACGAATCTTAGCGAGGCGGACTATGCTAAGCTGGAGTCAGCGCTTGCAACTGCCCAAGACAAGATAACAGAGTCCGACAGGAACCTTATAAGGCTTTCTAACGCACTTATAGAGGACGAGTGGGGGTCGATCTTCGGTCAGCTCATGCAGGGTAACCTGCTCACCCCTATGTCGCAGTCAACAAACGTGTTCGCAAACCTGTACAACCTTGGTCTGGTGCTCCCAGTAAACTTTGTGGCTGGGCTTACAACGCCAGCAGTCAAAGCTCTGGGTCAGGCTCTTGGTGCAAGCGTACAAAACTCAAAGCCATTCAGTCTTGGTGCCTTCTACCATGGGGTCAAAGGTTTTGGTAAAGGTGTGAAGGAGGCAGTGTTCGAGGTTAAGACAGGTCAAAGCCAGGGAGACACTGAGTGGAGACTTCAGAGAGGCTTCTTCCCTCTCATGTCCTTGGCGGCAGCCAGAAACAAAAATGGTATACTCACGAAGATGGGGCTGGAGTCGCCGCTATCAGGCTCACAGAAGGCTAAGCTTTATATTAAAGGAACTTTCGGTGTCCCAGCTGAGGTCATGTTCAGACTCTTGTCTCTTGGTGATGCTCCCTTCAGAAAGTTCGCCGAGAACTATTCTGTGTACTCCGAAGCTAAGGCCAGAGGATTGGAGGGGAGGGCATTCGATAGATTCGTTAAGCACCCACCGTTTGAGGTTATGGAGCAGGCGGCTAAGGAGGGTAGAGAGCTTACGTTCCAAGAACAAACTGCCGCAGCTAAGGGTGTGGAGAGCGCGCTGTCCTACCTCAGAAGAGGTCTTGAGAATACCTTAGGCCCTAAGTTCGGTAGTCTATTGAACTACGCTCTGATCAAGACTCAGTTCCCGTTCGTAAGGACGCCAGTAAACATCCTGGTTGAGAGTGTTAAGTACACTGTCCCTCCGATTGCCATCGCGGACGGAGTTATGAAGGCATCAAGGGGCGAGACCAGAGAAGCATCTCAGTCGTTTGCCAAGGCGGTCATAGGTATCACTATAGCGAAGCTCGCTGAAGAGATGATGAAGGAGGGATTGATGAGCAGCGAAATCGAGTGGGAGCCAAAGGAGTCTAAGAAGAACATCGCGTACGATCAGTTCCCACCCAACTCTATCAACATCTCTGGACTCAGAAGAAAGCTAGATGGCGGTGATCCATCCGTCCAACCAGGGGACAGGTTCTGGTCATATCAAAAATTAGGTTTGATCGGAACTGTCTTCGGTGCAACATCATCGAGCTATGATGGTGAGGACTTGGTGTCTGAGCAGTCAGAGTCTTTGATCGGTAACGTTGTTGGGATTAAGGGTGCGACCACGGTTAACTACGTTCTTAACCAAGGCTTCCTCACGGGGGCTAACAACCTTGCAAGAATCCTCGGTGAGACTGACGAAGCTAGACTGGAGAAGGCGATTGAGAATTGGTTTAATGGATTCTTTAACGCGTTAACTGCAACGGCTCTACCTAACACAACTGCAGCACTGCATAGAGCGAAGAGAACGTACATGCCTGACTACAGAGCTACAAAGGATATGTCGGCTCTTGATAGAGTTGTGCAAAGGCTTAAGTACACTGTTCTTGACAGGACATATTGGGTAGCGGGGGGTGACCTGGAGTCCGTTCCAGTCAGAGTAAACTGGAAGGGTCAACCTATTAGACAAACTCCTGAGGGTGCAGATCCATTTGCATACAACTTGTTCGACGTCAACAAGGCTCGTAACGCAGAGAGCGACCCAGTATCTAATGAGATCTACAGACTCTACACTGAGACAGACATCCTGAGTGACGTGGTGTCCACCCCTTACTACGCAAGAAACAGAAAGGTGTCCGTCCCAAAGCAGTTCAGCAGAAAGGATCGTGTGTTCTTGAGAAGAACTGGCAGGGAGTACACGTTCATTAACGACCCATCGTTCGCTGGTAAGCAGATCTACCTCAGCACAGACCTCATCTCAGAACTGATGAAGGTGTCGGGCCAGCAGAGATATAACGACGTAAAGAACTTTGTCGAGTCTCCAGAGTATCAGAGGCTAACTGATGAACAGAGACTTGCAAGACTAGACGAAATATCTAACGAGTATAACGGAGTTTTGGAGTACGTAAGGGGTGGCATGAAAGACCACAGCTTGTTGCTCCTGGACGCAATGCAAATGATGTATGAGCAAGGAAGGTAAAAAGAAGATCAGAGACACCAAGCTAGGTGCTTGGCTCAAGGATAAAGCGCCAGGTGTTCTTAGTACAGTAGGGGACTTGCTTCCCGAAGGCGGGGCTCTAGGTGTTGTGAAGAATCTGTTGGACAAGGAGCCAGGCGTTGACCCTGCTGAGGCGAAGGCAATGATTGATGCTGAGGTTCAGTTCCAGAACAACGTAACCGAGAGATGGAAGGCCGACATGGGTAGCGACGTCAAGCTCGCTAAGTACATCAGACCAGTTACTTTGATCTGCCTTATGGCTATGTTTATGGCTACAATGGTGTTCGATTCCCTTGATAATCTGCCATTTAACGTCAAAGATTCTTATGTATCTTTGCTTGAGATCCTGATGTTGACCGCGTTTGGTGCGTACTTTGCAGGCAGGACTATAGAGAAAGCTAAAAGATGAACACGAAAACCCCCTGCCCCAACTGTCTTTTGTGGTTGATCGGAGCTTGTGGTTCTTGCTCTAAGTCCTCAAGTGACAAGTGATGTTGGACAACCTAAGCCACTTTGAATTCCTGACTGTAGCTGGTGCACTGGTCATGGGCTGGATCAAGTTCCAGTCTGACTATAGCAAACTTAGTTCTAGAGTACACGCTCTGGAGGCAGACAACGCTGAGTTCAAGGACGACTTCAAGCAGATGCTCAAGGATATTCAAGAGATCAAGTTGCTACTGGCTAAGAACCAGATGCAATGAATCTAGACGACAGCACTAACGTTGGCATAAACATTAAGTGGCTCGTCCAAATCGTCGTTGGAGTTGGAGCTGCAGTTACGCTATACTTCACCGTGATGTCTGCACTGTCTCAGCTTGAGATAGAAACCATGCGCCACAATCAAGAGATCGAACTCAACTCAGAATTTAGGATCAAGTGGCCAAGGGGGGAGATGGGTAGCCTTCCTGATGACGCTGAGCAGAACCTTAGATTGAATCACCTAGAAAGAGACATGGAACAGCTTCAGGTGCTTGTCGATGAGCTCAGGCAAAAGAACTGCGATTAACATCTGTTAACACTTTTTACTTGCGTGGTAGGAGTTTCTACCATATGTTTGTCCACGGATGCCAACCAAGATCCAATAAAGAGAGCGCAGTCGGTGCGTACGTCCACGAAAATCATGACCACTCAGGTCGGACGACAGTTGTGTTCGAATCCCAACCTCTCTTCCACTAGGTGTGTGGGGACATACCTTTGTGTGTTTGGTTTATTGTTCATTGTGTGTGAGAGGGCTGCCTTCGGGTGGCCCTCTTTGGGTTTAGGGTAAAAAGAAAGGGGACCGAAGTCCCCTCTCAAGCAGCGAAGTTCCACAGCGACTATCCCTGTGTAACCCTCCAAAGATAATCAAGCCTCACAAACCGCACAGCTTAGGATATCCCTACCCACAGCCTGCGCCTTGTTAACACCTCGCTGATAGTACAACGTCTTAATTCCTTTCTCCCAAGCGCTGATGACCAGCTTGTTGATGTCCTTCAATGGAACCTCATCACTGATCATGAGATTGAGAGACTGTCCTTGATCAATGTACTCTTGACGATCTGCTGCCTGCTGCACCACCTCCATCTGTGAGATCTCAGCAAACGTCTTGAACACATCCCTCTCGTCCTGAGTAAGGAAGTCCAGGTGCTGCACAGAGCCACCTCTCATCATGATACTCTTCCACGTCTCAGCATCATCCTTACTGTACCCCTCAAGGACCTCCTTCAAGTAAGGGTTCTTGTACGTGAACTTACCCTTAGCTAGATCCTTAGTAAAATAGTTGGACTGAAGAGGTTCAATGGACGGTGATACCTGCCCCAGGATAAACGATGAAGACGTAGTAGGGGCCACAGCCATGCGAGTGGAGTGACGATACCCGTACCCCTTCAATGCTGCTGGCTCACCCCCATGCTCAGCCATGATCTGGCTCATATCATCGCTCTCCTGCTTGATGAAGTTGAAGATACTCCTGTTGATGAACTTAGCCTGAAGGCTTTCGAAAGGGATGCGCTTGCTCTGCAGGTAAGAGTGATACCCCAATACACCGATCCCAATAGATCTATGTTCCTCGGCAAAACAAACAGCTTTCTCCATGAAAGGAATACCCTTGGCCTTATCAATGAACTCAGTGTACACTGCGTCAAGGAATGCTGTCATCACGCGCACTGCGTCTGTGTTCACCCACTCATCAAAGTGAAGGGCGTTCATAGATGACAAGCAGCACACAAAGGACTTGTCCTGGTCTGTGTACTCCATGATCTCAGCGCACAGCTGCGAGTGCTTGATCTCCATTCCCTGATCCTTGTACCACTGAGGTCTCTGATCATTCACGTTGTCCGTGAAGAAGATGTATGGGTATCCTGTCTCGCTGCGCTTCTTATGGATCTTAGCCATGATAGCACGCTTCTTCTGGTCACCGTCGATCATGGACTGCATCCAATCGTTACCGATACACACGGCAAACGACACATCCTGGATGGGATGACCCTCACTTCGGATCTGCAAGAACTCTTCAATGTCGGGGTGCTCTACGTCCAGGTATGCTGCCCAGCTACCACGCCTAACCTTTCCTTGAGAGATGATGTTTGTGGTTGTGTTGAACAACTCCATCATAGACACAGCGCCATTGGTCTCACCGCCACTGCTGATCTTAGATCCACGAGCCCTCAGCTTACCAAAGTATGTGGCCGTACCACCACCAAGCTTGCTCATAGCTCCAATCTCTGCAACTCCACGAAGGATGTCGAACGTATCGTCCTCCAGCTGTGTGCCATAGCACGAGATGGGTAGCCCCTTGTTCTTACCGAAGTTCACCCACACGGGCGTACTCAAACTAAACCACCCCCTCTTCATGCAGTCATAGAACTTCTCCTCGAAATCCTCTGCGCCTGTCTGGAGTGTATCCTTTAGGATGTCTGCTGCGTGAGCAGCGATCTCTCTCACCCTCTCTTCAACCGTCTGGCCAGGGTCGAGGTAACCCTTCTCCATAAACTGTCGGGTCTCTTCTGTGACCCAGTAAAAATCTTTGTTCATTAAAATAATTCTTCTGCTGTGAAACTCTTGGTGCTCTTTGCGTAGTCAATGGGCTTCTTGTGGAAGAAGTCTGACAACGCAGAAGCGTACACCTCCTCATCCATCCATGCCGTCACCTCTAGCTCCTCTTGGTTCACTGGGAACTCAAAGGCAAAGCCGATCCGACGCATGCTTTCGTTCACACGATTCTTCAAGTAGTTGTTTAAGATAGACTCGCTAAGGAACTCATTATCAAAGCCTTGCAAGATCCACTTAATTAAGTTTTGCTCTGCATCAAGAGCAACCTGTGCCTCCTCCCAGATGCGCGATTCAAGATCAGCGTCGAACAACTCAGGGTGCTCAGCTCTGATCTGGTTGACCAATGCCATACCTCCCTCTGCATGCAGGTTCTCCTCCTTGCTCGTGTACTGGACAACGTTAGCCGTGTCCTTAAGCACAGCCTTGAACCTGTTGAATCCAAGGATGGTGTAGAACTGGCTGAACAGTGACACATTCTCGGTGAACAAGGTGAAGAGAATTAGACTGTAGAGGAACTGCTTACGATCGTCTTCATATACGCGATCTACGTACTTGTTCAGATAGTTAACGCGGTTCAGTACAGGCTCGTTCTCCAGAAGAGTAGTGAACTCTTCCTCCAACCCAAGCTTCGTCAGGATCTCTGAGTAAGCACGGGAGTGGATCACCTCGACACCTCCGAACACCGCCCCCATGTCTGCAATCTCTGGCTTAGGAAGGTGCTTGCCGATGTTTGACCAGTATGACTTCACTGCTACTTCAACCTGCGAGATGAGAAGGATGGCGCGTTTAATCACATCGCGCTCCTCTTCACCAAGACTGGTGTGGTAGTCTTGAACGTCAGCCTTAAAGTTGAACTCGTTGTGAGTCCAGTGGCTCGCCCACATCGCATTGATTAATGGGTCCGTGATTTCAGAATAGTCAAAGGGCTTGTAGCTCAGCCTCTTTTCAAAGATTGAGGGGTTCATGGGTTACAGTAAGTAGGTTTATAAAGGGTCTACAAGTTAGTTAATAATCTCTCTCGTATTCCCACACTCTGTACGAATCTAACCGCTTGATATCCTTCAGGTTAACCTTCGTGATCTCATCAAGCCTGTCCTTTCGTGTGTACTTTTTCTTGTATGCGTCGGCCTTGTTCTTGACCTTGACATCTTCGACAACAGACTCACACCATTTAGATAGTTCTTTCCTATCCACGATGCAGAAGCCACCCTCTTCGGGCATGTCGAATGCTATGATAGTTGCTCCCCCGTAAAGCCAGCCAGGTTTGCCCTGGACGTTCTTGAACTCACACCAGATCTCGTTGGGTAAGTTATTACCCTTGACATCCACTCCCCACTTTGAACCAGTCTCCTCTACTGCTAACCAGTAGTCGACGTGCTCATGCATATCCTCTCGTGGTGATGACTTCTTTACATCCAAGCCAAGACGCTCGGCTGCCTTTACGAACCTAGCCTCAGACATCCTCCCAATGCTGAAGCTTCTAGACCTCCGTGGCTTACTTACCATCGGTGTCGTTGAACTCCAGTGTGATATCCACCACCATCTGAAGCTCATTGAGGAACCTTCTTTTCAACTCGTCTGACTTCCTAGTCACATCCTCCACAACTGTAATAGGTTTCCCTTTTTCGTCGTGTAGGTTCTCATAGAAGTCTGTTACTGCGTCGTGCATCATTAGGGTGCACATAGAGAACGCATCACTAAGTTTAGATTTCTCCATCTTGAATCGATTTAAGTATTTCTTGGATCGCTTGATCCACTTGTTGACTATTCTTCGCTAAAAATACAATGGCGTCGGAGTCTGTGGATACCAAATGCCTAAGAAAAAGTTTCCACCTCATCGGAAAATCATGATGCGATGGTAGGTATCCCTTGGTTTCGATGATCCAGTTGTGATCCTTCCCCATAAAATCTGGAGTGTACGTGATGGGCAAGACGACAGAGTCAGATCTATCCGACATCGTCTTACTCTTCGCAGTCATCTTGAAGTATTTGTTGGGGAACCTGAACCTGTCCACTAGCTGGAAGGTCTGTTCCTCATAGGCAAAAGCTAGGCCGAATTGTTTTAACTGATCAGCACAATACTTTTCAATACCGCTTTTATACTTCCCCAGATGTTTTTTGCGAGAACGCTTGCGGGTTGCTTTCTTTCTCACACAGCAAAGTTAGTTACCAGAACTTAGAAAATCAACGTTCATACCAATGTTCAATCTACCCTGCGTAGCCTCCTGTAAACCAATAGGTTGGAACAAAGACTTGTGGGTAGTCATGGTCTTGAACCCTGTGCGAGAGATGTCCATGATGAATCGGAAGGGGTCTTCCAGTCCTGTTGGCTCACCTCCAGTTTCAGTGTTTCTGATCTTACGAACATGGAGCTCACTCATGCAACGCACTGATGGGTCTGGATGCTGCACCTTTCTATGGATCGTTAGGAAGCAGTCAGCCCTGTTGACAAACTTACCTCCACCCTCCGTATCCTCAGCGTATGGGGCAATCGGCATACCCTCGGAGTCCTTGCGGCGCTGTGCTTCTGTCACTGCGTGCATGTTCAGCCACACTGCCACGTTGTGAGATGTACTGAACGTAAGGAACTCACTAGCAGCCTCATAGTGGTAGTCATGTACACCAATGCTTGAGTTGCGCATGTCTAACTTCAATGAGTTGTAAGGATCTACGAAGATTGCATCGACATCCTGTTGACGCATCACCTTCTCCATGAATAGGATGATATCTGCGTAGCTGTACACCTGATTGTTGCTGATCACAGTGAAGTGCTTCTGCACCCACTTGTAAGCCTGCTTGCGCTCAGAGTATGTCATGTTACCAGCCTTCTTGTTGCATGCGAACTGCATCAAGGACATCTTCACGGATGCGGTTCTGTTCTCAGAGGAGTACACGATCCACTTCCAACCATGACGGATGGATGCGTTCACCATCATATACAATGCAGTCGTAGTCTTACCAACGTTCGAGTGTCCGTTGATGATAACAAACTCCTTCTTGTACCTGAAGTGCTGATCGAGCAGCTCATCCCCTGTATCCAACCCCAGTTCAATCAAGCCCTGAGCGTAGTCATCGATCCATCGGAAGTCCTCATCATCAGAAGAGATGAAAGACATGTCTCCGTCGTTAAGAAGCATATCACGCTGAGCTGACTTCTCCTCGTCAATGACTTCCCTGATGGGCATCGTCTTCCCCTTCTCAATCCCATCCCTGATGGTGGCTTGAGCTTGAGACTCTGAGTCGATCTCCCTCTTGCAGATCTCCCTAAACAACACGCGGACGACCTCCTCTTCCTCCATCTTCCCTGCAGCTATGTACCCTCCACATAGAGTGGCGGCTTTGATGAGAGCCATGTGCTTCTCACCGTCCTCTGCATTGCGAATCATACGCGCTGCAAGGTTTAGCTTCATGTAGTCCGTGTAGTCGTACTGGTCGTTGGTCGGAGTCTGTTGGATGGCCTGCTCCGTTAGGAACGCACCAAACTTTTTCACATCATCCTTGATAACGATGTCAGGGTCGTAGGATTCAAAGCACGCTCGAGACTCATTGATGCCTGTCTCGTCCACTTGTAGCCCATACTGCTTGTCGAAGTACGCGATCAGCGATCGGAAGTGATCCCTGTGCCTCTCAGGATTCGTGATCTTGACGACAGCCTTGATCCCATCCCCGCTCGGTGACGTCCAGCAAGCAAGAACAAAATCATCCGTGGCCAGAGCTTGCTTCGTCTTGTCAACATCAACGTGATCGAAGTCCAGAACAACCAGTCCGCTATGCTCGAAGAGCGCCTCATCTTTCCTAGACGAAAACTCCCCGCTGAATAGTACAACAGGGAGCTTCTTCTTCGCTTCTTTGTTTCCACTGCGTACCTCGTCAATCAGAGTAGATGACCTCCCACTCTGTATCCTCTTCAGCGCCTGAGATAGATGTACGTGGTGGGCGTTCTCCGTGAACAGACTTTCGAATATGGTTACTTTCATTGTCTTTTGCGATCATCAGGAGGATAAGGTAACCTGCTAGGTCTTGCAACGTATCCTCCGTTGCGTCAACGAGACCTGCGTTCATGATTCTCTTCAGCTTGTGGTCGATCTGCATCTTGAGACCTGCCACTGGGCCAGCTTTAGAGAAGATATTAAGAGGTTGTAAGGCCGAGTCCCCGTACTTTTCGTTCTTGTACAGGAGTAGCTCCTCAAGCTTCTTACACTTGCTCTTGATACTGCTTTTTGTGTTCATCTATAGATAGATTAGAGTAAGAGATAAACTTTTTGTCCAACAACTCTCTCACGATCACATGTTTCTGGGACTTGTAGTTTTTACCATAGAAGTGTTCTTCTAGGTTTTGCATCGTGTGCTTCCCGTACTTCATGATATCGTGAGGGTTGTCGAACACCGTCACCACCTGAACGACACGCTCGTATACGCGCTTAGCTTTCTTAAACGCTACACGAGCGGTCGTCAGGTAGATAGGCGCCTTCTCCTTAGAAGGGGAGGGCTTCATCAGCAGTTTGGGATTGCTTCTGTGCACGCTTCTCCTTAGCAGCTTCGCTGTTAGGATCGAACACACGGCAGCATGGCTTCCCGTTCTTACTCATGAACATGGTGAAGTAGACGTTGCCGCCTTGACCCTGTTCGTTACGACTGGTAGCGTAAGTCTCAGCGATCTCCTTCAGTTCGTGATCCTTGAGTCGGAGACTCCATCCTTGGATCTTACCATCATCGCCGTAACGTGGCTCTTCCGCGTACCCTACGAGTACTGAATCATACTTTTGTTCGCTCATGCGAGTAAAAGATTTAAGAGGTTAGAAATAAAATACAGGCAGACTACATAGACGGCCCCTGCCTTTAGGCCGTTGATTAGATACTTATACGATGAACTCTGCATAGTCAGGTTGCTTTTCATGTCCTTCGATAGTTAGGTATGCCTTGATGTTTTCAAGGGCTTGGTGAAACTTCATCTCTCCAGAGAAGAGGGTTTCGTCTGAACACTTTACATCGGCACAATAGAATGGGTATGCTTTCTCTTGCACCACCCAGTAGAAGTCCTTGATGCCGAAGACCTTTGTATACACATAGGCCTGTATGTCATAGCTCCATGACTTGACGTCGTATCGGAACTTGTCGATGCCTCTGGATGATTTAGAGTCGATGATACTATCATCCTGCAAGCAGTCGAGGAAACCTTTGAGTGGGATTCCATCAAGATCAACGTTGAACTCAACCTGATATTGCCCACCTGCGAATCTCTTGTCGTACAGACCTGAGTCCTTCAAACGCTCGATCATTTCGTGCGCCTTCTTGACGTCGGCTTGCGGTGCG
>Ga0181380_1000090_pt1 | contig 37356 bp, 34 predicted proteins | sample 3SPOviralmetaG_FD_130116 | JGI IMG/M metagenome (GOLD analysis project Ga0181380, IMG submission 130116) | Marine viral communities from the oligotrophic San Pedro Time Series (SPOT) site, San Pedro Channel, CA, USA - 3 SPOT_SRF_2009-08-19 | ecosystem: Environmental > Aquatic > Marine > Strait... | reverse complement strand
TGTCTTTGCAGACTTGAGACGCAATCAAATCGAGAGCGGTATGGAGCCAGACGAAGAGCCGTCTGAGTTTGTTGTGCCGTTGAGTGAGTATGTGAAAGGCCGGAAGGCCATTTATGTGGGAGGGTGATGAAGATGACTGAGTCCTTTTGGGTGCTGGCGTTGGTGACTGCCTTGTCTGCGGAGTATCTGGAAACCAAGGGTTACGGGTTCTTCATGACGCATGATGAGTGCCATCGGACGGCAGCGAGAATTTTTTGGGATGACATGCCAATGAATGTTGAAGCGGTGTGCATACGAGTTGAAAGCAAAGGAGCAGAAAGATGAGTGCAGTTGAGATGGTTGTGAATATGTATCGGGCTATGAACATGGAAGAGAAGAAAGACTTGATGTTCGAGTTGAGTTCGCTGGCACTGAAAGACGGGCTGGTGAGCGAGACAGACGTGAGTGCGCCGAAGGTGTCTACGAAGAAGAAGCGTGGCGGTTGGTCGAGTCGGGGCAAGAAGACGTGGGCGAAGACCGTGACAGGCTACGACGCCACAGCCAAAGCAGTTATGCGTCTGGAAGGCGCGTGGATTAACGATCCTGCGAAGGACGTTGATGATAACGGCTACTATATAGTGGCTTGGCGTGATCCGAAACACTACATCTTGTGTCGTAATGATGGGGGCAGTGAATCGGTGGTCGAGAACAACGGCGTTGAGGTTAAGATTGTTGGGAGCATTGTGTCTAGGCACGATGGTTTCAAAGACCTAGACGCGAGCGTGAAGGAAATATTCACTTAAAGCTGTTGACAGGTGTTGATAGGTGTATTACCTGTTATACAGAAGCTGTCGTAGCTCAGTGGTAGAGCGCATCCTTGGTAAGGCTGAGGTCGGGAGTTCGATCCTCCCCGACAGCACCACTCTCTTAGGTGGATGAAGAACCGCGTGTGATTCACGCCACAGAGAAACTGTGTCTGTTGTTTAAGGCCAAGATAAAGCGTTGTGTATTTATGACTTGTTTGGATAAACCAATGTTAGGAGGAACCGTCTACGTAGGGGCGGTGTCCTCTCTCCGCCAACGCGTGTATTGGGCAGATGATTTGATTAATGCGCCTCCGCCTTTGCTCCTAAATCACATCAACCAAGAAAACGACTGGGCAACGGCAACGCCTGTCCAGTTTGAAAGGAAATGTATGTCAAAAGATGACGACAAATTCAGGGGCAACGGAGAAGATACAATGAACGCGCAATTAGATAGGATTGAGTTCAAACTCGATCAGATACTAGCCTGTATGATGAAGAATGTAGCGGCTGTAGAGAGCCATGCCGACGCGCCAAAGCAGGTGGAGCATGATGATTTGCACAAGTTTACGCCCAAGCAACATGCGGCATTGCAGATGCTGTTGAATGGGGCGAGCAACCAAGACATTGCAGACAGGATGAAGGTTGGCTTGAACACGGCCAAGGTTCATGTAAGGGGCATTGCCAAGAAGTTGGGAGTGAACTCACGGACGCAGATTATTTTGCGGATGCAAGCCCAGTATGAAGCGGTGGATGAAGGCCAGTACAGACTTATGACTGGGGGGTTGCCGAAGGATTGGGACGAGAACTTTGATGATGACGTCGAGTGTGAATACCGATCCTTGTATGAGAAGGCAGAATTGTAAATGCCGATTGAACTCAAAATGAGGAACGGCGTCTACCATGTGGTCGGCACAATCACTGACAAGTTTGGTGATCGAGTGCGGATTAGGAAGAGCACAGGCTTCAAAGGACACCAAAGACGTCTTGCTGACGACGAGTTGCACAGGGTTTTGCGGCTTGCAATTGATGGCGAGTACAAGAAGGTGGCTGGAAAGCGTGACAAGACTTCTACACAACATGCCGTTGATGCGTTTCTGAACAGGCCGCAGAAGCCTGGCGCAACAGACGTGAGCAATGGGAACTTGCTGGTTAGAAGTCTTGGCATGAAAAGGTTTGATAGCCTCACACTTGAGGAAGTAATGACGTGGGCGCAGAGTGGCGGCATTGCCGCAAACTCCGTGGCCAGACGATTGCAGACTTTCAGTGCTGTTCAGACACATGCAAAAAATCATGGGATACCGCACCCGAAACTGGAGATTGTTAAGCCAGTCTACGACGATGCCAGAGTGCGGTGGCTTACCGAGGAAGAGCGTGACCACCTGATTGAGTACATGCCTGATAGGGTCAGGGACATGACGGTGGTTATGTTTTTTACTGGGGTTCGGATTGGTGAACTTTTCCGAATGAAGTGGGATGACGTGGTCGACAACACGGTTCATGTCACGTCTTACAAAGGTGCGAAGAAGCGCAAGCTGATCCGTGCGATACCGCTACCGCCGCAAGCGGTGGAGGCAATGGGCAAGAGAGGGTCTGGCCTGATCTTCCCGACTTATACTGGTACGCAGTGGAACCGAAACAACTTCTATGATTTCTTTTATCAGGGTTGTGATGCGGTTGGGATTGAAGACTTCCATCCGCATGATTGTCGGCACACATACGCCAGCTTGTTGGTGCAGAAAGGCGCAAGCCTGAGAGCAGTGGCAGACTTGCTTGGCCATACTACGTTGAGCATGGTGATGCGATATTCACACTTGTCGCCATCACACCTAAAGAAAACTGTAGACCTCCTTGGGTCTGCTGACACACGGCTGACACACGGCATTAGCTTTGCTAGTGCAAAAGTGCTGAAACCGAGTGTAAAGTCAAAGGGTTACGGGCTAAATATCTCCTGAGATTGTCGTCTTTTTTCCCCTTGGTAAGGGTATTTAAGACACCTAAAGACAATCACACACAACCTTAGGCTTGTTTAGGTAGTACAAGGCGTTAGATGGCGTCTTGTACTTCCTGTCTCCAAAGGTGTCTTCTGACACACTGGTGACACACATTGCTTGTTTTGGGGTGTTAGATGTATTGCATTTATGACACCCTTCGCTATACTGTTACAAAGGAAGGTGTATAAAGATGGCTCAAGTTGAAGTTTTGTTTGGAGATTTGTCTATGTCCAGAGATGAAGCTAAAGAAGTTGTTGAAATTCGTTCAACAGCAGTTGCCGCCTTAGAGAAATTACGGGTCGGCATGACGGACATAGAGCAAGCAGAATTAGACGGAATGATTGAAGCTATTAATGGTATGTACAACCCATATGAATATGTGGAGGACAATACATGGCAGTAGAAAGTCAAAGGGAAGCCAAGGCTATCAGAGTGGCAGAGTTCTTTATGATTGAAGAGGACAGCAAAATTGTTGGTCTGGAAGTTAATTTTTCAGACGCTGTTCGAGCACCGCAAGGTGCAGTTCACACTCTTGATATGATGCGAAACGCGTTGAACAGTTCTGGCTGGGTTACGAAAGCGGTGATGTCTGTGCCAGACAGATCAGATGAGGCCGCGCCTCTTGGCGATCCAGAGGCCGCCGAACCCAACTCCGACAACGATGGCGATGCCCAAAAGGACTAGGATTACAGTCCAGACGTTGTCGACAAACTCAGCGCGTTCTTTCTTGCGCTTCTTTTCAGCCTCTGCGCGATCATGCCGAATGTCTGCGCGGAGTTTCTGAAGTTCATGCCACCCATTCAAACCGCGTGTAGCGATGACGATGTTGCGGAGTTGATTCTCAATGTCTTCAGCCTTCTTCTTGGCTATAAACGTCTGCATGGCTTCTTCGTTAGCAGAGCGTAACGGGTTGCCTTTCGCTTTGTTGTGGTCATTGCGGATGTCGTCGATGGCATCAAACATCTTGCCCACATCTTTAGCCAAGGCGGTGATCTCTCGACCAGCGGAGACACCAGCCTTAATTGCTGTGAAGCTACCCATTAAAACAGTGATTGGTTCCATAACTAAATTTACCGCCGACAGGCAAATACGTCGTCCAGTTAGAGTTCGTCTTCGTCAAACTTTACTGAGCCAGACATGATTAAGTCTTCGACTTGTTCGTCTGTTAGGTGGGCGATTTCATCAAAGGAGACTTTCTGTGAAGCCTTGCGTGGGCGCGTCTTTTTCTTAAGGTGTGGAGACGGAACCAGTTGGGGTTTGTGGGCTTCCGTTTTCTGAACCTCGATCTCCCAAGTCTCGATTGATGTCGCGCGATGAAGACACTTGGGGCATTGGCGTCTGCGCCGGATGCCTTGGTAGCTTGGTCTGCTGTCGTAGACGGAGGTTTTTGTGCCACAGTTACGACAGTTCATCAGACGCCTCGCCGTCAGGCGGCGGCGTCTGAACTCCACAGACTTCTCCCTGACAACACTCCTCGATGACTAAGTGGCAATCCCCACATTGGGTATGTCCATGAACGTACACGGCATCTTCACACCCACATCGTGGGCAGATCATTTCTTTTTCCAGCTTATACGGGCTGGCCCCTTCTTTCTGCGAGCCGCAGACGTGCATTGTGCGCGTGTTGGTCTACAAGCAGGGTATCCGCGCTTGGATTTCTTGGCGGACTTGCGGCCACATGGCTTGCCTGTCTTGCAGTCAATCCATCCCTTGCCGTTGTTGCGCGAGAACCACTTATGCAGACTTTCTTTTGCCACGTTTCTTCCTCAGTGCAGCGAAGTCTGCGCCAGTAATTTTGCTTCTAGGCTTTGCTGCCTGTGCTATTTTCTTCTGTCTTCCGCGTAATGCCATATCACTTCTTCTTCTTTTTCTTGGAGCTGTTGCCCCAGTTAGCTGCGCCAACGCGTCTGCACTTAACCAAGGCCCCGCTTGCATATGCCGAGGGCCAAACTGAGTAGCGAGCCTTTACCTTGCGGTAACAGGCGTCACGCTTTGCTGGTTTTTTTGGTGCTTTTCTTGCCATTGGCTCCTCGCATTGCACACGGACAAGTAGCGTGCTGCATGTTGGCTGATCGGGTACGGCCAGCGAGTCTGCGGACTGATTGACTAGCCATCAGCTTCTCCTAACTCGACGTGTCTTGCCGTATAGAGTTGGACGCTCACCCGATACAGACCTGCCGAACTGCATTGGCATGTTCGACATGGTTCTGTATGGGTTGGCACGTCTCATGCGGTTGCCCATGCCAGATGAAGACATGGAACCGAATACGACGCCTCGGTTCGTCTTCACTTACGACGACCCTTCTTCGGCATTTTCTTGGCAGGCTTTTTCATTCCACGCATCATAGACCTCCTTGCGTCTGTTGATGTATTGCATGTCTTCGGCTGGAAACTTCTCGTAGTATCTGGTCTTCTTCAAAGTTTCGGATGCCTCCACCAGCTTGTTCAATGATTGCACGAGGATGATCGCGTAGTCGTCCTCGATGAGACCCTCAAACTCTGGTGTCAGTGGGTTTTCTGTGGCGTTGGGGTGGAACCCCATAAGCCACACTCCGAAATGATTTTGATTCTGCTCTTCTAGCCAGCAGTTGAACTCTTCAGCAGTCATTTGGTCGTAGTCTGTCCAAGCAAACAGATGTAGCTGCTCATGGTTTTTAGGGATTACAGACTTGACCTCGATGACATCGCCTATGTCAGACGTGACATGGACGACTACGTTGTTCTTTAACCAAGCTGCCCTGGCGAAAGGACAGGGAGGGAGGTTTGCAAAGCCAAAACATGGGACTTCCAAGACTTCGTCTGACCAAAGTCTTATCTCGTTCCATATTTGTATTGCTGAGTCTTGCTCCATCAGCACTTCCATCTTCGCCGCGCAGCGCAGATGCGCTTCTTAGGCGTCTTGGAACATGAGATGTTGTGCATCTTCATCTGCCCAGCACTGCGCTTACAGTATGATGTGCGCCGTGAGCCGCCAGACGGCTGTGGAGCTTTGAGCTTTGATCCACATTTGCGGTTGTACTTTGACCTGCCTTTCGCGGTCAGACCTGCGCCTTGAGACGCTGGTTTTTTCTCACCACGTTTGACGGATAGACTTACATTGCAGCGTTTTTTCTTCTTGGCCATGTTGGTATTTTGCCATTGGCCAAGGGTGTGGTCGTCCCGACAGCAGCATTATATGTACCAGTCGTAACCAACAGCAGTGTTATTGCTACCAGTTGTAATTAGAATAATGCTTTTGTTTGATGCTATCAGTCTGTGAGTCTGTGGCTACTTCTGGGTCAAGCCTTCTTTTTGCAGGTAAGATAAGTAGAACTTGAGGAAGTCGTCCAGACGAAGCAAAACCAAGCTGTCTCCAGTCTTCATCCGTGACTTGCGGTTGATGACAACAGGACAGCTTTCTGATCTGGTCTTCTCAATGTTTGTTTCAGCTTGTCTGAGGGCGTCGTGAAAGTTGAGTCGCTCAACTCTTTTGGCCTCGATAAAGAGGTCTGGCGTTCCGAGTATGTCTGCACCACCTGCCATTCCGACTTTGCCACCGCCAGATAGTGGAGCGCGAAAAGATGACAGACCTGTCTTCTCATTGAAGTAGGCCGCTAGCTCTCTCTCGTATTTGTCGCCTTTTTGTTTATGGCCTCTGCCGCTCAATCCTCATATCCCATCTCACGTCTGCATGACATGCAAAAAAAATAATTTTTAGGACGAGACTTGGTATCGCCACAGTTTATGCACGGCTTGTTCCATTTCTTTTCTTCAAAGTCTCGGCGAACTTGATATTTAGCTCCATCAAATTCCTGAAGTCCCTCTCGGACTAAAATTCTTTTTAACGTATCCACACAACAGCCAAGTCTGTCGGCAAGCTGGTGGTATGAAAGCTTGTTATGATTTGATGTGAGCCACTGTTTATCGTCATCTGTGACGACCACTGGCCTCGGCATATATGACACCCCCACATGTAGGTTTCAGATGTATTTTTAATACTACATGAGGTGTATTATGACAACACTTTAGGTGTGTATAGGTGTTTACAGATGGGTAAAAATATGATACAACGACGGAGTTGTTGGTAGACAGCGACGGACGGGGTGTCCCCACCCCGCCCGTGGTCTAGCTGGATAACAACTAGCAAAGCGTATCTTTAGTCGTTGTATCACCCCTCATACACAAATTGCCGATGAAAAAGAAAGTACCGACAAGAGCAGACCTCGAATATCTGGCGTGGCAAGCGGCAGACAAAGAGGCTGCTGGCAAGATCGTGTTGTCCAAAGACAAAGAAGAAAACCGCCGCAGGTATCCTGAGTTAGCGAAAATCATTGATGAGGTTCGGCGTCTTTGGCCAGACGCCAAAATTAAAATCAGTCCTCAATCTCAAGCCACTCGCGCACAAGACGGACGGGACGACTGAGCTTGTCTGAGATCACGAGAGGATCATAACCATCCAATGCCATGTCTTTCGCTCTCTGCTTCGTCGACCTACTGCTCACAATGCAACGCTCATCCGTCGTGTTGTGCGCGGCGTAGCCAATCCACTGAACACGGTCATGTAGGTCTGTCCACTCACGGACTTTGCCGTAACGAATTTCCATCACCATGTACATTCGGAAATCAGCGGGTAGTTTACTCTCCAGTTGAGGCCATATCGGGTTGTCGTAAGCCCCGTCGTATATCGCGGCATTTGATTTAGCTGTCTCTTCGTCTTGGTAGACTTGCGTTACCCTGATCTGAGTCTCCAGAACTGTAAGCTGGTTGGTTGATCCGGCTTCCCTGCCCATACCATTGTCACTTGGCTTGTTGCTGTGATGCACGAGCACGACAGACAGGCCAGAGTTTCTGAGCTTGACGGCGAGCTGGTTCACCTTTGACCATTCGTCTGCCGAGTTTTCTGCCATCCCTGGATAAGCTGAACGGATGGTATCGAGGACAACCACGTCTGGGTCTGCGAACCTGATCCACTCCTGCAACTCCATCATGCCCTCAGACTTGTGCAGGTTGATTTCTTTCTTGTCCACGAACGGTGTCCAAATGTTCATGCGATCCTGCGTGTCGCCGTGGATTTGCTTCATCTCCATCAAACGTCTGGCAATCGTGGACATCCCCATCTCAAAGTCCAAGTAGAGAACGCGGCCAGCTTTACCGACCTCGAAGGGGCCAAAGTATTTACGGCCAGCACACATCGCAGACATAGCGTGTTGCACGAACATCGACTTCCCGTGGCCAGAGTAGCCGAAGACCTGCACGATTGTATTGTGCGGTAGCCACGGCTCGATCAAGTACGTCTTGGCGTCTGCTTCTTCCAGCAGTTGCTCTGCATCTTTCATCTGGATCAGTTTGCGTGGCCGCTCTGGATCGACATGTTCTGGGTGGTACTCTTTATAGATATACTCACCACTCTCGTTGAACCGCTCTGGATGGTTGCGCTTCTCGCTCTGCTCCATCGAGCTACAAGTTGCCTCGAACTCGAAGTCTGACAGACATTCCTCAAAGAACTGGCGCATGAAGGCGTGACCTCTGACGCGCAGCTCGGCATCAAAGTAACCAGACCTGATGCTCTCGCTGACGTAACGCATCAGACGTTCATTGCGACCATTGCCCAAGCCAGTTGGTATCTTGAGAGTTGATGGGAAGTTCTCCCGTACAAACTTGGCCGTCCGATCCCACTCGCTTATGAACTCGTCTGGGTGGATGGTCGTCACAGACGACAGGTCAAGCTCCTCGAATGTGAAGTCTCCAGCTTCAGGCCGCTCTTTCAGGGTTGGACGCCAGTCTTCCCAGACTGGCATTTCATCCCAGTCGAACACGTCTGTTGGGTAATCCCAGATGTAGTTTTTGGACGGCGGAAGCAGAGCGTAGCTTCCGTCGCCCCGAAAATCCAAGCCGTTAATCTTTGGCCAGTCTGCACCACGGCTGTTCACGCCAGCGCGAGGGCCGCGTCTGATGCCGTCTTTTGGGTGCTCGAAATACAGATGTGAGCCACGCTTGGTTTTGACCTTGATGGTCGAGCGCATGTTCGCATCGAACGCGGCGTGTGCCGCTTCGTCATTGTCGCAGTCCACGACAACCACACCACTGATCTCGCCAGTAACTATGGCAATTTCATGGTCAGGCCAGCGTGTCCACCACTCTGTAACTTCCTGTTCAGTTGGTAGCCGAGATTGAAAGTCCAGCCATTTAATGGCTGGACGCTTTGCTTCGGGTTTGATTGGTATGATTGACCATCCACGGTCAAGATAATCTAGTGCTGCTTCCAGCTTCGTCTTTGGTTTCATCGTGTTCCTCATCAAAATAGGCGTCTAAATCTAGGTCTGGATCGTGAGACTTGATTTTCTCAAGGACGCTGCTGGACACATAGTTCCGACTGATCCATCCATAAGGCGCAGTTCTTACTGTGCCTGTGATCTTGGCGGCGGCTGATGCTCCACCAAGGTCTGCGATGAGCCGTGAAATGTTCAGCTTTGCGCTCACTTTTTTGCTCCTTTTCGTTTTTGCTATTGCATGTCTGTCTTGTGTACGTTACACCTTTGGGTGTGTCAAGGTGTTCACAGAACTGATTATGATGATGAGGAGGATTTATGTTCAGTGTAATGAAAACGTCGGATATCCAGAAACATGGGCCGACAAAGGTGTTGCTCTATGCACACCACGGATATGGCAAGACTTACCAGTGTCGCTTCTACCAGAAGCGTTACGGCAAAGGCTTGATCCTGTCAGGTGAAGCAGGTCTGAAATCTATCGAGGACGTCGACATCGACTACTTGCCGTTCTCGTCTTGGGATGGCCGCATCGTCAAGAAAAAGGATGAGACACTTGATTGTGTCCCAGCCGATCCAGCCAATGGTGACTACTCGTTTCGCTCGATTATGCAGATGATGCAGAGCGAAGAGTTCAAGAAACAAGGCTATAAATGGGTAGCCGTCGACAGCCTGACTGAGTTGTCTGAGCGTCTGCTTGAGTGGCTCGAATACAAACATCAAGACAACAAGAATGGGTTTGAAAAGTGGGGTGACTATGGCCGCCTCATGCTCGGCTCATTGAAGTGGATCAGGGATTTGCCGATCCACGTTTTGGTGACGTGTCTTGCAATGGAAGAGCAAGACGCCAACGACGTCACGCAGTATTGGCCGCTTGTCAAAGGCAAGTCTGTAGCCAAGCACATACCCGCACTTTTTGACCATGTCCTCTGTGGTGTCCGCATCACTGAGAAGGATCAGAAGGGTATGCCAAAGGTCAGACGCTATGTGGCGACTGATGAAGTATCGGGGTGGCACGGCAAAGTGCGTGACCCTCTTAACCGTCTGAAGCCTTACGAAGAAGTTTCGGACATTACTGAGTTGCTGGCTCGAATGTCTATGAGTGACGCAGAGTTCAGCAAGAAAACCAGCGAAGGAGAATAATGATTATGAGTTGGAATGGTTTTGGCTCACTAGATTTGAGCAATGTTTCGGAGGGCAGTGGTTCATCGCGTCTTCAGAAGGGTGTGCATCATGTGAAGTGCATCGAGGCAGAGGTTGTGTCGACTAAGACTGGTGGCAAAATGATTAAAGCCACACTCGAAGCTGTCGATGGAACAGGCGAGATTTCAGCAAACTTCAATGTGGCGAACAAAAACCCACAAGCTGTCGACATTGGTATGCGTCAGTTGAAGACGTTTCTGGTCGCCGCCAATCACCCAAACCCAGACAAGCCAGAGGACATCGCATCGCTCAAAGGTCTTGAGTGCAATGTTGTTGTCGATCTTGGCAAGGAATGGAAGGGTGATGATGGGACTATGCGTCGATCATCTGAGGTCAAGAACTTCAAACCTGCCGGAGCCACAGCTCCAGAAGGATCAGGAAACTCGTCTGATCTTGACGACGATATTCCGTTTTAAGCATGGGTGAGGTCAGGACAGTAGAAGACCTTATCGTTGCTATTGATGATGGCTACGATAAGCAGGAGCGCGAAGGCAAAGCACGGTGTTACATTGGTGCGTCGATTGTCGGCAACCCCTGTGACGCTGTCCTGTCCTTTAACATGAGAGGGTTCCCGAACAATGAACCAAGCCCGAAGCTGAAGCGTATCTTCCGGCTTGGCCACATTCTCGAAGACGAGGTCGTCAAAGACTTAAAGGAGAAGGCAGACGTCCGCGTCTGGGAGAAGGACGGGTTTACTGGTAGGCAACATTCGTATGAGCAGTTAGGCGGTCACGTCGTCTGTCATATGGATGGTCACATCGAGATGGATGACGGCGTCTTGCGCGTCTTGGAAATCAAGTCGATGAACAATGCCAGCTTCAACAAGTTTGTGAAGCACGGTGTCAGGAAAAGCCACCCTCAATACTTTGGGCAGGTCACGATGATGATGGGTATGGCAAACTTTACGGAAGCCATGCTTGTTGCGGTCAACAAGAACAGTTCAGAGTACCACGCCGAGATCATTGAGTTCGACGAGATCGAGTTCAATTTTCTGCGGGAGAGAGTTGATAGAGCACTGCAAAACAAGACAGCAAAGGTGGCGTCAGACGAAGAAGACTGGCGTTGTCGTGGGTGTTTTAAGCGCGGTGTATGTTGGGGTGATACCCCAGTACCCAAGACTTGCGTTACTTGTCAGTTCTCTTTTCCTACAGAAAAAGGTCTTTGGCACTGTTCAAAGCACGATGAAGAGGCGGAAGCGGCTTGCGCTGATTACCAGCGTTATGCCCCGATGGACAAAGAATGATGGATGATTTTCGAGATTTGCTGAACCTACAAGAGGAACACAATCAGGCACTCTATAATATCGCCCTGCAAGAAAACAAAATTGCTTCGATATTAGAGCGTCTTCAGTTTGTCGATGTTCCAGAAGATGAACACACAAAGGCTTTGGATAAGTTGCGGTTGACGAGAGAAGAGGTCGCCAAGATGGAGTTCGATGCCAGACGTCTGGACAATTACATGAAACGAATTGAATTAGGGATGATGTTTGATGAAACGCGATGAAATTTTAGATGATGCCAGATACAAAATTAACGGGCCAAGAGCAAAAGATTATGGAGATGCTTGGGAAAACCACCAGAACGTGGCAAAGACTTGGTCTGTCATTCTGAAAAAAGATGTTTCGGTGAACGAGGTTTACTTATGTTTGCTCGCGCTCAAGATGTGCAGACTAATCGTTACACCTCACCATGAAGACTCGGCAGTCGACATATGTGGCTACGGAGCCTTACTTGGTGAAGGTAAGATCAAAGACTAGGCTGGCACTTCAATCAACGACAGACGATCAGAAATTCTCTTCGCGCGGTTCGGCGTCTGACTTTTCGCCCACTTGCTGTCTAAAATTTCTTCGCTGAGTTCAGACCACATGTGATCGTTTGCATAGCCCACAGACTTAACGAATTTGCTAAGAGACGGGCGGCCTAATTGGTAACACATATTGGCCAAGCACAACTGAGCTTCTTCTGGAAAACCATCGAAGTCACGGAAGATGATGCGGCAATCGTCCAGCGTCATCTGTATGTCTGCATTGAAACACTCTGTGACGCGCTCCGCAGACACAGGCGCACCCACTGGCTGACTGTACTCAGGGTCTGACTCCAAGACCAAATGCCCCACACCAAAGGTGAGCTTGTTTTCAGAGCACATGTAGGTTTCGTACTTGATACCTTCGTCTGCTTCGAGGTCTGCGCGTAGCTTGTCGATGTTCATTTCTTCATCCCCTTTAGTCCTCTCAAACCGAATGACGCCGCTATGCTGGCGTAAACAGCGTATTGAAACCACGATGGCGTATTAGAAAGAGCCGCAAACCCACGCTCTACAAAAGGTTGGGTAAAAGGCACAAAGCACATCGCAATAATAATGATGAACAGGATCGTCCACGCTTCATCTTTCCAACTATTGTCGCTGGACTTGGCCATGATTTTTTCCCAACCAGCCTCGTGTGTGGCGGCGACCTTCATAACTTCGGCTTCAGCTTCAGCTTTAGCCAAGGCTACGGCAGACTTACTCTTCTGCTCAGTAACCTTTTTCTCCATCCAAGAGCCAGCAAGACTAGCTATTGGGCCTATTAGTGCCTGTATCATCTGTCGTATATCCTCACTTCGTCAGAGTTTACGGTTCGCGGTACGCAGTAGGCAGTCACTCTGTCTCTTGGGTCGAGGTAGGCACCGTACTCATAGTTCCCGTACCTCTTGCTCACTTGGCTTGCGTACCAATTACAATCGTTAATTGACCTCCAATACATCGTGCCAGACTCAAGTCTGCGAGCGTCACCTGTGCCGAGATAAACCAGCAGCAAGAAGGCATCGACTGTCATTGCTAAACGCTCTTGTGTTCATGCCCCATCCAGATGCCGAAGACGCCCGTCATAACGCCCATGACAACAGAAACGAAAGCGGACTGAGAGGCCGTTGGGGAATCTAGCGACATAAACCATTCAGCACATCGCCAAGACATCGCTGTACTGACCAGCATCATAAATCGGGGCAGTATCTTCCAAGCTAGGAACTGTTCGACTGTTATCATTTCCACTCACTTCCCCAAGAGCCGGATGCCCAGCCTCCTGTACCGCCCTTCTCGCCCTGCTCTCCTGCAACTGCGTCGACCACAGACTCGCGGAACTTGCGGTTTCCACCAAGGACTGGGATGCGGGTCGCAACCTCACGAGTAGCCGAGCGTTCTTTGGCGTTTGAGTTGTCACTGTCGTCTGCAAGACCTGCACCGACTTGCATCACGGCGTTGCCCAAGCCAAACGATGGGCCAAGGACTGTCGACCACATCCGCTGCTGGCCATATGCACCGTTGTCTACTTGGCTAACAGCCGAGTGGATGACGTCGCCGAACAAGCCGAGACCGCCCATGACCATCATTCCTTCAACATACCAGCCAAGGAAGTCGTCGACGTCCCCGTGTACCTTCTCGTCATGCCCAAGCGTTTTTGCGATGTTGCGCTTACGAAGGGCTGCGCTTTCTCCGTCGTCACCACCGCGCTGCTGAATAATATCCTTTGCAGACAGCGTAGCCATGCCGAAGGCAGGGCCGAGAGTTGATAGATAGAACAGTGGCTTGAAGTTGCCGTGGTTTGCCTCACTCAGAACGTGGCCAGTAAGGCGTGTCATCATCAGCGGGAAAGACTTGAGCTGGAAGACGAGTGCGCCGATTGGCGTCTGCGCCCACAACGGAATATCGTTCGGGTTCGGCTGGAAGATTGCTTCGTCTGCGAACTTGATGATGCCCATACGAACTGCGTCATCGTTGACCATCAGGTCGTCTGCAACTGCCCTCGATGACAGAGACATGCCACTCTTTGGCCCGTTAGGCAGGAAGTCTTGCATACCGTAACGCTGCAAGAAGCGGTGCGCCGTCTTGTATGCTGCGGGCTGCTCTGCGTAAGACTTGCCAGGGACGAACTTGTCGAACGCTTTTGCCTGCATAGCCGCGAAAGACTCAAAGCCAGTGGCACCAGCAATCGTGCGGTTCATGTCTGTCCACGGTGTCAGAAGCGTAGCGTTAAAGAACGCATGTGATGCCTTGTTATCAGGCGATCCATACATGTGGATCATGCGCTCATGGACGATGTTTTCCATAGCGACGCCTACGTTCTTGAGCATACGGCGGTAGTGCGGGTCTGTGACAGTCTTGCCGAGACCTTTTGCCCAGCTACCAAACTGGCCAGACCGGATGATAGGCAGGACTACGTCACCCAGTGATGTCAGCGTGGTGAAGCCAAGCAGAGTGACGTTGTTTGTCATGCGAAGTGCGCGAGACGCATTGACCACAGACTTCGCGCCCTGCCCGTCCATCGGCTTCTTCATTGCGACCTTCATGGCCTGCTCGATGAACACCTCGTCTTGAGTGGACATGGCATTAGGCTCGCCTTTGAAGTCGTCAAGCGCACCCATGATGCCGTCTACCCTGCGCTGGTATGTGACAGGAGGTTTGCCAGACGGATATAAGTCTGTGAGCATCTTGCGAGCTGCTGCGGAACCTTGAGCTTTGTGAACTTCTATGAGATTTCGTGAAAATTCTCGTGAAGCTGCTTCATTTCCTGTGAACGGCATACGGATTGTGTCTTCAAGTGTGAAGACTTCCATCTTCCCGTCTGGGTTCATGGCGTTGCGGTCAGTTTTGAAGACCTTGTTAGTCGACAATAGCTTGGCAATACCAGCTTCGCCGTCTGATGCTACGAGAAGGTAGTCGTTTACAGCGTGGCTGTTCACGCCAAGAGACTTGGCGTGGACGTTGCGGCGCGATGAGCCTTCAAGGTACTTAACCAGAAGGGCAGAAATGTCGCTCTCCAAGAACTCCTCAAGCTCATCGAGCATTTCAGGGTACTTGTCCAGCTCGATGACACGAGAATAGTCGACGTTCTCAAAGGTCGGGTTCTTTGTCGAACCACGAGCTGGGATGAACACGCCGTCATCACCTTCTTCTGTCAGCTTGAGCATCACTCCGTTGGCAAATGCTTCTGCTTCAGCATTGTCCACGGTTCTTCCGTATGCCGCCGCGTCTACCTTGTAGTATTCAATCATCTTGGTCAGGAACTCAGTGCGACGCTTGGCAATTTTCTTGCCGTCCCAGACTTGCGGCACATAATTCGGGCCACGATCACCGACATGGAAGCCAAGCGCGTTTAGCTCAGACCTCTCATCGGCAAGGGTGGCTCTGATTTGCTTGTAGATAGCCCGTTCCTCAGTAGAAAGAGACTTTTCTTGGCGGCTGCCGTCACCTCGACGCAGTGCTTTGACAATACGTCTGTGGGACGCAGGCTGCTGCTGCCCTACGCCAGCAGTGACCGCTCTAAAGTGTCCGCGTATAATGCCGTCCGCGTCTGGCAAAGCATCAAGAGCGTTCATAATTGGCATGAACTTGCTGGCGAACCGCTGGTTCAGGTCTGGGAAGTGGTTTTTGTACCAGTTGCCAAGGTAGTTTGCGCCCATAGACTTCATGCGCTCTGACTGAGATTGGAAGTAGGTAAAGTAACTGCGCTTGCGAACTGCTTGCTCCTCGCCAGCAGTCAGATTGCGGTTCTTAACCATGCTCATAATCGCGCCAGTCAGTGTGCCGTTCGTGCCTTGCTGCTCCAGCACTTCGCCAAACTGGCCAGCAGGGACTTCGTCGACCTTGTTGATCTGATTGGTGATGATAAGGTCTACGAGATCGCCGACTGTACCTTTGGGTATTGAGGTTGCTTCTGTTTGGTACATACGCAGGTCACTGGCATTGAACTCTTCAGCGTCAATGTGCTTGGCCTGCTCTGCATCGAACAGAACCATTGTTTTGTGGGTGACTTCATCTGCGCCAAGTCTTGGCTCTTGTGATGTCTCAGTCAGCCTATCCGCAGTCAGGGTGTTACGATGGTCGGTAATCATCCCATCGTGACCCATGTCTTTGAGTATCTGATTTAGTGCAACGCGTGGGTTGTATGAACCGCGCAGACTCTCATCAAGTGCTTCGGACATCATGCGATAAAGCATGTCACCAGATACTGCACCTTCAGCGGCCATCTCTGCTTCAAAATACCTAAACGCCTCAACACCGATGTCTTCATTCTTCAGAAGCTCATCGAGGAACTTCTGCACAAATGGGTCTTCTATCTCGTATGTCTTGGTATTGCTGAAGTCTGCTGGGGTCTTCAGCGAAATGACCATTGGCATGACTTCGGGGTCTGTAGTTAGACCAGCTTGCTCCATTGTTTGAACAAGCTCGCGTTCCAGCTTCACGTTCTCAGCTATCTCATCTGCAAGGAGATGAGCTTCGACTGAGTCGCTGCCGCTTATAAGCGAAATGTCTTGATATTCGCGCCGCTGCATTTGAATTTGTTTGCGTGTACTGAACAGTTCGTGGACGTCTGCAAGCAAGAAATACTCTTCGTCTCCAGAAAGGTTGAGTGCCTCGACCTGCTTCGTCATTGCGTCTGGGGTCGCTTTTTCTGCGTAGACGTTTGACGCGACATGAGGATTTGCAGTGAGGTAATATCCAGGCCCGTACTGGCCGTCTCTCGATGGCTCAAAAATAACGCCTGGATTGTTTGCCTTGCGGAGTGCTCTCCCGTTAGGTGTGCCGTGATAGAAAACTACAGGCATGTCTGCAACTTGGTCATAGCCAACGCCACCTTTTGTATAGGTGTCGAGCCGTGACCGCTTGGCCTTGTCCATAGAAGACAGCGTGTCATGTGCGTAGTCTGCGGCATAGCTTGTGTGGACGAGGTATTCACCTTCCAGTGCGCCATACATTGGACGATTGCCACCCGTGAACATGTCGCCATAGAAGTCGAGATGCGGGTACTTTTCTTTCAAGTCTGGGCGGCCAACATGGCCGTTCAAAACGTAGGCTGTGTACTCAGCCAACCTATCCATAGCGCGTTGAACATCGCTGATTTGGGAAGCAGTAACAGTGCCAGAAACACGCGCTGTAATTGCGTCGTTTCGCATCGTTCCCTTCATAAAGTCTGAGGTCAGTTCAGAGAAAAATGATATGGCTAGATACTCGTCACGAACTGAGTCTTCGATGCCCTCTGGTACAGGGTACTTGTCTTCAACCATGCGTTTGATGCTTGGGTCTGTTTGGTTGAGAAGCTCAACAAGTGCATCTCGCTCGTTTGTCGGTATAGATGTGCGCCCGATCATCTGCATGAGGTCTATGACCCGTGTCTCTGGGTCAGCTTGTCCTCTTGTGACTGTTGAAGCAATGCGACGAACAGTGCCTTGCAGTTCACGGAACTCTGGGTTGCCAGTATTTGTGAACATGGAAACGCCGTTATCCACTGGGCTAAAGCCAACAAGACGCTTTATTTCTTTGACGGTAATGTCGTTGCCGTCTTCCATTGTTCCTTTGTGTGTGCGGTTCATCAGATTGAGCAGACGATATGTGATCGTCCGTGCAGCGATTTGAACCTCTGGCTCGCGGTGCGTCATGCGTCCGAGTATCTCGCGCACAGACGGCCTTGCAGACGCAGGGATGCCATCGCTTGCAGACACGCCTGTAGAGTCGAGCTTTTCCCTAATGATGCCAGCTTTGATTTGCTGGAAGGTGGGCTTGATAATCGGCGAGCCTTCACGTTTGGCCTGACGCTTTGCGATACGACGCTGAGTTTCGTAAGCCAGTTGCTTTACGGCCTTGGCATCGCCAGCATGGACAGCATTGAGCAGCGCATTGTTCAAGTCTCGCTTGCTCATTTCCATGATGTCGCGAGTAATCGGAACAGGCTTTGCAGGCAGTGGCTTTGACTTTATTTTTCTGGTGATCTCCAAAGCGACCTGATCTCCATAATCAGTTCCTTTGTGCTTCTGATATAGCTTTCGGAGATTAGTAAGAGACTGAGAGCGCACTTCTGGAGCAGTTGATACGTCGACTGTAGGACGCGACGCGGCATCTGCCCTAGCTCGCTTACCTTTGGGTGTTTTGGCATCTGCCGTAGCTTGTGCATCAGTTCTTTCATCGCGCTTACCTATGTCGGCTTTGGCTTTTGCCTTGCCTCTGCTTGGGTTGACGTTCCCCTTCCCATCGCGTGGAGGCTGAGACTCACCCTTAACTGAGTCTGGCACACGGCCAGCAGCCAGATCCGCTGTGCCTTCTGCTTCTTGGTAACGAGAGTTCAAGATGCGTTCTGCTACAGCAAAGGAGCGTTGCAGACTTGTTGCTTCCCAGTCTTTGATAGAGCCAGGATAACCATTGGCAGGCTCAAACTTGCCGTTATATCCATTGAAGTAAAAGTCTTTGAGGTCGTCAGCTACTTGCTGTGGGTCTGCGCGAAGCGACAAGCCCTCGTAAGCGGCAGGGCTAAACGCTTCTTCCCCACCTTCTTCAAAGACAGACTTTCCGTGCATGATTTCGTCAATGTCACGGATACGATTACGAAGTAGCTTGCCTGCACCCTTGCCGCGCTTGCCTTTGCGAAGGGCAAGCAGTGGGCCAGTGGCTGTCTCGGCGTCGTTCTTCGCCATGCTAAGAAGCAAGGTTCTGTATGCTTCGGCTGCGGATATAATTCCGTCTGCGCTGTCTCGCTCGATGGCGTCTTCCATATCCATTTTTGCGATCTGGAGCTGCACAAAATTGCTTTGCAGCGCAGTGCCTTCTTTCGTCTGTGGGTTGGCATGAACGCCAAGACCAAAGACCTTCTCTTCTTCCGGCGGCAGTATCTTTGCGAACAGCGGCTCAAGGTCTGGGTCAATGCGCTTCTTGTCGTAGTAGCGATCAAAGACAGCCTTGATGTAGCGGGCAAAACGCTTCCACATCGTCTCGTCTTTGACCATGAGGTCGCCGCGCTGTGATGCCCACATGTCGAACTGTTGAGCAAATAATTCCTGCGGGCTTTCCATGTCATTCATCGTGACAGCTTGCAGGCGAGCACCTGTTTCTGGGTCTACTGCGTTAGGGTCTTTACTGACGTCCATTCGCCCGCCAACAGGCACGGCATCTCTAATAGCGTCTCGGTTAAGGCTTCCGTTGTCCCGATAATATTTTTGCATCGCAGTCCAGAAGTCGATGCGATCCTGTGGAGTTAAAATGTAACGATACGCCCAGTGTGCCATCTCGTGCTGGAGAGTTGAGTGGGCAGGCAAGTAGCCAACAAGACCCTTTTCATTTGTTGCGAGTTTAACTGTTGTTTGAGTTCTTTTCGCAGGGTCAGAAGACATGCCAAAGCTGAGTGCGTTGACTCTATTGTTTGCCTCTATTACTGGCCCAACAGAACGATCACCGCCGAGACGCTCCATAAAGCGTTTCATAAGGGCGATCTCTTCTGCTGGTCTGCCTTCAAATATTCTCTGCACTGCTGCTACGCTGTCAGCGCGTGTCGCTACGTCTTCAATGTAGCCTTGTGGCGCGACGCGAGCTTGAATTTGATATGCGACCTTGAGGGACTCAATGACCTTGTCTATGGCTTCTGCATTTTTAGGCCAACGCATACCTTCGGCTTCGAGAATAGATGTCCGAAGCTCGCCGCCAGTGAAGTTTAGAGAGCCGTCAGTCTTAATGCGGCCACGAGAACCAGCTAGGACGTTTAAGGCTTCAGCTTCTTCTGCCGTAGCTGTGAACTCAACATTCATAAACTCTTCGAGAGTGAGAGGCTCACCGTTTCCTGTGGCGTCACCAGCTTCAAGACGTGCGCCTTTGCCAGTCTGGTTTGCTTCTTCAGGCAGGCTGTCGAATAGCTTACGCAGCGCAGCACCTCTGGCCTTGGCATTGAGCGGCGCGTATTTAACGACCCAGTTGGCTGGGTCTGCGTCTGGCTCACCCGCTTTCTGGCCAATGATGGCAGAGATGTCTTTGCCTTCGTTGATCTGCCGCTGACTAATCATGCGGACTACGTCTGGGTTAGACTTGGACTGAACGATTAGTTTCTGGCCGCCCTTTGTTACAGGCGGTGACAATGCTGGTTCAGAAGCTGTGGTCGGGTTGTCAGACTTGGCAGCCGAGCGTTCTGCCAGCTCTCTGATAGACCGAAGGGCCGCAGCCAGGGCGTTTGGATCGCCTCCAGCAAGCGCGTCTGTGACGGTCTTCTTGTTGGCTGCTTTTGATGCAGCGGGCGCGGTTGCCTTCTGGCCTTTTCTGTCGCCACGCACATACTCTGCGTATTCTTTGCTGACGTAAGAACGCTGGGTTCTGGCATCGACAAATACTGTTGTGCCTTTCTTGACCGTGACGTCGCCGTCTGGGCCTTTGACTACTTCCTGTGTGCGTGTGGTGTAAGGAACGATAGATGGGCCAGTGCTGGCTTGTGCGCGGATGATGGCTTCTTCTTTAGCCAGACCGCTCTTGCGGACTTGGTACTGTGGGTCGAGACCGCCTTTGCCAGAACGCTTGAGGAAGGACTGTATCTTGCCGTTATTAGAGCGGCCAGCGGTGTCCATGATACTGGCGCGGTCAATAGCATCTTGGCTCTTGCGGGCTTGCGGTGCTGATGTGTTTACACCGCGCTCTGCAACGACCTGTCTCTCAGCCAAGAAGTCAGCAATCTCTTTGGAGACGCTCATTTCTTTTTGCTTGTTCTTTGACAGGCGACGGATGCGTTTAATCTCTGTGGTGGTAAACTCGTCTGTCTTAATTTCTTGCAGACGGACGCCTGTCTCAGCTTCGTTTACAAGGTCGCTGATCTCATCAAGCATCTTCTCACGCACAGCCAAGTCTTGCTGCTCGCGCACCAACTTCATCATGGTGTCTGCTTCATCACCGAAGTTGTCACGGATATACGGTTCGAGAACACGCAAGTCGTCTTCAATCATCGCTTCGTATTTTGCGGGGTCTTTGCGAACCTCATCGAGGTATGCGTCATACTCGGCTTCTGTCATCTCTGGGCCGTTCTCGGCCAGAGCGTCGATGCGGTCTTGCTCTGCTCTTACAGCGGCGTCTGCTTCCGCTTCAACGTCTGTGCGGGCTGTGGTGTCAGGTGCTTTGCCGCCAAAGAACAGGTGCCGGAATAAAGCACTGATGTCGTCTGCATCAGTTTTCACACCGTCACGACGTGCCAGCATGTCGACAATGTCAGATAGTTCTTGTGGGTCGTAGTCGAGCGGGTCTTCTATCTGGTCAAGAATATCTCCAAGTTCATCTTCTACTTGGTTGGCGTAAGCGTCAGCTTCTGCATCGTCTGCGCGGCCACGGATAGCTTTTGATACTGCGCCCTTGGTAATGCGCCCGCCTTCAGACTTCTCTGATGGCGTGATGTTGCGCCAGTCGAGGCCAGCAGCGAGTGCTCGACCACGGTTTTCAGGGCTGATTGGTGGTGCGTCTGGGGCTGCCGGAACTTCTGGGGCTGCCGGAACTTCTGGAGCTGCCGGAACTGCTTCTGGTGTTGCCTCCGTAACTGCTTCAGGAGCTTCAGTAGTTTCAGGCTTCGCGTCTGCCGCTTCGCGGGCAGATGCGACTTCTTCGGGCGACGGGGGAGAGGGAGGAACATCCCCCGCCGCCTCTGAAGTAACGGGGGCTTCCCCCGCAGGTGCTGCTTCGGGGGCAGCATCAGGTGTGGCTGGTGGAGTTTCGCTACCTCCGCCGCCAAATCCTTTGGCTCGCATGTCATTGATGAAGTCTTCAGGAGAGCCAGCGGCATCAATGTCATCGAGCAGTAGTGAAAAGTCGGAGAGGAATGTTTCGTAGCCTTCGCGCATTTTCGCTGCACGGGCTATGTCTTGTGGGTCGCTCGAACCTTCGAGAACCCTTATCTGTTCGGCCTCACGCTCAATACGAGCAATGCCTTCCCGTAGACGCGCAAGGTCGGAGACGTACTTGGTTGCGTTAGCGACGGTCTCTTCGTCTGCGCCAGTGCGGCGCAGATTGTTGAGTTCGTCACGAGCCAGAGTGGTAGTAGTCTCCAGCTTTGTCTTCATCGCCTCGACAGGGTTCATCGGCTCGGCTGCCGCGCCCTCTGCGACAGGAGCTTCTTGCTGCGGAGGCAATAAGCCAGACGCACCGCTGCGCTGGATGTTTCCAGCAAAAGCATCCAGTTCGTCTGGAGACATTGCCGCAAGGTCTTCGCGGGTAACGCCCATTCTGTTGAGCATCTCTGGAGCTTCGATGCCACGCGATGCACCCAGAGTGGCAGGCACTGCACCAAGGACTGTACCTACACCTGCGCCAAGTACGCCGCCCAGTGCTGTTGATGCCGCTAGTTCGCCCTTACTGAATTTGTCGCGCAGACCAAGCTGCTTGTCGCGAAGCTGTGTTGCTGTGTTGACTACAGCCTCTTGGCCAGCGGAAATGCCACCTTCCACCAGTGCAGCCTTGCCTGTGCCAGACAGCGCGCCGCGCAGCATAGGCGCAGACTTGCCAGCGACATAGGCAGCACGACCTGCGGTTGCGCCCGCCTTGTAAGCAGCTACACCTGGAATGAGATTGAGGGGGTCTGCAATGATTGCCTTGGCTATGTCTGGAACCGCAGACGCCGCACCACGGCCTCCGTCTTGCCAGAACATAGGGAGCTGACGCCAGACCTGCTCGATGCGCTTCATACGCTCGCGGTCTTCTTTGCCTGATCCGTATGCTTCTAATGCACCACCGACTGCGCCGACAGTATTGAGGTCGCGCCATGATCCGTCTTCGTAGAACTTGTCCACAAGTGCTTCGTCATCAATAACAAACTCACCTTTTGAGCTGTAATGATCACGCAGGTCTTTAAGAAATCGTGGGTCTTGAACGATTTTTTTAGGATCAAAATCATCAAGATAGCTGCCATTTGCAGCAGACGGTGTTGCGGTAACATCGTAGTCGATGTTTGAAAGATCAGCATATATAGACATCAGGAACTCCAGTTATCCTTGATTGCCTCAAGAATACTGGAGCCGTGGGTAGGTGGTCGTCCTTACGGTTGAGAGACTTTTATGTCTTTGAACTCTGCGCCTTCGGAGTCTAGCCACGCCTTTCCATAATCTGAAGTGTATATGTAGTTAAATGGGTCAGCCACGAAAGCATCATATTCAGCTTGGTTTTCAGGGCGCAAGAGCCTGTCTCTGACGTTGTCAGCAGTGATAAACTGTTTGATTACTTTGTTGTAAAGCTGAGTATCAGGGTCATTGAAGAACCCACCCACTAAACTAGACTTAGAACCAGTGTCTGTGCTGATGCCTTCAAGAACTTTAGCTTTATCAACTTTATCTACGACAGCCGTAACTCCTTGTGAGAAGGCACTGGCTTGCGAATTATTTGGCTGGATAACTTTGCCAGAAGCGGGTGTCGGGTTAGCAGCCGCTTGTGCTGAAAGCTCTTCAGTAAGGGAAGCAATGTCTTTTTGGATCATGGTAGTGGCCGAATCAATGTTTTTCTTCAGGCCATTAGGCCCATAGTAAACCTGATTAATGTCGAACATAGGCGTACCTTTAGTGACCCAACCGTACTGACCAGTTGAATATTTGTCGGCAGCTTGAATAGAGTTTCTAATTTGGACGAAACCCTGTTCCATACGAGCACCGAGACCTTCGAGCATTTTGATTTTTGTTTCTGGGTCGACGCCTTGCAATGACCTAATTTTATCAATTTGGTTCATAATTGAAGCACCATGCTGGCCGATGGTTTCTTCAGTTCTGCTTGTCCATTCTGCAACTGTTGTGTCGTTGCCGAAGTAGCCAAGCTGTGCGCCTTTTGCATCTGAGAAAGCAGACTGGGATGTCTGGAACGGCTGTGCGTATCCGCTTATTGCGCTTCGTGCTGCGTCTGCAAGCGCAGCAGGGCTTGTGCCTTGAGGCATGGTTGCGAAAGCGTCTGCCATGAGCGCAAGAACGGTTGGCGACATGTTGAACTCAGTTGCCAGTTGTTTTGCAGCCATAGCCGCGTTGCCGCCATGAACGCCTGCGTTCGGGTTGGTCTTGTCTTTGCCAGCGTAGTCAGTGAAGTAACTTTCTGCTTTGGCGACATTGCTGGTTTTGTACTCAGCAGCAGATGTTGCGGCCAACTCATCAGACTTCATACGCAATGTGCCAAGGTCGTTGTCTTGGACTTCTTGAAGAGAGGAGACCCTAGCGTTGATAAATCCATCACCGATTTCTCTCATCAACGCCTGTACGTTAGCGTCTGAGTAACGGTTCACCATCTCGTCGATGCGAGCTTGCGCTTCGTCCAACATGCCGCGCTGGATCAGGTCATTGATGCCACGGTTGTTTTCCAGAGTTGTTCTAAAGGCGTTGGCAGCCGCTGCGTTCTCGGTGTTCTGTAAGCGTGTGCGGTCTTCGGTCTCGCGGTCACGAACCAGCTTTGCGTTAGCCAAAACTCGTTTTTTATATGTTTCCCAAGCTGGGCCTTTGGTGCTGATCTGTAGCGTTTTGGCCATTTCAGAAAGAGTGATGTCTAGCAACTGGTCGTTACCCAAAGCGATCTGTTCGTTCACGAAAGCTGTGAGTGCTCCTAGCTGTGCGTTTTGTCTGTCAGCTTGCGTTTGCGTTGCCGTAGTGTTCGCTTGTTTGACAATGCTATCCAAATAAGTTTTGAAATTTGTATCGTCTGTTTTGAAACCCAACGTCTTTGCGCGACCTTCGATGATGCTTGCGATGTTTGGGTCGCCGCGATCAATAGCTTCGATTGCCAGATTGAGAAGCTCGTCTTTTCTCTCAGACTCAAGCGCGATGCGGGCATTGGTTGTCCGCTCTTTGAAGATTTTGCGAGCGTCTTTAACCATGAATTGAGGGATGTTGTACTTTGTTGCCGCTGCTGCGAAGTCTGCATCGCTCACATCCCCGCCAGTGGATTCTAGGTAATCCATAAACGCAGGCATGTTCCTGTTCATCTCATCGAGGCGAAGGCGGTTCACATTTTGCTGATTGAAGATGCTGGTGAGACCTTCATCACCAAAAATCTCTTTAGCGAACTGAGGATCAACGCCCATCTCTGCGATAAACTGGTCATATGTGGAAACAAAATTAGGGTTTTCATCTTCAAGATCGAGCAAGAAACCTTCAGCAGATGTACGCAGATTATCCCTAAATGCGTTCCTTTCAGTTGCATCTGCAATTTGCTGGCGCAAAACGTCTGCGGCCTGCTTGCGCTCGTTCTCTGCGCCAAGTGCAGACAGGATTTCAGACCCAGGTGCGCCGCCTGCAATGTAGTTGCGGCCACCTGAATAGCTGTCGATGAATGACTGAAACTCAGCAGCAGACGCGTATGGATTCGCAGCTTTGAAGTCTGCAAAAGCCTTAGCCATGTCTTTGCGGGAGGCGACGTTTTCCTTCTCGCGCTCATTGAAGCCAGACATCAAGCCTACAAAATCAACCATGTCTTACTCCTTAATCTCTGCTCAAATCGTAATTACCAGAGCGCATGTAACTGTAATCACCCATCTTGAACTTCCTGTCGAAGAAGTCGTCGATGCTGCTGCTGTTGTCTTTAAGGATGTCGTTAATGTTCGAGCCGACACCTCTGGATGCCTCTGAAGCACGTTGCCTCATCGTGTCGTAGAAATTAGCGGCAGATGTTGAAGCGTTGTTCAAGATGCTTCCTGCATTGCCAAAGCCATTGATATTACCGAGGCTCATGCTTGCTGGGCTGTACATTGACGAGCCGATTCCAGTGTTTGCTGATGTCGCAGCCGAACTGTTGACCAAGTAATTTGCGGTGCTGGCTACAGGAGACTGGCTGTTGTAGATGGCAGAGCTAATACCCACTGGAGAGCGGAAGTTGTTTGCGCTGGCCAGACTGCGGTTATAGATGCCTGTTGGGACAGCACTTGCGTAACGCATACCATCTGCGGCTGATGGGCCTGTGCCAAGACGTGATAGCTGGTCAATGCCTGCGCCAGATACGCCTGCCACTTCTTTAAGCATTGTGCCGCGTCTGCCAAGGATGTCGTTGACGTTCTTGGTCATCGCGTTGGATTGGCCGGTGATGTACTTGATGGCGTCGTCACGGGCTTTTTGGCGAGCGGTTGTGTACTCGTTTGCAATGCGGCCAGCAATCTCACCACGGCGGGCGGTTGCCTGTGTGCTCTCATCCATGCCACGGCGGATTAAGTCTGCCTCTCCAATCGACGCCACGCGGTCTGCGGCTCTGTCGACGTCGCCCATATAGTCGCCGACGCGGCGTTCGTACTCGCGATCAAAGTCTGCCTGTGTGATTTGCTCGATCTCTGGGGCGAGACCCATTGCAGACTGCGCGGCTGCAAGGTCTCCTTGCATCGCCATGATCTGGTTGATGATGGTGTCTTGGCGGTTGAGGGCGAACTGACGCTCTTCGGCAAGCTGCGCCTTCGTGCCTTGATATTCCTGAACCATGAAGTCGCGTTCTATTTCTTTCTGGTCGCGCTCTTCTAGGAACCTACGCTTGTCTTCGTCACGTTCGCCTGCTGCAATAGCCTTGGCTTCGTTGAGTTGACTGATTGCGAACTCGCGTTCTTGTGCAGATATTTCTTGGTTCTGTAGGATTTGTTCGAGGCGGAATGTGGCAAGACGCGCGGCTTCTTTGTCTTCTAGTATTTGACGTTCGCGCTGTTCTTGGCGTTCATTCATCAGTGTCTGTTTATATTCTTCAAACAGACGTTGCTGATAAGCGCGTTCGTCAGCGGCAATGCCCCTGTTCATCTCCTCGATGCGGCGGTTGTAAGCGTTGTTTTCTCTGCGCTCACGGTCTTGGGCCAACTGCATAGCAATGTTGGTGTTCGCCAGTTCCATCTGGCGATCCTGCATGTAACGCTGATCCGCTCTAGCTGCGGCAGCATCTTGGCTTGCTTTGTTAGCGGCGTAGATATTGCCCGCTAACCCGATTGCGGCTGACCATACCATTAGACTCTAATTACCCCCATGTTTTGACTGAACGCCGTGGGCGAACGGCCAGTAATGGTTTCAGTATCATCGCCACTGGCAATCAGTGCCAGATACTGCTCCATAGTCATCGGAGATGACGTTGCATAGTTCTGGAACTCTGGTACGCCAGACGCGCCAACTGTTGAGAGAATGTCTTGACGACCTTGCGCTTCTCTAGCCGCGACGTTCTCTGCATCAATCTCAAGACGTTGCTTCTCAGACTGAAGTCGGTTCATGGTTGTGGTGATCTCATCAAGAGCGTTTTGTGCTGCATAGAGATCGACTTCTGCTTGCAGTGCTTCAGCAGATGCAAGGTTCCCAGACAGATCGCCAGTAGAATAGAAGCTCGCATTGTTGACTTGCTCCATCAGAGCTTGTGCGCGGGTCTCGATTTCAGCGCGAGCCGCCTCAAGTTCTGCCATGCGTGAGTCAACCTGAGAAAGGCCAGTGGCAATCTGTGACTGGATGTCACCGACACGGCCACCGCTGAATGGAGCGAGCGAGCCTTGGGACGCCTGCAATGCGGCTCTGGCCTCATTGATTGCGGCCTCGTCATACAGCTCTGCGTTGGTCATGCCAGTTGTTGCGCCAGATATGCCTGACTGTATTTCGTCGAGGGCCGCTGCTCTGCGTGAAGTCAGGTCTGTCAGTGCCACTTCTGCGTCTGTGAGTGGCGCGTTAGCATTGGCGAAGTCGAACGGCAAGACTGATGAGAAGCCGGATATATCGCCTCGAAGATCACGAACACGATCAGATACAGCGTCGATTCCTGCTGCGCTGTAAATGTTGCCACCTTCTGCGGCTGCTTCCGCTGCTCTCGCGTTTGCAAGCATTTGTTCCTGCGTTGCTGTGATGCGATCAAGTTCTGTTTGACGATCACGGGAGAGGTTCGTAACTCCACGATTTACATCATAGAGTTCGCCAAGCTCATCAGCAAAGTCAAACCCAAGCTCACTTGAGAAACGACCAGCTTGCCGCTGCCTGGCAGCGATGTCGTCTTGAAGACCAGAGATTGCATCTGCGTCTGCAATGGTAAGGCCGCCAAGCCTGTCGCGATAAGCATCTACGTCTGACAGAAGGCCGCTCTCATATGCTGAGATGCGATCCAGCTCCGTCTGACGTTGGCCTCGCAAATCTGCCAAGCCGCCAGTCAGGCCAGAAACGCGAGTGTCCACTTCGTTAAAGCCAGATGGGTAGAGCTGATCTAAGATTGAAGATGAGAAGTTATTGCGGCGCGTGTTGAGTGCGTTGATGTCCCGCTCAAGCTGGTTCATCTGGTTCATGTCTGCAATGCCCATTTGGCCAAGAGACGTGCTGTAGTTTGATGCGTCTCCCAAAAGGGCGTTACGGAAGTTCCGTATTTTGTTTTCCTCAGATGCCCTCGATTGTTTGAGGTCATTTAGAGATGTCGTCAGTGAACCAACCTGTGAGTTAAGGTTGTTGTACATGTTGGTATTCATGTCGTTCAGCGTCGGGATGTTCGAGATGCTGATCGGGCCGTACTCACTTTGGATAACAGAGTCGAAAATAGGTCTGGTCGGGGCGTTCAAACCAGACAGGTTGTTTCTGTAGCCTGTCAAAGCAGACGATAAGCCGCCGTACTGATTTTCGTTTACGTCTGTCGTCGGGTCATCGTAGAGGTCGCGCATAGTCAGGCCACCAATCGTGGAGCCTGTATCTCCTATGTTGGCGGAAAAACCGGATAGAGCTTGGTTATAGTCAGCCACAGACTGATTGTAGGCGTCTGCCTTGGTCTGGTAATCTGCCTCGGTTGCCAGACGCAGCTCACGTTTTTCCTGCGTATAATCTGGGGGTGGCGGTGGGCTTGGCGGTCTCTTACCCATGATTAGCTCCTATATCCATTTGCACTCTGATTGCAAAATTCCGTAGATGATGCCGTCTTCCGGCTTGTGAAACTGACGTAAGATACCCTCTTGTCTGAATCCGAGACCCTCAAGAAGTTTGCGGGACTTTGTGTTTGAGGGTCTGACCAAAGCCGATATGCGAACACAACCGCAGTGTTTGAAGGCGTAGTTAAACAGGACTTTGATGTACCGTCTGTGCCACCAAACGGGGTTAGTACAGACGACGCTGACGTGGATGTCGTTCTCTGTTTGCTCAGTGAAGATAACCGCGCCCACAAGTTCTTCATTAAGCTCATAGCCAAACGCGAAAGCGTCTGGCCATTGCATCCCTTCGAGATGTGGACTTGCCCATGATGTGACCCTGTTAGTGTCATCAATTATTACCTTTAGCGTCATCAGGAGGTGACTTCTGATACCGCCATTGTTACTTCCAGATTTGCTGCGGAAGAGTTGTTTGTTACTACGAACTGAATTGATTTGGATGAAGACGAAGCGTCGATCTCAATTACGGTTCCGAGCGTAAACTCGTTTACAGTGGAAGAGACGCTGTATGTGCTGCCAACAGCCACACCATTTACTGAAAGTTGTACAGAGCAAGTGCCAGACGATGTTTGCAGAGACAGGCCGTTAATCTGTATTTTCTGTTTGAAGATACGCTTTACCGTGTAGGTCTGATTGGCTGGAGTTGCCACGATCTCGTAGATGCTCTCGGATGCTACAGACTCAGGAAGTTGCGAGGCTGGCAGACGCCCTGTCGAGTCAAGCGAGGCCACACCAGACGCGGCACCCTTTTGGGTGACGGGGATGGTAGACGAAAGGTCTACAGAGCCATAAACCAGTGCGGTGCCAGAGCCATTTACTTTCACAAAGTTGTTTGCGTTCGCGGTTGTAAATGTCGGGAGAGAGCTTTCAGGCGAGGTCTGCAAGAACTGAGAGCCATCATAAAACTTCAAGACGTTTGGTGTCTGCGAAGTGTCCATGAACAAGTCGCCAGTAGACGGGCTTGATGGTGTGCTTGATGCGACAGACAGGTTTGCTTTGCCGGACAGGGCTGTGGTGAGTCCGTTGACTTTGCCTTGAGGGATTTCGTTGTTGTCGACTGTGATCTTGCCGAAGTCGATAAAGCCTGTCGTGTTGTCGACGAACTGAGACTCAAACATCATGCCCGTCACAACCTGAGTAGATGTGTTCTCTACTGTGATGATGCTGACTGTATTGCCGGATGGGATAGCACTGTTGAAGGTGACACTGTTGTTTGTTGGGCTTGCAAGATAGTCGAAGGAGCCGCCCTCTCGCTGAAGAACGCCGTTCTTGTAGACTTGCAAGACAGTGTCGGAGTCATGGACAAAGTTAAAGACGTTCTGAGACGATGTTGTGACCGTGTCTTGACGGGTAAACCCAGTGATCGCGGTAGCCCTGATCTTGTAGATTGTGACAAGGTCGCTGGTGCTAAGACCAGAGTTAAAGGTAACCGTGTTGGCAGTCGCATTTGACTGGTAGTCGTAAGACCCGCCAGAGCGTTTTAGTACGCCGTTGACGTAAACAAGAAGCTCGTCTGTGCTATCATGTGCATAAGGAAAAACGGTTTGGCTAGAAGTAGCGACACTGTCAGAGCGAGAGTGCAAGATTGGTGCGCCAATAGTGCCGACAGTAGTACCGTCTGCGCCCTTGAGTTCAGACAAGGCAACGATTGTTGTCCAGCCAGTTGTGGTATCTGAGTAGGAACCTACGCGGTACTGGATGCCAGCAGAGCTATCGAGGCGCATTTCAACTGGCCCAGACCATGTGCCGTTTGTGTCGAATATCGTCGATAGGAGTTCGCCAACAGTCTTGTCGCCAAGCTCTGCGGCGTTGATGTATCGAGTGATGTTCTCAAACTCTGTGGAAATGTTGCCACTTGAGCCGTAATTCTGTGGGTACTGCTGTCTAAGTCGGGTCATGTTAAGTCCTCACGGTGATGGCAAAGCCGATAATTCGGAGAAGGCCGCTTCCACCTTCTGTTCTGAAGCGGTACTGAGCCGCACGGTATCGGTGTTGCCACTTCCTTTCATACTGGACAGATAATGGCACATCCTGAAAATAGTTGTCGTCCGAGGTATCGTTGACTTCTATGACCATTGAGCCAATCTGTCGGCCTTTGTCGTCTTGTGCGTCAACGATCAACTTTCCTACGCCAGCAGCTTGCAAGATCATGCTGTTGGTTTCCTTCGTAGCTTCTAAAGAGCCGTGCCAGAGAAGCGGTGTGGTCACATCAAGTTCTGGAGTGACGGCGTCATTATCTACGTCTTCGACTTTCAAGACCTCAAACGCGCCACCAGACGTGCCTAGAACCATCTTGCCATTAAGAAAGTCACCGCAGCGGGCGTTGAGAAAGTCGCCAGTGCTGAACTTAGGTTGGGCTTCACCGCCTTCTGGGTTCATGGCCAGAGTGAGACGCTTACAAAGGAAGTCGCCGTCTTGTGGGAAAAAGACGTGGTATTGCGCTGTGTCTTGATCGAAGACTGCGCTGATCTGTTCTGGGTTAGGAACTGAACGGAACAGCTCTCGATACAGGATGTCGACTTTGTCGGACATGCTGTAGCTGTAAACAAGGATACCGTTTTCTTCTGATCTTTTGATGGAGTGGATACCAGAGCGTGAGCAGAAGAGAAGGTCTGTGCCAGCATTGACGATGGTGTTGTGACTGGCGCAGCCAATGTTGATGTTTGCGTTGTCGTCGATTAGCCAGTTGTCGATGTTTGGGTCGATCTTGAAGATGATGGCGCGGTCTGCTGTGAAGGCAACCAGTCTGTTTTGCTCGAATGATCCGAGGCCAGTGATCTGATCTGCGGAGCCGAGGAGGTTTGCAATGTCGATGAAACCAGCGCGGAGTACGTTTGTGCTGCCGTCTTCTTCATCGTCTGGGAAGATTTCGTCTTGGTCGACACGGCTGAAATGGATTTGGGTTTCGCGGCCAGGGATGCCTGCAACTGCCAGACGTCGCTGTACAGACGCGCAGTAAGCCGGAAGCATATTGTTTATTGAGGGGGACTGGTTACGCTCGAAGTTGACGCCGTTGTAACGGTACATTGGCCTGAAGCGAGAAGTGAACTGCACAGCTTGGTTGAACACAGTCGATGCTACAATGGCTGATGTCGGGTGAGCGTCAACTAAAGTGTGATCCCTGTCAGATCGAAGTGTGATCCCAGAGCCAGTCTGCTCTGCCCATACGGTTTCGTTGTCCGCAAAAAACTTGATGTGCTTTGTGACGAAATCGCCTTTGCGAAACTTTGCGGAAGGGTCACGAACCATCTGCCCGCGCCAGTCGCAGGTGGCGTTCACCATCTTAGAAAGATGTTGTTGCTTACCCGTATCGAGGGACGTGATGTCCCTCGATGTGTCGAGACCTTGAAAGTTCTCGTAGGAGTAGGCTTTAGTTTTTACGCCACTCGGTGATTTTATCGGGCTTGTCATTAGTAAGACGAGTCGCTGCTACTGTTGTTGATGTTAAGAAGCTGAAGCTGACCGTATGGTTCGGTCAGGTCGTAATCAGTGTTTTCTTTGTAGCGAACAGTGTAGCCGTTCAGCCTGCGCCAGAGTTGCTGGTTTAAGGTGCGATGATACATGGGCATGTACATCTGTAGCTTCTCACTGCCCTGCTGCATGGCGTAGTGGTAAAGAAGACCTTGGACGATAATGATGTCGTCAATGTCCCGTGTATCCGACAGACTTTCGTAATAGTTGAAGGTCACTGGCACAGTTGTCGTAGTGCCATTAGCGTTTATCGTTGACGATGTTGGCGCATATGGGTGCATCCGAATGTCGTCGATCACCATGTTTGCAAAGTCGATGAACATGAGAAGGACGTCACCATCTACCGTGCCAGGGGAGAACTCGCCGTAACGTCTAAGAGCCTGCATACACAGCGTCTGCAAAGGGCTGCGGCCATCTTTGATATGTGGATTGGAGTTGCTGCTTTCAGTTACGAGAACCTCACTGTTGGCAGTGTGGGTCGCGCCTGACATGCGAACACCACCATCCATAACATGCGTTTCACCTGTGTAAGGCTGTCCATTCGGTAGATAGTAAGTTGTCATGTTTACTTCCTTACGACGCGAGCGTTCCTAAAGAAAAAGTGTGACTCAAATCGCTTCACATCGGCGTCTGCCACTCGCCATTCAAGGCGGCCAGTAGAGAAGTTGCGGGTTGGTTTGATGTCTGCACAGTCAAAGGATGACGGCTCTTGTTCACGGCTTTCATAGTAAGTGAAGCCCTTGGTTGGCCTGCTACCAGCCACTTCTTCCTCGACCCATGCCTCGTTTACGTCTGGGGTGCTTGGGTCGTCTGCGATAAATGCGCCAGTATCAGTGCGGGCGCGGGTCTTCTTGGCAGTTTTTTTAGCTGGTGATTTCTTTGCTGTTGCCATTTAGTCCTCCAAAAAATAAGGGGGCGATTAACGCCCCCTTATAATCGCTCATAAGAACTGGTTGGTCGTCCTTACTTAGAAGTCCAGCCTGTGATGTAGGCGTGAACCTTATCTTGCAGAAGCTCAAGACCACACTCAGTGAGGTACTCGTGCTTGATGCTGTCTGCATCAACCGCTTGGCGGTTCTCAAGAAGCTGCGTATCGCGACCTTCAAGGTAGCGGTACACAAGGTAAGGGAAGTCGACAATAACCATTGCAGACTTCATATGGTCGAGCTGACGGAACTGCGGGTGCAGGTGGATCATCAGGTCTCCAGCAAAGGTGCTGTACTGTGTGAGGTTCACACCGTATGCGCCTTCTACTGCGGTTGGCTTCCAGCGATCTTTACCGATTGCTTGAAGGGTTGCCGCAACAGTCTCACCAACGAAAGCGATCTTTTGCTTCGAGCCATACTTAAAGATGGTCGAAATCAGAAGGCTATCGAAGCCAGCCTCAGTCATTTGACCCGCGCCAGAGCCGCCGTGTGAGGCATAGCTGGCTTGGATGTCAACGACATTGGTCAAGCTGTTGGTCAGGCCGCCAGTGTAGCGGGTAGGTGCTGAAGTTGAGCCGTTAGACTCGACTTTGCGTCCAAAGAACATAGCACGTTCGATGTCTGACATGTGGAGCTTCAGAGCCTTAGTCATTGACTCGTCCATCTTGTCGCCAGTCCGCAGGTGAGTGCTACCCAAAGTGTTCGATACCTGAAACGCGGTACGGAAAATTTGAGTAAAGTTCGAGACTACGGTGGCATCGAATGTGATAGCCGTTGGAGAGGTCGCGCCTTCAGCCGCCGCATAGCCAGCAACAAACAGTACAGCATTGTCCGCAATCTGGTGGCTGGTGCCGCCAATGTTACGGGTTACTGCCAGTGTTGTGCCAGTGGTGTCTGCGGTTGCCTGCATCACTTCACCAGTTGTCTGGTTGATGATGATTGACCCAGAGATAGCAAACTTGTTGTCGTCTGCTGCATCAATAGTGATGCTTGCAGTGCTGGTGCTTGCGACTGCGCCGTTGACGGTCAGAGTACGATCAGGAAGTTCATCCCGAAAGTTTTTGTACTCAGGGTCGTCTGTTGGCTCGGATGAACCCATTGCAAGCATAGCGTTAAGCGGTGCGTTGCCGTTTGGTTCGAGAAGCGTGAAAAGCTCACGGTAGTTCTTGGGGCGGAAATCGGAGGTAAACTCGCCAGTTCCGCGCATACCTTGAATAGCCATTGAATTACTCCTTCATGGCAAGAGGTTACGTTCGGGTTTGGTCGAGCAGTGCGGGTCTGTCCATCGCTTGCCCTAATGTACTAACGAGCCGTAGCGCGATACGGTACATTTCTTAATGTATCTGGTTTTGTTCCAGTGTTCGTCCTCTTCAAGCGATTTTTTTTCGCTTGAAGAGAAGTTGTCCTGTTGTGCATATCCCACTTACTCATTTTTTAATCTGGTACAAGACAAGCAAAATCAAACCAATCTGAACCATATCAACAACGGTAATTGGGAACGGGGGCATTATGAGATGCCGCGTTTCGCCATCGCTGATGCAGCAAACTGGTCAAACGTGCTTGCCTCTGGCGTTGGGGCTGCGCCTCCAGATGAGGATGGGGTTGCGCCAAGTGAGCCTGTAAAGGCTTGGCGGCGTTGCGCGATGTTCCGCATACGCTCCATCTCTGGGCTATCCATATTGTTCTTGAAGTCTTGCATGACTTTGACGGTCATCTGAGGGTCGACGAAGTCTTCCATTGTAAAGCCACGCTCTGCTGCGAAGACCATAAAGTCGTCTGCGGCGGAGTCTGGGAGGCCAAGTGCCTGCTGCACACGATCAATGTTGTTGGCGATCTGTCCACGGACTGCGTTGATCTGCTGGTTCTGAGCGTTCTGCACTTCTCCTGCGGCGGCGTCTGCGACGCCTTGAGAGTTTGCCAAGACCATCTTGAGCATGTTCTGGGTTTCAGCCAATGCGCGTTGCATGTCTGCCATGCCGGAACCGTTAGCAGTCATCATCTCCTTGTAGCCAGGAGGTAGTGTGGCGGCGTTGTCTTCTTCCCACTTGGACAGAGCTTTGCTCATGTCATCTGGTGACATGGACTTTTCGCCGTCTGTGTTGCCCATAGTCGGGTTAGATTCGCCAGCTTTGGAGATGTTCTCAAGCTGTTCTGCGATTTGCTTTGGTGTCGCGCCTGGATTGGCCTTCATGTAGTTTTCGATCACGTCTGTGATCGGCTTGTACTGGGCGTTCTTGAAGTTCATCGCCGAGTAGCGTTCAAAGGTAGACTTGATTTGTTGTGGGGTCAGCTTGCGCTGCTTCTTGTTGCCTTCTGCGTCTGTTTCTCCGAAGTCGATTTCATAGACGATAGCCTCGGCGGTCATCTTGTCGCCTTCTGTTTCAGGACTACCCTGTTCTGCGGCAGTGTCTGCGGCGGTGTCCTTCTTTAGTTCTGGTGCAGGTGCGGCCTGTTGCGGCACTGCGGGTTCAACGCCCATAGTTTGCGCGGCAATGGCGTCAATCATTGCGGCTTGATCTTGGGGGTTCTGTGTAGCCATTTTGTTCTCCTTGCCCAGCCTCGGCGGGGCGATTTAATGATGATTGGGTATTATTGATCGGCAGACTTCTTGTTGTCGTCCACAGCGTCTAAGGCTGCTTCAGACTCAAGACGTACTTGCAGACGTATCGGCATATCGAGAAGTTGCTTTGCGGCCCATATCGAGCCGCGCCGGAAGTTGATCTCGTCAACATCCATTTTGGCTGAGTCTGCAATGGACATAGCTGATGCAAGGATTTCTTCCTGCATCACCTCGACCATAACGCGCCAGCCATTGGATTTTTGAAGCTCTTTGACAGCCTTGAGCTTGGCATTGGGCTTCATTTATTTCTTGAGACCCCGTGCTTTGCGCTTGGGTGCTTTGCCAGCGATGACTGAACCATGACCTTTTTTGTTCATGGGACGGCGCACTTGCGGGCCTTTTAGATTGTACTTTTCCATGTGGGAGGCTCTCCATTTGTCTAAGACATGAGACCCATATTATTCCGCACATGGTTAGTGGTCGTCCTTAGTTGCCATTCAATATGATGCCAAGGAGCAAGACAATCGTAGTGCCAGCCGTGGTTATCATTAAGGTCTCAATGCGCTTGATACGCAGGATGGTTTCCTTCCATCGCTCGGAACAGACCGCCTCATGGGTGTCAATCTGGGCCTGTACAGATGCTGCTGTTGGCTTTGCCATTAGCTTGCTGTGTACCCGTTGCCAGCCGTGATAGCGGCGTTCACTGCTGTCATATCCTCATCTGTCCAGTAGTCCTTTGCCACCATCAGTTGCAGATGCTCAACATTGCGGTCTACGCAACCCTGACGTTCTTCTGCATCATCGTCTGCCATTGCATCACCTGCAATAACGTCTGTGATGAGTTGCACGGAATGACCCATAGCGGTGTAGTTCTGTGCGATTTGTTCTGCTGTAAGTTCGTCCATTTTATTCTCCTGTAAGTTAGGACTCAAGTGCGGCTATACGAGCCTCAAGTTCTTGGATTGTTGCCACGAGTAGCGGAACCAGTTTGCTTTGGTCAATGCTTTGTGATTGAATAGAACCATCCTCATTTACAGCATCTTTTTCTCCGACAACAGCTTCTGGTACAATCGGCTGTACCTCATGGGCAAGAAAGCCATCTACGGTTTCATTAGGAAGGCGAGTAAAATTAAATCTAACAGGGTTAAGTTGCTTTAACCTTTCAGTTGCGCCAGTGAGGTCTGTAACATTTTCTTTTAATCTGTAGTCTGAGGATGTGGCGTAAGTTGTTATAGAATTATTTGTTGTAATTTGCCCTACCATTCCGCTTGTATTATTAAAGAAACGGAAAATTGCGCCACCAGATGAGTTACTGTTTTTCATGCCAAAGCCGACATATGAAGGGGCTTCCCACTCTAATGACAAAAACCCGTGATGAGCATCTGGGTTGTTACCCCACGCAACTTGCCCATTATTATTAAAAACTTCTCTAGGATTGCCATCGCCATCTGACAGCACGATGCGGTTGCTGACTGTGCGGATGTCTAGGCCACTCTGATTGCCGTTGTAGCGGCCTAAGATTACATTGTTAGAGCCTGTTGTTACTTCAC
>Ga0181380_1000088_pt1 | contig 37630 bp, 51 predicted proteins | sample 3SPOviralmetaG_FD_130116 | JGI IMG/M metagenome (GOLD analysis project Ga0181380, IMG submission 130116) | Marine viral communities from the oligotrophic San Pedro Time Series (SPOT) site, San Pedro Channel, CA, USA - 3 SPOT_SRF_2009-08-19 | ecosystem: Environmental > Aquatic > Marine > Strait... | reverse complement strand
GAAGGCTTGTATTCGCACTTGGCAGACTAATGGATTCAACAAAAAGCAGTCGTTGAAAAAGTCTGATGTGATGGAGAAACTTACTGATAGGTCTTGGGCTTATAAGGGGTAACAATGGAAACTCATAGAAACACGAAGTTTATTGAGTTTGTTGGAACAGATGGACATTTTAAAAACGGTGAGTCTTACACTTACGAGGAGTACGCAGAGTACGTAGGGCTCAAAAGAAACACAATGGTAACAAGGCTGTCTGGCAGGCAGGTTTGTACTGATGAGGATTTACGCCCTAGTGGGCAGCTGCTCAGAGTTAAAAAGGCGCCAACGCGCGCCTCTATCTGGGACCTGTTAGAAACTAGGGCAGATATAATTTCACAGAAATGGTTGAGGAAAAAGCTATGAATAAAGAATTTATTGTTAATAGTGACGCTAGCTATGGTCAGGCTATGCGCTTAGTTAATGACTTGTACTTAGACAATAAGTACCTGACTATAAAGTTATCCACAGGCAAGCAGCGTACTGGGCAGCAGAATAACGCTATACACAAGTTTTGTCGCATGATAGCTGAAGCCTGTAATGATGCAGGATATGAGTACACGATTAAAAGCCTGCTGCGTGACAAGGAAACAAAGAAGCCTAAAGCAATTGGTATGCCGTGGACGTGGGAGCGTGTAAAAGACGTTATATGGCTAGAGGTGCAAACTGCTATGTATCCTGAAAAAAGACGCTCTACTACTGCGTTAAAAAGTGATGAGGTCACACAGGTAGCAAATGTTATAATTAGGCATCTGGCAACTGACTTGGGATTGAATATACCGTTCCCATCTAAGGAAGAGATAAATGGCGATAAAACGTGATGCAGCTGACAAGTGGTTTAGTGATGTGGTTAGGAAGAAAGCCAACCATGTCTGTGAGCACTGCTGCAAGGTCGATGGAAGGATGGAGTGTGCACACATATTTGGCAGGGCAGCTAAGTCTGTTAGGTGGTCTTTAGACAATGCCATATGTTTGTGCCACTACTGTCATAGAAAGTTTACAGAGAATCCGACTGAGTTTACCTCTTGGCTAGAAAGCAAGTTAGGTAAAGGTCACATGGATATGTTAAGGGAGAAGTGGCAAGTCCTAATGCCAACTAACAAAAAGCTGCGGTCTGAGATATCAAAACACTACCGCGAAGAATTGAAAAAAATGGACGCTGACGAGAAGTATGACCCAATCAGTTACAACTGAGGTGTAGTATGAAAGACAGTACGTTAGGTATCATGTTCGATAGAGTAGAGTCAAATGGTCTACATGACATTAAGGACAAACTCATAAATGTGTTACAATCGGCTGTGTATGAAGGTGCACAAAACTATGCGCGCGAAGAAATTATCGCTCTTTGGGAAGAGATGGAAGCTGAGATAACTAAGCTGAAAGAACCCCCAACAGAAGAGCAGCTGCGCTTAGAGCACCCTGAAATGCATTAGTTTTAATCTCCCTTTACCCTGCTTTCGGGCAGGGAATTTTTTGGAGCGAATATGGCTAAAGACCCAAGATTAGCTAGGGTAGGTGTTTCTGGTTATAACAAGCCAAAGAGAACGCCCAATCATCCTACTAAATCACACGTTGTTGTCGCTAAATCAGGCGGCAAGGTAAAGACTATACGCTATGGACAGCAAGGTGTTTCTGGTGCTGGTAAGAACCCAAAGACAGCAGCAGAGAAAGCAAGACGTAAATCATTCAAAGCTCGCCATGCTAAGAACATTGCAAAAGGTAAGATGTCTGCGGCATATTGGGCAAATAAATCTAAGTGGTAGGAGACTCATATGCCAAATGTAGCTGGAAAAAAGTATTCATATACGAAGAAAGGTATGGCAGCAGCTAAGAAAGCAGCCAAGAAAACTGGTAAAAAAGTATCTTATAGGAAGAAAAAGTAATGCCTAAAGGCTTATACGCAAACATTCACGCTAAACGTAAACGCATTAAATCTGGCTCAGGTGAGACAATGCGCAAAGCTGGCACTAAAGGCAGACCCACAGCTAAATCATTCAAAAAAGCTGCAAAGACTGCCAAGAAAAAGCGTTAATAGCTCCACATAACTGGCTCGCCTTCACGTATATCTACGTGGACGAATGTCTTTGCCAGACCCATTCCATTAAAGCAGCCCATCTCCACAGCATGACGTATAATAGAAGCCTTCTGCTGACCGTTTGAGACGTATATGTCGGCAGCTATACCTTTGGTATGGGTTCCACCACCATTTGCCTTACGCGCCTCTATAGAGTGTTTAACCGACCTAAAACCGCTAGTTATACGGAAACTAAAACCACAACGCTCTCTAAGCTCATCTAGCTTCTCTAAAAACTCTGGCTTCATCTCGTTTTTGCCAGTCTCCTGACAGTTAAACTCATCAAGTGTAAAATATTTATAACTCAAAACGTGCCCTTCCATACTCTGAATTTATCAAACTCGCCAGACAATATCTTCTTCTTCAATATTTCTGCACGCGCTGCGTTATCACTAGGGCTAACACCAGCCTCTTTCATCCACTCATTAACTAAGTGCATTGGTATTGTGCCTACTAGCCTGTTTTCGCCTGTTGTGCCTGCCTGAGCGTCTCTAAGCACTCTAGCCCTGTGCAGGTCATCAGAAACATCAAAGCGCCTTTCGACTGTAAAGTGACGTCCATCTTTATCGTAATGAACCTTCTCATCAATTTCTCTAGCCATTGTAATCTCCATAAAAAAAGGGGCAGCCGTAGCCACCCCTTGATTGTACTACAAACTAACAATTAACCGTTAGTGTCAAACACACCACCGCTAGATGCTTCGTTCTTCGCGCACAAAGTTAGCTCAGTAACTACTTGACGCTTAGTAGCATCACCAGTCTTAGCCATCTCAGTGTTTTTAGTTCCACGTAGAACAGCAACTTCCCACATATCATTCTGTAGGATGTATACATCATCGCCACGGCACTCACGGCTAGGTACAAACTCAACAGTACCCCACGGAGTTACGTAAACGTCTAGTGACTTAACAACCTTCTCGTCACCAGCTTGCACGTGTGAGCGCTGGTTGTTGTTACCAACAAAACCTAGTGCTGCATTCATGTTTACAGGTGAAAGATATACACGGTCTGGGTTACCACCAGAAGTCCAGATTTGCTGCATAACATCGTCAAACTGAGTTTGGTCGAAGTCACGGTCAGTGCCATCTGTACGTGCTACACCGATAGCGCCATCAGCACCACCAGAACCTTTGTTAGTGTTTGTCTTAACCCACGCACCTAGACCGCCAAGCTCACGAGCAGCAGTGCTTGAACCTGCCGCAGCAGCGTTGTTAGCAAAAAGAGCTTTCTCAATATCTAACTTTTGCTCACGAGCAATTTTAAGAGTTTGATATGCCATTTCTTGCTTACGACCTGCCTTGTCTACGCCTTCATCTGTATCAGGAATAACTACAGCGTTTTTGAAGATTTGCGTGCGGTTGTTCAGTCGAGTTGTTGCAGTTACTGCATTAAAGGCTGTTTCATCACCTTCAATATGTGCGTTAGCTGCAGAGCTGCGCAAAGTGTCTGTTTGCCATTCAACTAAAGTGCTTTTAGCTTTAGTTTTTTTGCAAGCTGAGTAAAAAGGAGTTTCATCTGGAGTAATGTTGTGAATTACATCAGATAAGTCCTCGCGAATACCTACTGAATCATAGGTGTCAAAAGTGTTTCCTACTTGTGCCATAATAGTGTCCTCAAGTTTCCATAATTAAAGCCATAGCATCCTCAATGGAGCCTGACTTGGATAAGTTTTGTCGTTGCTTCTTACGTACTTGAGCGTTTGAATTACTCTTCTTAGCACCAGCCTTCACAGGGCGTTTTCTACGCTTGGCAGGCTTAGCCTTCTCTTCGGCAGCCTTTTTACCAGACATAATCTCTTGATACTTAATGGCGTCATGCAATACACGTATCGCACGGTGGTCCATTACGTTCGCAATCTCATCTGGCTCGTATCCATAAACTTGCGTCCCTGAAACTAGAATCTTCTCTTTAATAGCAGAAGCCTTGTCTTGGTCTGCAAAGTCAGGGATAACCTTTTGTAGATTAACCATCTCTTGCTGCAGGTAGGCTTGCTTCGCTGCTTCCTCAGCCTGAGTTTGCTGCTTAGTCACACTTTCCATTTGCTTTATCTGCTTCGTGTACGACTCTAGCTGCTCATCGTACTTTAACTTAGCGTCCATGTAGCCAATTGGGTCTGTGTTAAACAGTTCTCTTGCTGGTTCAACAGGTGGCGTAGCCAACGTGCCTTCTTGTGCCTGCTGGTATAGCTGAGCAATATTCTGTCGCTCTTGCAATAGGGCAGAGTAAACATCTTCAGCTTGTTTCCTAGCTTCAGCTGCTTCTTGCATACCCTTTTGGACGTATTGTTGACCACTGTATCCACGCTTGAGGTCATCTAGGGTAACAATCTCGGTCTTGCCGTCAACTTTGACGGTGAAAGTTTGTGCCTGTGACTCAGCTTGCTCAGTATCTTCTTCGTCCTCTTCGGATTCTCCATCATCCTCATCTGATTCTTCGTCTGACTCTTCGTCATCTTCATCAGGGAGCTCGTCCTCAACTTCCTCTTCGCCTTCTTCATCTTGCTCCAGAGTGGCTTCTTCAGTCTCCTCTTCAGGTTCTTCAGAAACTTCTTCTTCAATCTGTTCTGGCTCTTCAGGTTGTATCATACTCGCTATGGCGCTTTCTATGCTGCCATCATTCAAAGTTTCAGTCGTTTCCACGGTGCTGCTCCTTTCTCTTCTTTCTTATCGTAGATTGCCTCGTCTGCAAATACAGTGTTGAAGTAATCTTCGATACAGTTAAGCGCACGTACAATGTCATGCGCGTCTTTAATAGCATCTATTGATGCTCCGCTGTCCAAGAACACACTAGTTTGTCGTTCTCGAATCTGTGACAAGACTTCCATAAAGGTTTCGTCTTGCGCCAGCGCGCGTGCTCGGCTGGCTTTATCTTTTATATTCAAATCGTTTATCCGTTAGGTTGTCTGGGTGCTGCTTGTGCTGTCTTAACTGCAGCAACATCAACAGCCGTACCATACTGCCCAAGAATCTTAGCTGCATCTACTAATAAATCTTGGTCCATTTGGTCACGCTTTAAATCATCATCTGCCATCGCTTTCTGTGCATCTAACTGCACTTTAGCCATGTCACTTTGCGCCTTCGCTTGCGCTTTAATCTGTTCAGCTTGTATGTACGCATCTTGCTGCGTCATTTGTGGTGGCTGCTGTGCTTTCTGCATCTCTTGCTGCTGCATCAACTGCGCTTCCATCTGCTCATCCATAGGCTGGAAGTAACGATTAGAGTTACGCAAACCATTCATGGCTAGCATATCAGCTAATGTGTTACGTATGTTAGTTAGACTAACCATGCCATTGCCTACACCATATGCTTGGAATATCTGCATCTGCATCTGTAGTGCCTGAGCTAGTGCAGCCTGCTTCTGGTCCTCTTGCCCTGTACCAAGCCCTACGTTAACGCTAACGTCCATCTTCTTGTCCCAGCTGCGTGGGTCAATCGGCTCGTAGTTATTGCCTGATACGCGCATTATAGTCTCTTCATCGCAGTTTTCTACAACCAGTTTAAGTAGTAGTTTAAACAACTGCGTGACACCGCCTTCCGCTAAGTTTCTAGCCATTATTTCAGTCTGACTTGCTGCACCTTGCATGGTAGCCATTACAGCTGTTGCAGTCTTAGCCTGCAGAGCATCAGGATTCAGTCCAAGACTAGCTTTAGATATGCCAGTCTTATTCTCAATCTCTTGGTCGTAATACTGTATGGCTGACAATGTTTGTCCAGCAACAAATGGAACAGTCAAAGGTTGTATAGACCCATTCTGTTTCACTCGTACAACACCACCGATTTCGTTATTTAAAACGTCATCAATGTTTACCGAACCGTCTAATATTTCAGTTCGTGGGTTGTTCGTTAATGCAATGTTATCAAGAACACCACGCAACAATGCTGTAGCACTGTCTTGGTCATTCATAATAAGGTCTGCAACACTTGTGCCAAAGAATGTATGTGGCTCAGGGTCAACCTCGAACACTGCGAATGGTAAATGACCGTACTCTTCTACATCAAGCACCTTATAGTTGTCACCACCTAATAAAAGTCTGTGTTGCTGTGGTACGCCTGTGCCATCAACATCCATCTTGATGTATAGCTCAGTAACCATAACCTTGCGCATACTCAGGTCTTGCTCATCATCGTCATGCGTATCAACATAACCTGTGCGCGTGAAATCTTCCAAATCAGCAAATGAGCCAGAGTCATCCATATTGCCAAGCTCAACTACATCCTCAAACGCAAAGCCCATCTCTACAAGGTCACCAACGCGCATATCTGTTCTGTGACATACAGCGTAGGCATCTTCTAAGTTACGAGCACTTGCGTCAACAAAAAACTCTTCAGGCGGTACGCTTTCAATCTTTATATCACCCATCTCGGCAGAACGCATCACCTTTAAATCATGTCTAGGTGACTCCATCTCCATGCCCATCTGGTCAATCTCAATCTCCATGCGCGTAACGTGCTCAACAACTTCAATGCCATCGTCATTAACGATAGCAGTAAACTCCATGTCGTTAAGGTTGTTAAAATCGTATATCTCGCCTTCTACGGTTGTGTCATAGTACGCCTTAACAATGCCGTTCTTTTTCAGTAGAGCGTCATGTATTGCGTCTGCTAGGACCTTATAACCACCTAGCTCTTCAAACTTGTAGTTAACAAACTTTGTAGCTTGCTCAGCAAACTGTACGTGGTCAGGACCGCTAGGTATAAACTCAACAGCTCTGTCTGTCTGCAAGAATACTCTCATCAGACTAGGCTTAATAGAGCGTATAATGTCACGCACTTTAGTAGCTACAATAGTAGAGCGTCCTTCTTCCTCACCAATATCTACCTCGCCCTCATAATATCTTTGAGCTTTAATACGAGATGGCGCTATTTCAGACTCTACGAAATCAACGCAGTTTTCTACTGCTGATTGTGCAATAGACTGTATATCTCTTTCTGATAATGGTTTAGCTTCCACGTTATCTCCTATTGTCCAGCTGGTTGTGCAGCTTGCTGTACTGCGCCTGTTCTAGCGCCAGTAGCCAAAGTGCTAACAGCTGCTTCAGCTTTACGTAATAACTTGCCTAATGCACGCTTATCTTTAAGGGCTGTCTCTACTAGTGTTGGGTCCTCGCCAAATAAGACCTTAACTACTTGTAGCATTTGCTCATCAGATAAACCTTTGCCTGATGGTATAGTGTCTCTAAGTATTCTTATCAATGAGAACATATCACCTTGCGAGCCTCTTAAAGCATCTTCTGCTGAAACTCGTGAACCCATTTTCTCTTGCTGTCGCTGCAGTGCTTGTGTAGGTGAGCCAAACTCAGGTCTAACACGTTGAGCAACTTGAGTAGCCTCTGCTGCTCTTCCTACTGCACCCAACACACTATCTGCTTGCTGTGGTGGCAGTATAACACGTAATGCAGCACCTATTTGTTTATCTTCATTTGCTAAATCTCTTAGCATTACACCACTCTTTCTAGCCTGATTGTTAAGAGCGTCTAATGCACCAGCTCTGAATGCCTCTAGCGCCTCTGGTGCCATTTGCTCTATTATGTAAGACAGCTCATCTACATTCATAGTTAGCGCTTTGTTGCGCGCAAGATTAAAGGCATTTCTGGCAGTGCTATTTGTTGCAAACTGTTGCCTAACTGATGCAAGTTCTGGAGAAGCCGCGTCTATCGGTGTTTTTAAAGATTTTTCTAAGTCGCTAACAATTTCGCCCATTGTGCCGCGACCAGCATCAAACTGTCCCTTAGATATATCTTTTAAAGTTCTGCGCAATATTTCAGCATCTTCTAAACTAGGCGTGCGCACAAACTCTATGCTGCCATCATCTGCTTTTTTAAACAATGGTACTATGTTTCTTGCACGATATATACTAACTAGCTCATCAGCTGCTTGTGGCATTCTTTGTATGACGCTGAGCATTTGCTCTTGCAGACTAGCTGGTACAGCAGCGCCACCTTCAAACACTTCTTGATAGCCCTTGCGCTCCTGTGCTTTTATCTGTTCGTCAGACTGTTTCATAGCACGGATAACATTAGGGTCTTGAAACTGTGGTGCTAAAGCGCCTTTTAACTCTTCCTGTGCAGCAGTGCGTGTTGATGCTGCTCTACCTGCAGATGATGCTAGTATTTCAGCTTTAGTTAAACCGCCTTCGTTAACCATAGCTTTAATTGAATTAACTAGTGTCATGTTATCTGCCATGATGCGCCCTTCAGCTACATCTGCTATGACCTCATCTACAGACTTGCCTGTTTCTTCTACAAGTCGTAATAATTCAGCTTGTACTGCATTGTCTGCCTTATCGCCAAACTTCTTGCGCACAAAGTTAATAACCTTGCCAAATATTGGACCAGTTAACCTAACACCGCCTTCTACAACTGCACCAAACCCAACGCCTTGCGCTGTGTTACCTAGCGCTTCTAGCTGACCTTGACTAGCACTTAAATCACCTTCACTGTAACCTATTGCAGATGCTGCTGACTCACCTAATAAAACCTTGCCAGTACGCATTAAGTTAGCCCCACCTGCTGGTGCGCCAAAACCTGTCATTGATAGTGCAATAGAGGGAACAAGTGCGCCTGCTAATTCGTATGTTAACGCTTCAGCTGGGTTAGCTTTTTTATAAGCAGTAACTTTAGCTCTCAACTCATCACGTATCTCATCATACTGTTTGTCAGAAAAGCCAGACCTAATAAATGCTTCTACCTCATCAGCAAAACCAAACGTCAAACCTTGTGCTGCTGTACGTGCACGTTGTGACTCAACAGGAGCAGTAGGCTCAACTTTAGGCTTATATTTATCTAATATCTGCTGCTTAGTTTGCGCCATTATTTGTCAGCCTTTAAGTAAGCCTTTCTATCATCCCCTGTCATCTCGTTCCATATCGCATAAGTCATATCAGGGTCGCCAATAGGATATGCTGCTAAAGTATCGTAGCCTTCTTGCACTTGTGCAGCAGTTTCTTTCATGTAATCACTTAATGATATACCGCTTTGTAAGTAGCGCGCTTTCTTCGTCATTTCACGATATAACTTGTTTTGCGCCTGTATCTTTTTATCAAGATATTCAACTAGCGCTGGTCCTTCTAAGCTGTCTGGTATGTCTTTGCTTAATGCTAGGTTTAATTCAGCCTCACTTAACGCGCCAAATGTTGCGCTGTTGATAACATCAATACCTAATGAGGTGCGGATACTTCTAAATAACGCAGTGTTAGCAGTGAATGCTGGTAAAAATCTTTCAACTACACCTGTAGCAACATCGCCTTGCGCCACCAAATCCCTAGCCTGCTTCATCATAGCAATAGAGCGCCCTATCTGCTCTGAAGAGTCAAATATTTCTACACCGCGCGTTCGTGCATCATCTACATCAGCTAACCTAAATGCTTGGTCTGCTTCTCGCTGCGCTTTTTCCGCTGGTGTTTCGCCAATAGCTCCAGTTACATCAACACGCTTACCTGCACCTGTGTTAGGGTCATATTCTGTAAAATACTGTTGACCAGTATTAGGGTCAGTTTGTATGCCAGACGATTGTTTGGCGTAATTAGTGCCAATAATAGACTTCATAGCATCTGTTGCTAATGCTGGGTTTGCTCTTACTGCTTGTGCTAACTGTGAGTGCCCTTGCTGCTCTAAATACTGTACTGTTTGGTTTGCAGATGACATATCTAACGCACGCTGTGAAACAGATGGGTCAGGGTTCATACGCATAGTATTAAATGCAGATGCTAGTTGCGCCCTGTAAGCAGGGTCAGCTAGCTTTGCGCGCGCGCTTTGGAAAAAGCTGGGCTTTTGTACAGGTGCTTGTGCAGGTGCAGGCGGTAAGTTACGACTGTACTCGCTGCGCTCTACGATAGGCGCTTGCCCACCATACATCTGCTGCTGTAGTTTTTGCTCTAAGGTCTGTGGTGCACTTAATCTGTCTAACAGGCTCATATTAAGCTCCGTACATACTTTTCAACATATCGAATAAACTAGATGGCGCTGTAGGCGCGTATGGGTTTGTTCTAGGCGCTTCTAATGGAACATACTGTGCGTTAGATGCTACTAGTGCATGATGCTGTGGGGTTTCTGCATTTACTTTAGCCAATCTATCTCCAAAGCTGCTTGGCTGACTCATGCCGCCTAGACCACTTAATCCGCCAGTTGTAGGTGATGATGCCGCTGATGGGGTTGCGCCCATGCCGCTAAGCGCACTACTAATGTTGTTAATGCCACCAGCTTGTTGTGCTGCTAATTGTGCTGGAGCCTGCGATATGGCAGAAACTGGCATGGTCGGAAAGGCTGAAGCAGCTGTAGACGCTGCTGGTCCAGATTGTAATAGTGCTGCTAACATTGTAGGGTCTAAAGGTATGGTCATATTTAAGTCTCTATTACATCATGCCAAACATTGTTAGGTAGTCAAACAAGCCGTGGTCTTTTCTAGTTTGCTGTGACTGCGGAATAGTTGAAGCACCTAACGCCTGTGAAAGTATGCCAATAGTATCCATAGGTCTACCTACATAGCCTTCAAACTGCTGCTTACCTGCGTCAATTAACTGTTGCTGCATTAGCTGCTGTAGCGTGCCTTGCTTCATAATGTCAGCCTGTATGTCACGACCCATGCCAAAGCCTAAGTTAGCAATGTTAGACAATTGACCGCCTGCAGCTAGTCTTTGACTTGCGCCTGTTAAATCAGCCTGTTGATTAGCTAAATCAGCCTGCAATGTACGCTGTATATCTTGACCTGCTAAGTTCTGTGCTTGCTGGAATCCTTGCTGTCTTAGACCGCTAGCCATTGCACCTGCACGGTCATAAAAGTTTCTGTTAGACTCTGCTTGTGCTATGCCGTGACGCGAACCACCAAAAGCGCCTGCTTGACCCATCTGGAAGTCAGACACGTTTTGCTGCATTTGTCGTGCACGCTCCATATCTGCCAGTGATTGGTCAACAACCTGTGTCTCATAGGGGTTAGTGTACGCGCTTAGGTCCGCACCAGCTACTTGACCAGCCTGTACAGCTAATGGTCTGTATTGTGTGCCTTGCGCTGCAGTTTGACCTGCTACTTGCATACCCTGTGCTGCGCCTTGCATTATGTTGGGCTGACCGCCCATTGCTGCATTAGCCATGCTAAATACCTTTAACTAGAAAATTTTCTGAAGCGTCTTTCCATTGGCGTATTGTAGAAAGAAGAAATATCATCACCACCTGTTGGTACAGGGTTGCCAAACAATGCGTCATATTGCGCCTGTGTTTCTGGGTCCCTAGCAGCTAGCTCTTGTTGTGCTTGCTCAAATAATGGGAATGCGCTGTATCCACGGATGCCGCCAGCAAACTCTTGTGGGGGTGGCATATCAGCTAAGGCTGTTTGCGGACCAGACAAGCCAAATGCTTGTGCAGCGTCTAGCTGGCTTTGCATGGCAGATTGCTGTGTTGGATTGAATGCAGCTAAATCAGGACCCATATAGGGCTGGTAACCAATTTGTTGCACTGCCTCAGCTCTTGCTAAGTTGCGCTTTGTAGGCTCTTTTGCCCACTCTGGAATGTCTGATGTGGTGGTTTGACCACCGCCTTTACCGCCAGCCATACTATAACTCCTTCGATAGTGTTGTGAACGCTTCGTTCCAACCGTAATCTTTCAAAACTTTAGACCACCCTTTACGCCCTGCTAAGGACATACCGTGGCAATTTTGTTGCCTTGCAAATTCAGCAGCTGAGCTTTCCATGTCTAATATCTGGTCCATCTCACCGCCTGCTAGAAACACATGGAGTACACGCTTTCTAGGATAAACTATAATCTCAGTTACAGCGCATCCACGCTCTGCAGCCCAAAACTGATACCTTAAACTATGTATGCCTTCTACGATGTCGCTAAACTCATGCGTACCACCACTGAAGGCTAACGCTGACTCAATCCATTCACGACATCTTTCTAGTTCTTGGTCTATTGTCATAGGCTCCGAGTATACCATAATCTGTTGTATGACTTAATAATAAGGTTATCTTATTCCCACGGCATCGCTATAGGACCTTGCAGCTGTTTTTTGTCTGCAATTTGTGTGGCTATAGCAGCCTCTATTGTAGCCACTTGTTCGCTGCCTAACGAGGCTTTTACCCATCCTATAACTTGGTCCTTAGTGAGGTCGTTAAATGCCGTGTAACCCTCTGCGCTTGGGTCTGGCGTGTATTCAATAAAAGCATCATAATAACCATGATAGCTTCTAGACTCTAAGCCTTCACCAGTAACTTCCTCATCCCACGCAAAATAAAGCACATAATTAACACCATTATTTGCGTTAGTTTTTAACTCTTTGATATCCCATGTAATAGCCATTATGTCATCCTAATCTTTACGTAACCACTGCTTCTATACAAGCCGCCTAATGGCACGCCCCCAGTCGCAGCAGCGCTGTCATTTGCGTAGTTAGCTGAATCTTTTAGCGCTCGCATAACTATACCACTATCTGCGCTAGAGCGTGGACCAACATACATTGACGTGTATCGTGAGCCGTCACCTGTACCTGTTCCTACACTAAAGTGCTGCGCTGTTGTTACAGCATACTCATTGAATTGACCTACACTTACAGCTCCAATAGTAGTAGCTGAGCCACCACTAACAGGCGTTGTAATACCTCTACCTAGTGCAATGTTTGAAAAACCATTACTAGCTACTGCACCATTACCAAATGAAAACGATGTATCACCGAAGGAGTAACTTTGGTTACCACCTGCAAAACTGTTGTCTTTATAGGCTTTTGACCTGTAACCTATAGCCATAGACTGTGCTGCTGTAACGCCAGTAGCAGGTGAAGTTTCACCACAATGTGTTAAAGTTCCTAGCGCAATACTGCTTGGTGCATTTGCAAATACATGATTTCCAGTACCAAAAGCAAACCCTGCATCTGCATCTACTCGGGTATATTTTACTAAGCCGTCATATGTAGACCTACCACCTGTGAAACTAGCAGTGCCAAGTGATTGCGTTTGATAACCTAAGCCAGTAGAAAACCACTTTGTTGCAGAGCCAACTTGACATTGATGCCCAACAGCAAGGCAATGATTGCCGCTTGCTGAGTTGTTATATCCACCTACTATAGAGTTATGACCAGTAGAGCTAGTGTTGTTACTGTTGCCTACTATTATACTATTTTGGCTATAGTTGTAGTTGTTGTATCCTGCAGTTATACCTCTATTGCCACTAGAGCCTATAACATTTGCGTAGCCAGTAACTAAAGACACATCACCACTAACACTATTATCTTGTCCAGAAACGCTATTGTTGCTGCCAGATACTGTATTGTCATAACCACTAACAACATTTCTACTGCCAGTAACTGAATGAAGCTCTCCTACTTCTAAGTTATTTGTACCGCTAATAATGACATCGCCAGTAAATGTATCACCTGATTTGTTTGCCTTGCCTGTTGTTGAATTACTTACTTCTTGCGAAAATGATGCGGTAGTTGCTATGTTATTAACATTGCCTAAGAAAAAATTACCATTATTCAAGTTAGGCGTAGCATTTGTCCGACCTGCACCCATAATCTTGATAGTGCCTGACGATGCGTGCGACCTTGTAACCTTTCCCATCTTTTGTATCTGCGCGCCTTCGCCTGTTGGTGCAGTTGCTACTAAGCCACCAGCTGTGCCTGCTTGCACAAACAGCTCGTCTCCTTCTGTAAAGCTGCTAGTGTCTAAACCAGATAAAGTGCCAAACGTGTAAACTTCTAGCGCTGCATTGATAGACACAGTCTTCGCTGCTAAGCCAAACGCTGGCATCTTAGCTGCGTCATCAGCTCTAGCTTTACTTACTACTGTGGTGTTACCAGATATTCCTGATATATAAACGACATTGCCTTTAGTAAGAGCCTCACCTGCTTTCGCCTTAAATACTACCGCTCCACGCAAATCACCTATAAACTCTGTAGCTTCAACATTGCCTACAACTTCAAGTTTTTCAGATGGGTCTGTAGTGCCTATGCCAACTTCATGATTAGTGCTGTCAACGTACAAAGTGTCTGTGTCTACTGTAAGCCCACCCATTGTAAGTCTAAAGTTAGTAGAGTCATCAGCATCATCGCGTAGATAATTTGTTATGCTGCCGCCACCGCCAGACACTGCAACCCATGACCCATTAGACGATACTACTAATCTACTGTTATCTCTGTCCCACAACAAAACGCCTTCTTCTGCAGCAGACTGACCAGCCAAGTAATACCCTAGCTTAGACTTATTGCGTACAAGCCAATCATTCAGGCGCTCAGCCCATGTATTGACATTGCCTGCTAGCGCTGGTGGTCTGTTTTGGTAGCTCATCTAGCTCCGCCTAGCTTAGTTTCTAATTTTAGGTTGCCTAACGTCCAATCTTGCGTGTTGTAGGTTACGTCAAACACTATTGCAGTTTCTGGATAATTAGCCAATGTATATGGAATAACTTCGTTTGTTATCCAGTCGTAGCTTTGTGTGCCTGCGCCATGTGCGAGAATAGCTACAGCGTCAGCTCCGCTAACATTTCCATCGTTAGAGATATCTAATATATGCCTACCATTTATATATACATCTGAGTATGGACTAGCTTTTCTAACACTTACTTTTAATGCTTCTTCCGCTAACTCAGTGTAATTAATTTGCTTGCTATTAGGGTCGATTCGCAGCCTAAACTGCCTGCCCTGTAGTCGCACATTTGTAGGTGATATAGCACTAAATGGTCCCTTCGTTGTCTCAGGGTCGTTAGGATAGTTTCGTGTTTTAAAAACTAAGTTATGCTCACCTTGCGCTTTGTGGTCAGGGATAACTTTTGTCACATTTATTATGCGCTCACCTTGCCCTGCTTCTACTGGTCCTGACTCAGCATAACTAAACACTTGCTCACCGTTATCAGTGTGCTCATGTGTATAACCTGTTTCGTGGTCATATACTTTACCAGTAGCAGAAAACCATATAGGCGTTCTGTGCACACCAGCATCAACACCTGCGGTCCTGTCTAATATACCTATACCCCAGTGATTTTCTTTGTAATCGTAATACACGTACCTGTCGTTTTCAGCAGTAGATGTGCTTGGATAAAACCACCATATCTCATTAAACCTACTGTTTTTGACAGCGTATACTTTACCCTGCTGCTCAAAGTTCATCCCTTTAAACACGTAATCTTGCACGTCACACGGTATATCACGTACAGACTGACCGTCATAAAAATAAAAGCCATTAGTGCCCATCCAGAATGCACCTTGCTCATGTGCTACAGCGCAGTGACGGCTAACAGCGCCACAATTGCTGCCTACTTTTTCAAAACCATATACTGCTGGTGGTCCACTGTAAGTTGCTACGTGAGCATCTGTTGTAGTTAAAATAAGCGTTCTACCGCGCACCTGTAAGCCTAGCTGTATCTTGCCAACTGTGTCTAATATAATGTCGCCAGCTTCATTTGTGGCAGATGGTGTCCATGTTGTATTATCTTCACGGTCACACCATTTGATTTTAGCAGGGTCGTTATCAGCGCCTAACGCAAATAAGAATCTTTCCTCTGTTACTACCACGCTGTCGTTATTAGCAGGAAAAGCTGTGTCTGTTGTGCTAATTTGGTCTGCAGTGCCAGTCAAAGTCCACTGACGCAAAACACCGTCATGTGAATTTACTGCTACGAGGTACTCACCCCAGCTGTCTAGCGACCATGTGCTGCCATCACCTAAAACACCAGACGTAGGTCGTGGCTCACCGTAAAAACCCTTGCCGTATAGATATTTACCATAACCAACATTCTCTGCAGCGCCATCAGTAGCTCCTGATATAGTAGAAGCTAATATGCTTGTTACTGTACCCGCCTCATTAATGCTGAATAGATTGTTGAAACTACCTGCAGCAATCCACGCTGTGCCTGATGTGCTTTTCCACGCTAACGCTGCACGCGCTTTCACATTTGTGCCTAGTGTTACTTCTACCGTGTTTGCTGTGTCAGTTCTATCTTCGCGTGCGTGCCAGCCACCTATAGGACGCAGCGAGCCGTTTTCCCAGCGCACATAATTTACATCACGCCATCGACCTGCTGACTCGCTGTCTGTGCCGTGCCGTACAACACCTGCTGGTATGTCAAATGGTACTGTTGCCATTATTTGTTCCTTAGATTCATCAGCTTACTTGCACCCTTGATACCAAAACTACTGCTTATAGCTATAAACAGTAAATATTGATACCACTCAGGCAGCCCAGATAATGCGATAAAGCCTTTTTCTACCCTATCAATAACTGTGACGTCATCTACTACAATGGCGTAGCCAATCATAAAGACAGGCACAGATAGCACTAGCGTCCAAAATTCATCCTTCCACGAGCTAGCCGAAGCATCAACCATCTTAGACTCCCAATCAGCGTCACTCTTAATAACGCTCATCTTAGCCTCATGCTTAGCCTGCTTCTCTTCCGCTTTGTTCTTGAAATAGCCACCAGCTAAATTAGCTATAGGTCCAACTAATGATTGCCACATATCTACCTCAATGGATTGCTCGTTACGTAGTCGAGCCCATCCCACAAATTATTTATTTCTAAATCGACTTTTTTAATTCGTTCACTTACGTCACCTAAGCTGTTACTGACGATTTCTGCCTGCTTTACAGTGCTTCTCATGGCTTCTATATCTTTCTCTAGCCTAGAGACGTCAGATTTGAGTTCTAACAGCTTTTCTTGCTGCTCTAATATAGTTTCAAGGTTAGTGCCTAAAGCCGCTAAATTACCCTTTAATTGCCCTACATCGTTGTCCTCTAATCTTTGCTCGATTAGCGTGACTCTTTCAGTAACAGGCTCAACATCAGGTATGCTTACAGCTTCCACTGACTCTAGCCTTGAGTATAAACTAGAAGCAGTCCAAACTGTACCACCAATTGATGTACCAATTGCTAGCACTATGCCTATCCACACACCCTTAAATGACGTGTTGCCAATCTTCAGCTCTGTATCATCAATCAAAACTACATCCTATCTCATACATGAAGCAATCATAGCCAGACGCAGTTGGTCCAGTTAGGTAAAACTCTGACTCAGCACCTGCATATAGCACTGTTTCTTGGTCTACATACATATCTAAGCCAAAATTCTGTCCATTTAGGTATACAGCAGTCGCATTATTAGTGTTTGCCCACTTCATAGACACCCATTGCTGCTCTGCACTGTAAGTTATGGTCGCTTCTTCTGCTACAGCGTTGTTATTTACAGCGCCTTGCTCTAAAAACGCTACAGCATCCTCATTTGCAGCCACGGCAATGTACCCAGCAGCTTTATTAGCGTGCTCCTCGATAGAATCTATACTGTCATTGTACGAATCTACTGTATCCTGAGATATCATCAGCACTTCTTCGTTCTGTGCAACAAATTCTTGTACCTGTTCTTCTTCAGCTGGGTTGCCAACGCTTTCATCAGCCATCTCAGCTACTTGTATAGTGGTGCTCATCTCAATAACAGCAGTTGTGAACACTTCTACGCTATCTTCCATAAGCTCTAGCTCTGTTGCAGCCGCTTGCTGCAATACAGCCTCAACACTGCCATAGGGCAGATACGTGCTAAAGTTGGATAGTGCGTTGTTATAAGCTGTAACTTGCTGTGCAGAGATGTGTGCAGATGTAGATAACGTGCCGTCTGACATACCATCGCCTACGTATGCGTATTCTGTTGCAGCACCTACTAGCATGATGCCACGGTCAATCTGGTCAACTATAGCATTAGATGTATTGACTAAATCAGTTAGCTGGTCGCTGTTTGCTGCTACGGAACATATCGCTAATGCTCCTATTATCGCTTTCTTCATCTGTTTGCTCCGCCCCTATGTTTAACATTGTGTTGTAGTAATCTTCTGTATCTGGTCCATAATCAGGTATGTGTAACTCTGGGTTCTGCATCATTACTAAATAGCTGCGCCTACCTGCTACCAACTTGCCACCTATTGTTACTGGACATGGCGTACCAGCAGAAAACATGGCTTTCCAGACATCTACTGACTGGCACATCATACTGATGGCTGCCACCTTCATATTAAACTTGTCCAGCAGAGCCGCGTCACGTCTACGTGTACAGTCTTTGTCTAATACATACTTACCACTAGACCATCCGAAGCCAACTGTCTGTATGGAGCTGCCTGCTGCCTTTAAACACGTCTCCATACCTGACGATTGCATACTAGGGCTAATAGCTGAACCTACTGGTATTTTTGATGCTGCGCCAGCGCCCTGATAAGTATTAGTCGTGCTCTCATCAGTAGTAACATTGTTGCTGTTCACTGTGCTGTTTTCGTTGTTAGTGTTTAGGCTGCCTTCTTGCTCTGTGCCTAACGCTAAACTTGATACCAATAACAGTGCAGCCTTAAATAAGTTTTTGCCCAATGATGTCTAGCCCTAAAATCAGTGGATACAAAAGCCACAACAAGCGCTCGATGTTTTTAAACTTGTCCATACCCATATCAAGACGCTTATCTACAACACCTAGCTTGTCTTGTATGTTTTCCATTCTTGCAGCACATTCTCTCTCATGCGCTTCTAGCTTCAGCAATGCTTCTCTGTTACCGTCCATGTTAGATTTCCTCAGACTCCACTTCTACTCTAGTTAAGCTGTTAGCTTCTAATGCTTTGTCTAAATCAGCAGGGAAACACGCATACTGAATGTAATCAGTATTGATTAACGCAGTCAGGTCATCGCCATATAAGAACCCTGTAGTAGCCCAGAATGTATCTGTGCCGTCAGTTAGTTCTACACTAAACAATGTATCACCCTGAGTGCTTGCGCCTTCCTCAGTGGAATGTAGGGCGTTTATAACGCCTTGTGCTGATGCCTTGTCTGCATCCGTTACGATTAGGGTAGTTAAGATGTTCATTCTTCAATGTCCTCATATACTGGCATAGCCGCAAATATTCTATACGGTGTAGCAGGTGCATCGATAGCAAATGCCTGTAGGCTATCTGGTAAGTCACCCAAGAAGTTTACATGGTATCCCTCTACTGCACCCATAAGAGGTATCTCATTGCCCTCTTCGTCAGTCTCAGTCTCACCTGTTGGCTCAAAGATAGAACCAATGTTATCAATAGCGTATTCGTGGTTGCCTGTTGAGAGAACACTGTTGCCCTCATCATCTTCAAAGTAATAGGCACTTAACGCTGTACGCATTGCCTCTTCGCTTTCAAACTTTAAGTAATGTGTCATTGTGTTAATGCCTTTAATTGATTGTTTGTTAATCTTACAGGGTAGTATTTTACAGACTTAACGTGTCCATTTAGGTATGACCCTGACCCTGTGCTTCCTATACGCAAGTTATTAAAATCACTGAACGTAGACGATGTGTCTATATTCACGCCTGTCATGCTCTGGTTTGCATACCCTACATCGTTATCTTTAATAGCGAGTACAGAAGTAAACTCGACAGGTGGAGAAATAGTTGCACCTGTAGCATCAAACTGAACACCGCTATCAAAACCTACAGCATCTTGCACTGCTGAATTTGCAACGCCACCAGAATAAAACCTCATATTTGCGTAACCACTGGCTGTGTGTAAAGATGCACACCAAAACTCTTTAACAGTACCTACACCTCTTGTTGGCATAGATGTGCCAGATACAAGCAAGGTTGATTCGTTCTGATTTAGTTCAAATGTACTTGGATTTACATTAGCTATGTCAGCAGTGCGTGTTACTGTACTACCTGATGTTGGTATGTATGACGTAGGGAATGAGCCTGACTCTAACTGTGCGCCCCAAAGACTTACAGTGTCGCCTACTGCTGATTGGGTGCTTCCATCTAATAAAGATACGCCAAAAAGCAATGCGTTGTTTGTGTTAATCCAACTATCAAAATATCTACTGCATCTGTACCAACCGTTACCTACATACTCTATGCGTGATACATTGTTAGCACCGTTGCTTGATAGTGTCGTACCGTTAGTTAAATCAAACCAACCGCCAGTTGTTCCTGATGATTGATTTGTAATGCGTATGATGTCATGCGTACCTGCTTTAGCGTAAACACTAGCTGTGTATCCCTGACCTGCTGACCCTAGATTACTCCTTGCTATGTACGCACCGTTGCTAGTTGATGCAGACAATGTGATTGTGTCAGTTGTGCCATCTGGTGCAGTCACCCCATTGCTAAGAGTGTTGAGTTGCACTTTACCCCAATAGACATTATTGAATGCTTCGCTTTGATGTAGCAAGTTACTTCTCTGCTCTTCTATCAGCAAGCCTTTTAGATTACCGTCTGCATCATATTCTATTCTAGGCTCATTAGTATTAGCAGTTTTAAGTAAACCATCAGAACCTAAATATGTACCTGTAGTAGACCTAGTGAATGTGATTAGGTCTGTGGCTTTACCTGTAGTTACTGTCTTAGTCATGTAAACCCTCTACTAATTCACTGGTTGCTTGTCCATCAAATGTTAGGCTCATTGTAGGTGAGGATGATGGCTTGGTTAGTTCTACTAATTCATCGTTAGATAGCTTAGTTGGGAAGTATCGCAGGTGTTTAATATGTCCATTTATATAAGCCCCTGCGTTATTTTGACCAATATATAAAACCACATTATCTTCGCCTAGACCCAATACATCTGTTTCGCTTTCTACATCTAAGCCGTTAGAAGATTTTGCCGCATAGCCTTCACTCACTGTGAATGCAGATTTTTGTGTGCGGTATGGCGTATATGGATTTTGCGTACCTATTGAGTTATTTGTGCTGTTCGCGGCATTTCTCGTGTAATAAGCTATCTTACCTGTATACATTTGTATAGAAAATCTAAGGTTTGAGTAGTAAAACTCAGCCGCCCTTTTATAGCTCGTACTGCTAATGTTAGGAGTAAACTCTGCGTATAGAGTTCCTTGTGTATTGTTTTGGTGATACTTGAACGCAGTCGTGCTTGCAACATCGTGATTACGAGTAACTGTACTGCCACTTGTAGGGATATAGGATGTAGGGAATGCGCCCTGTTCTACTTGCAGTCCATAAACTAATAAGCCTTTAGACGTATCACCCGCATAGTTTTGCAACCTTGTGCTTGTTGGTGATGTCACAGAAACAACACTAGCATCACCGCCCGAATCGCCTATTGCTGTAGCTGTTATAGAGCAACGATACCAACCATTACCAACTGGCGTAATCTGGCTTTCACAATTATTTTTTGTGCCTACAACACCGTTAACTAAATCAAAGTTAGCATGAATAGTGCCGAATCCAGAAGAAGTCATGGTAAGCTGTCCTGCCCTGCCGCCTATTGATTTCAAGAAAACGCTTTGCGTGTAAGTGTTCCCATTTAAAAAAGATGCAGTGTTGTATGCTCTGTGAAAATAATTATTTGTTGTCTCAAACATTGCAACTGCGGTGTTCGTTCCATCAGGGGCAACCGCGTAATCGTTAACTGTAGTTACATTTTCCTTAGTAACATTATTGAAGTTACTTGAACTAATTAAGTTTGTTCTCTGCTCTTCTATCAACAGACCTAATGGCTGACCACTAGCATCATACTCTAGGCGTGGTTCGTTAGTATCTGCTGTTCTAAGTAGAGGTGTGCCTGCTGTACCCTGACCGCCTATGATTTCTTTTACAGATACGTTGTCTATTGAGCCTGCAAAAGCAGCACTGCCATAAAAGTAAAACGCGCCTGTAGTAGTAGGCTTCAAAATTTCTGCATAACTACCAGAAGAGTCGTAAACAGGTGTAACAGACGCGCCTAATGTAGAGTTGATAACACCTGCGCTAAGAGTTAAATCAAAAGTAAGCAAATAGGATTTACCTATTGTTCCACTCAAAGTAGTAGAAACTATTGATGACCCTGTGCCTGCTGTTTTAGATGCAGTACCACCACTAATAGCCCATCCAGTCCCTTTAGCCCAATCACTGTCAGTATCAAACGTACCATTAGTAACTAATTCATCGCCATACACAACACTGTCTAAGTATGTACCAGTAGAAGAGCGTGTAAAGTCTATTAATTCACTGAATGCACTCATAGTACGCTCCCATTGCTGTTCCTAGCTGTATATGTGTTAGCACCGAAGTTTAAGTCTAGTGTAGCTAGTCCTACTACTTCTGACTTCAAGCCTGTCTTAATAGCTACAAACTCTTCTGCTTGGTCTATTTCTTTGTCTGTTGATGTAGCACCGCGTATAACAAGCTGATACATATTCCCATTAGTTAACTGTGTGGTATAGTCATAACGTGAAAATATAGCTATTGCGCCTTGTATAGACACGTTACCTAAAACACCTGTGCGTTCAACTATGCCATCTCTACGATAGTCTGCATTTGTGCCATCAGAAACAACTGTAGATACCCCTTTTGCAGTAGCATCTATATTTGTACCGAATTGCCAACTTGATGCATTAGTGTAATAACCTCCGCCTGCAAGCAAGAACCGACCATCTTCTATATCTAAAAAATACCCTGTTGAACTGCTATTACCTTCAGTATCATGCCCCATAAACACACTTATTGGAGCATCTGTGCTTGTAACTGGTGAGACAGCCATAGTGTCATTAATACCATCAAACTGTAGATAGTAAACAGACTTATAACCACTCTCTGTAATGTCGTAATCGTCTACTACTTTTTGATAGCCTGTAGCTTCGTTGGCTTCTTCTAGTTGTGCGCCCCAAACGTATACCCCTGATGAGCCATCACCTTGATAGCTTGTTTGAAATGAGCCTGCTGTCTGTAAAAAAACTTGCAAGCCACCTGTGCCAGATGTAGTGTTGTTGATTTCTGTCAATTGACATCTATACCAACCATTACCTGCATCTTCTATCGAAGCTGTGCCACCTGCATCCACGCTGTCTACAGTACCGTTTGACAGGTTAAACCACGCACGAACACTGCTTGATGAGCCGTTTATTCTTAGCCTAACAAATGTACGCTCACCTGCTTTTATATAACAAGTTCCTGTTAGTGCTGTACCGTTTAATGTTGCAGTACCTTGCACATAGTGATTTGAATTAGTATTGCTTTCAACTATTTTATCTGCTGTATTTGTGCCATCTGGAGCAACAATTAAATTAGAAGATACGGTAGATTGATTTTTAGACCAGAAACCATTATCAAACTCTTCTGTGTACTTTAACAGATTAACTCTACCGCGTTCAGGATGTCTTGCGAATACAGGGCGTTTAGTAGAATCAGATTGTGTAGCGTGTGAGCCTTGTATCTCTTTTACTGATACGTTATCTATTACAAAATCGAAAACACCAATACCACCTGCAAATATTTCAATAGCGTTTGCGCCTGATGTTGCAGTAAATGTATATATTTTTTTCCCTGTGCTTTTGCCATAGGTACTGTTCTGGGATGTAAAAAAACTATTTAATTTTACATATACCCAACCACCATCATGGCTTTTAGATACAATATCAAACTCTAATCTATAAGTTTTTCCTGTTACTACTGGCGTAGAAAGCGTAGACACAGCTATAGCTTCGTTGCCTCTAGTTGCCGCTAATGCACCGTTTGAATAAGATATTGTAGAAGCTGAACCTGAAGGCACAGTCCAACCATTTATATTGCTATCGTATGTACCATTAACAACTAACTCGTCACCAAACTTCAATCCCTGCGACTTATCTAACATTTCGCCTACAGACTGCCCTAAACCTGTTACAGGCGTTAAACCTTTTTCATCTTGATACAGTGTATGTTTAGGGAAAGCCTGCTTAAACGCATTATCAAACGTGCTACGGATAGGTTGATATTCTGTAGCTGTAGAGCCTTCTTCTACCTGTAATCCATACAAGTGTATATCTACAGCACTAGTGTTACCTCGATTATCAATACCTGCCCAATAAGTTGCAGTTGAAGCGGCTGTATATGTGAAGCTCACCCTTGCCCATGAAGATGTAGCTGATGCGGTTGCGCCATAGCTGACTCCGCTTGAAATCGAAGTGCCAAACCCTATATCTATGTTTGGGGCACCATTAGTTTTTACGAATGCGCTAACTGTGTACGTTTTACCTGCAGTAAGACTAACAGACTGCACAATATAAGTACCTGCTGAAGCAGGCATTTGTACCCTATCCGCACTAGAGCCATCTATATAGGTTGCATGACTTGCAGTTATAGTTGTATTCGTGCCTTTAGAGTAAGCACTGCTATCAAAACTTTCTGTATACTCTAGTAGATTCCTACGCCAAGTTAGTGATGCTTCAACGTCACTAGGGTCATACCACACCCCTGCTTCACCATTGGAAAACAGTTTCTTTGGGGTAAAGCCTACCCCTGCTTTTGTAGCAAGCCTTTGTAATGATACGCCCGAATTTAACATTTACACCACCAGTGCGTGAATACCAGATGCAGTAGTGCCTGTTGATTTAACGCGCTTAACAGAACACACAAGATAGAAGTTGTCAGGTACAGTGACTGTACGAGTGACGCCATCTTTATTGTCAAAAGATACATCACCTGCGTTAGTTACGTACAAGCCAACAGCAATGTTACCAGTGCCTACGTTGTCCGTGCCGTCATTTAGTGTTACTGGGACCATATCGTAGACCATGCCGTGCAGTTCTACTGGTGACCCTTTAAATGGATTTGCCATTGTTTTGCCTCTTAGTTAATTAACCTGTTCTGCGCCAGTATTTTACAACAGTATATGGCTGCAAGTTGTTGTGCGCCTGACCACCACCTGTGTTAGATGTTTTAGGTGCTTGCGTGCCGTGTGACCCAATATCTAAACCTTTATGAGATAAAGCATAAGTATCACCTATGTATGCTCTAGTATCTTCAGACATTACATTACTGTTGTGTTGGTGACTTGGCATCTCATCGACAGTCAATGTGTGTGTTTTATGACCATCTGTTGCATTGATGGTGTCAAAGTCAGTGTCGCCTGTATCCTGACCTACTAAAACCCTACCTGCTGCATATGTTGTCCATGTGCCATAAAAAGAAGTGTTAGGGTCGAATGAAGCATCTGTTGTAGCGTATACACTTCCTACAGGATATATCTTGTCCCACAAAGTATTTGTAATTGTTACGGCTAAATCAACTGCACCTGAGCCATCAAAGTCTACGCCAGCCGAGGTTGCTACATCTCCTGATACGCTGAATGCTTGTGGCGTTGCTGTTGTAGTAGCAGTTGTAGCATTGCCTGTTACAGCACCAGTAAACGTAGCATCTGTGCCATCTGTGCCATTGTTTAACACTACAGTGCCGTCTGTAGCTTTTATTTCACCTTTTACATTACCTGTGATATCACCAGATGCAGATATGGTAGTAAATGCGCCTGTTGATGCTGATGCTGCCCCTATAGGCGTACCGTCAATAGAGCCACCATTTATATCAATACCTGATACGCCTAGCGTCCCATCAAACAAGTCATCAGTCTTGTCCCAGTTTTCATTTAACTTTGTTCCCCATGTATCGTTGTCAGAACCGACAACAGGAAGATTGAATGAATATGTAGTAGTTGCCATGTTTTAGCTCCAGCGAACGTGGTTTGCTCGTTTAGACCTGCTAGTATCTAAGCCTAGCTTTCTCATGCCTAAACTGTCAGGTGAGAATTTACCCTTCTCTGACGATTCATTAAGCTGCTTAACTGCAGCGCCATATAGTTGTGCCCATACAGCAATTCTTTCATCGTCTTGCAGATATGGTGCAGCGTGTAATAGTGAGCCATACAAATAGATATCTGGTGCTTCTGATAGCAGCCAGTTAGTTGTTGTGCTGTCTGACAATGCTGGCACTCTTTCCATGTAATCAATTGTTACAAACCCGCTACTGCTCGGTGCTGGCAATATCTGTATAAAATGAGCTGGTACATTTGCATTGTTTTTAAATGAAAATATTTCAGGCGTGCCTAGCGTACCTTGTGCATTGTACTTTCTTTCAGCAAATACCTTGTTTGTTACAAAGTTTAATGACTTCATGTGTCCGCCATCAAACGCCCATGCTACATTGTTAGTTTCAAGATAGTTCTCAGGCAATATAGACTCACCAACACCAGCGTTCGCATTAATTGCGGTGATTTTATCCATGCGCCAATGACGCACATCACGGTTAATCTGCGCCTCAGCAAGACTGATAAATGACGGTATAACAGTAGTTAAGTCTGACCTGTTAAGAAAATCAGCAATACTGCTCTTTAACTCTGCAAATGTTGATATTGACATTATTGGCTCCAGTAAGTCAGCCGATTATAACAAATTTATGGGTGTCACTGTTGTTTACTTTTTTTACGTTTTTGTATGCTTTTCTTTACTGCCTTGCCAGTTGGTACTGCTGTGAGAGCTAGCAAACCTGCATAACCTAATCTTGGCGTGACCTCTTCTTTTACTGACTCAGGCAGCTTTTCATACTGCTGTGCAACAAACTTCATCTGGTCGCGCGCTGTTGGTCCAATTATAGGCTCATAATCTAATAACGAATTGACACCTTTCGCTAGCGTTGGCGCTGCATACTTCATAAATGCTTCGCCTGCTTTACTCAACGTAGCCTTGCCACCCTCAGTTACTGGGAATACGCTGCCCTCTGCAATATCTCCATAATCTGGGTTTATAGTGCCAGCAGTAAAGTTAACTAAATCACGCCCAAACTGCTCTACTAAACCAGCTGTTAAATCAGGCACTACTGCAGCACCTTTTACCACCTCTTGACGCATTTCAGAATCGCTAAGCAAGCCCTGCATTCTAGCCTCGTTAGCCTGTGCTTTAGGCGATAACAAACCACTTGCAGCTGTTGCACCCCCAATGGTTAAACCTGTCTGTGCAAACAATGGCATACCTTTCTCGCGTATATCCTTACGCATCTTTTCAGGTATCTTCAGTGTGTATACATCCTGTATCTCATGGTGCTTTTTAATGTATGCTTCTGCTTCTTCAAGGCTATCGAAATCTTCTATGATTCCGCCTTCTTCATTACGCACATAGTATGAGCCATCATCATACGTATCTACACTGTAATCTTTCTCGCCAACTCTTATAGGCTTACGCTCTAGCTTAACGCCATATTGTTTAGCCCACTTGTTAATGTGATTAGGCAGCGTCTTATCGTAGAACGTCTTAACACCGCCCTCTGCTGACTCACCATATCTGTCTACCTGCTGCTGCCCAGTAGTAAATGATATGCTGTCGTAGTCACCATCAGCTGCTTCCATCAGTGAGCGCTTAAATGCTAAGTCATACCAGCTAGACTTGTCATCAGACTTAAATGGCATATCTGGTGCAGCGTTCATAGTTTTGAGCTGCCGTTTTTTTAGACTGTCTCTTAAATCTGCTAGCCTTTCAAACTCTTCATTTCTATCTTTGCCTGTGCGCTTTTTGTAATCCTCTTCGAATGCCTTGACCATTTTTCTTCGCAAAGCAGTAGACTCATCCGCAGTTATGCTGCCATCAAAGGTATACGCCTTTTTGTAAACTTCAGGCATATTCTCTTCAGCCCACTGTGTAACTGCACTTGATTTCAATGCTTGCAGCTCACTGTTTACACTTTTAAGTTGCGCCTCGATATCCTCTAAAGCATTTGGCTTGGCATACCCATGCTCCTGACCACGCTGATGCAAGTCTGACTGTATCTCTTCTACCATCAACGTGCTGCTGCCATCTTCTAGGTCACGGTCAGCTACACGTAGATGTGACAATATGTTTTCTTTATCGTCATAGTGCTGATGTATAAATGGCTGTGGCAGCCTGTTTCTTTCTTCTCGCACCTTCTGCAGCCTTTTAAAAGGCTCTTTAAACTGGCTACTATCATCAAATTCCATTAAGACATCTCTATCCAGATATCCTCTTGGAGCACCTATGCCATCTGTTATTTCATTTTCTAATTTAAGCATTTCATCTGTGAGAGCTTCATACTTATCAGCTTCTGGACCATCCATGAGTAATATCTCACGGTAGTTATTGCCTTCAGCGCCAGTAAGCGTATATGGACCATATTGATAGTCAGTCATTATCTCTGGGTTGCGCGCTACATACGCCTCAGCTTCTGCTCTTGTATGAAAAGTTTCATTGTCACTAATGAATGGCATTTCTGCGTTGTAGGTATTTAGCTCTGGGTCGTGCACTACTTCGCCAAACGACTTTGTCTGCCCAAGCGTCTCTTCCCTGATGTTGTACTGGTTCTCTGCTAAGAAATCCTCTACCTCTTTCCTAGTGATATCTTGTGACCGCTGCCTAAACTCAAACTCACGCTTGAAGCCCATCTGTTTTAGCTCATCATCTTTGATGCCAGCTTTGTTTAATGCTTTCTTCCAGCCAGTGTATGATGTAGGCGTTTTACGTGGCACTTCTGCCATTGCATCTAAGGCTATAGATTTAAGCGCTGATGGCACTATAGCTGCATCTGCATCCTCACCTGCAAGTAGCCCACCACCAACAACTAATGGTGCAGCTTGGCTTAGCTTCTTAACTGATATAGCTGAGCCGTTAGGTATGTCTTTAGCTGGCACTTTCTGTACATCAAAGTTATCACCAAGTAAGCCCTGCACATAACCTTGCAGCTCATCGCGCGTGAACCCTTTTTGATACGACCCTTTACTTGTTAAGAATGATGCTGGCTCATCTTGTGGGATAGCTGTCTTAGACTTTTTCAACTCATTAACAGCGCTAGCAGAACGAGTCTGGATAACAGCCATGCCGTTAGGCTCTAGTATCTTACCAATACTTAACACTGCATCATCACGCAAATCAGGCGGTATGACGTTCAAAACATTAGTGCTTACTAGTTTTCCATACGTGTTCTCAGGTATATCAGCAGAGTTAGCATACGTTGGCGTAAAGCCTTCTTCTGCGAATGGCTCAAACGTATCATCATAGTTAATAGCCTTAGCATTGATACCAAAGCCTGCCCCATAATCTATAGACTTGCCTGTTGCGCCTTGTTTTTCTAGATACGCATCAGCTGCTTTAGCTGTTGGCACAGTATTAGCTCGCTGCGTAGTCTGTGCTAGCTTAGGTATGATAGCTGCATCTGCCTCTTCACTACCTAACAGACCTTGTGCAGCTACGCCTAATGTTGCCAGCGTTGGGAGCACACCAGACTTTAGCTTAAATCCACGGTCCTCTAAGTCACGCAGCAATGGCTCGTCTAATAGCCCACCATAGTAGTTTACTTCCATAGAGCGTCTAGGAGCTGTCTTAGTGCTTAACAAGTCCTTACCTTCTGGTCCTTCGACAAAAGAGCCGTCAGGGTTGCGTGCGCGTGCATAGCGTGCTGGGTTTAAATCCATTGCAGTTACGTTTGTATCTAACGTGCCTAGATAGTCACCTGCTAGAGCTGATGGGTATGTTGGGTTACCTGCTCCACGGAGTGCGTCTTGTGAGGTATCTATTAGCCCTACGTTCTTGAAGCCGCCTACTGGTGCAGTCAACTGCGATTGGTCAGCAATAGCTAGGCGTGATTGTGGCAGCGTAGTGCCGCCTTTGTTTCTGAATAGCTTATCTAACTGCTGCTGTACTTGTTTTCTTGCTCCATCTGGCAGCGCATCAAACTGTGCACCACTTGCTGGGTTATCTACACCTTTCCAGTCAGGCACATACAGCTTCATAAAGCCATCTACTTCTTTCTTAAATGTAGTAGGCATATTACCAGCTGCATAACTCAACATTGTCTTGCCAGTCATACCAGCAAAGTCTGACCCTGTTGGAGCCATACGCCACGGCATCAATACTGGCGGCTGCCCAAACTCTGCTTCTAACTCTCTTGCAGCCTTAACCATCTTGGGCACAACTGTATCACCAGACGCCCATAGGTTAGGGTTCTGTGTGAAGTCTCTCATGAAGTCTTGACCACCTGTAAGGTTAACAGGGTAGCCCAGCTGCTTGTCACCGAAGCCAGTTAATAAACCACCAGCTGCAGTCCTGTCTGACATGGTAGTTAAATATGGTCTGCCTTCGAGCTGCTCTAATGTTATTGGATTCTCTGGTATTACTTGTCTCTGCTCAACAACAGGCTTGCCTTCTATAGGGTCTAACTTACGCATAGCATATCGTGGGTCGTAATCACCTTCCTGAAAGAACATATCCATCAGTTTGCTAGCTGCTGTTTTCTTAGACATTAGAGTTCCATTTGAGTGTAATTTAGTGCCCGATTATACCACTTTTATACAATCCCTTGAAGGTTTCGTCTGATAGGCTCACCCCAGTTAGATGTGGGTCTATAACCTATAGCTAGATACCTCATGGCATCAGCACAGTGACTAGTCCAATCATGCAATGGTCTTGAGCGCCACGTCATGCCCTTCTCATCGTATTCACGCCTGTACTGTCTCAAAGCATCAATGCCACGCTCGCACTTCTCAGCATCGAACCAGCAGCGTCCTAGCATACTCCTTACTGCCTGTATGCCATCATCAACATTTAATTGTGGTGCAATCTGTACTGGTCGCACCCCCAAGCTATCTAATGTTTCTAATCTACTCCTACCTGAGCCTAGCTCCCTGACCCTTACATCGTGTGGCAATATATGCTGGTCGTAGATGTAGCCTTTCTCATTTAAGACCTTAGCGTAATGGTCCAGACCTACACCGCTACTCTCATAGTAGTCTATAAGCCTCACCTCTGCCCCTACCATCTGTGCAAACCAGATACTAGTGCTATCGCCCATCCCTAAGTCCCAAGCCGTTATAACTCCAATAGAGCTGTCGTAGGGCACGTTAGTCATACGCTCATTATGTGCAGCTTCACGCATCTCTACTACGTAATAAGCTCCCTCAGCGTGTAACAGCATCTCACCTTCCCATATGTGGTCATACAGGTCAGGTCTGTTTATCTTGTCTTGCTGACGCTCTTTGTCTAGCACATCAGGGAAGTATGGATTGTCTCGCCAGTTAATCTCAGCAATCTTCATATCCTGTGGCGGATGCACTCTAAACCTTCTGTGCGTTGCTGAATGCTTTGTCTCAGGGTTCCATGTTACCCATATCTCAGAGTTATCTTCACGGACCGTTGGTATTAGCTTCTGCCATGCAGTGTCAGATACACCTTCCGCCTCATCTACCCAGCATAGGATGATACGTGCTTTTGATTTAATGGAGTCTAGGTTGCGTCTTAGACCAGAGAACACATAGTTAATGCGTCCACACTTGGACCTTATAAACTTCTCGCCTAGCTCATAGAAGTCATTCAGGAAGTCTACACCACGTATAGCTGACTTAACTTCTTCTAGGGATGATTCATCAAGGGAGTTTAAGTGTTCACGCGCACAGAGTATTTGTCCCTGCTTGCCTTCCATTGCCCATGTGTAACCACGTACTGCTGTCATCAATGCAAAGGACCGTGTCTTAGCTGACCCTCTACCACCATAAGCACACCTGTATCTGGCTTCACCTTCAAAGATTTGTACAATCTTATGTGGCAGCTTAACACTGGTTGTGACCTCTTTAGTCTTTTCCTTTGTCATACTCAGCTACCAACTTTACAACTGTGGGTTTGAAAGTATCGTCTGATGATGTGTGGTCTATCTGCTGCTTATCGCCATACTTACGTGGAGCCATTCTAGCCACCTTCCACTTACGTGAATCAATACGTAGTTTAGCTTTAGCCAGCTCTGCAGCTTCTGCTACATCTGACAGCTCGTCAGCAATATCTATAATCTCGTCTGCGTAAAAGTCTGCCTGACAGTCCCTCGCGCGCGCGTACTGCTCCGAAAACTGTACTTTGTCACTATCATTCAGCCACTTCATTAACGTGCTCATAGCAGGCATACCTTCATCCCTACAGATTTGTCTAGCACTCTCTCCAGCTGCTAATCGTCTGCAGATGTCATCGCCTAACTCTGGTGTAAATGTACTGGGTCGCACTCTATATCCTTACTTCAGTCTCTTCATAGGATTTCTCAATCCGTTGCTGCGCTAAATATACCACTTCTTCTAACAGGAGTGAATCACGGTCTGAGATTGCCTGAGCGAAGTCGTTAATCAACTCTAGGTCGGCTTCATGTATATCGTCATCTATAGTAACTCTAATCATGTGCCGATTATATCCTATTTAAGTCCGTACTCTAACTCTAACAACAGCTCACAATAATGGATAATCTTCTTGATATCTTCAGCCCCATTCTTGTTCTTGTGTCGAGAAGCATATTTAACAATGTTGCCTTCTATGTATGGCAGATTGTTTTTCGTTATGTACTCGATAGGCTGTATAGGCATATCGTAATGCTTACCGCCTTCTTGTTTCTTCAGTGCGCTCTTCATCACTTACCCTCATACCTGTTACGTAGATAACCAAGTGTAATCGGCATCTCTTCGCAGCTGCCATCATTCACCTCATTGAGCATCCATATACCACGCCATGAACCATTAGTCTGTGCAGTTAGATAGTCCTCTTCGTGTTGATAGAATATACCAGCAAACAAACCTAAGATGTTTTTACCATCAGCTCTACGTGCAAAAGCAATGTCCTTGTCTTGTACGTGACCCATGACACAGCTCATCATCTTCTTAGATAACATATTCCTAGCACTTGATACTGGTCTGCCCATGATGCCTGACGTGAAGTAATGTGAGTAAGCAATGCCATCTATGATTGCTACTTCTAGGAAGTCATAAACCTCAAACCCCAGCTCGTTCAGCTTTAGGTCATCATAGCCTATCAACCCTTCTAGTTTTGCATCTGCTTCGATAGCGCGCTCTATACGCTGCTCATGGTTGCCTATAGTGAACACTAGGCGTGGATTCCATTGTTTCTTCTTGTTAGATATTAAACGCTTCTGTTCTGCCCTAATAGGCTCTAAGAACACTTCCATAGCATCTAAGCCAGCCTTTATATCATCCTTGTACCTACGCCCTTCGAATGACCTCTTGCCCACATCCCAGTTCGACAAGCTGGGCATATCCCAGTGGTCACCTATATGAATGATAACGTCTGGTTTCTTTTCAGCTGCATACAAGCCAGCCCACCGAAGATGTTCGACAGGCTGGTTTGGTTTTACTTGCGTATCTGGTATCACTAAGTGCCTTGTCATAGCTTACCTCGCTAGTTTTAGGCACTAGTATATACTATTTATTCAAAATGGAATTAATCTTGACACATTCTTCTTCCGTAACCCAAATACGCATCTCCTTTAGACCCTGCTTCGCTCTCCTAGCTCTCATCTCACGCATCAATTGAGCCTTAGATTTAGGCTTATCTTTAGGCTTGTCCTTTCTAAAGATTGCATCGAAGTTTTCCTCATACCGTTTTTGGTCTGGTATAGGACGTGGTGCGCTTCCCTTACCCATTACAACCTTCCAGATAATACTCAGCAACACTACAATTCTCATCGAACCTATTTTTTACGCTAATCATACGCTTTTGGATTAAGTGACCATCTTTACGTAGGTCATAAATTACTGCAGCCAATCTAGTGATGCCTAAGTCTTTAAATGCGTGCAGTGACGTTATTGTTTCACCTGATTGCAGGTGGTCTAATACTCTTATTGCTTGCTTCATAATAATCTCCTAATGAACAGATTTACCAAACTCACTAATAATCTCATCTTCTAAACGTCTCTCAAGATACAGATACAGTGAATCACGATATGCCTCAGCTAAGGTATACTTGTTACCTAACCACTCTTGTGCGTCATGCACATACTTCTTGAAATTAGGTACAGCTAGACATTCATAAAACAACTCAGGGCTTTTATCTTCTTTATGCCCTGCAGCTGCAAAACGCTCTCTAGCATCAGTCATCATGTCATCAAACATAGCGTCTGTACCATCAGCGTATAACACCTCTAACAACTCATGCGCCACGTCTTGCGCGCACTCTGGGAAGCAGTCAGCTAGCCACGTTTTGTGCTCACATAGCCACGTATAAACTGCTGCGTCCTTTAGCTTATCTTCAAGCTCTGCAATGCAGCCACTCCAGTCATCAGGTAGCTGCACTATTACATCTCCAAAAATTGCTGTTTTCATTATAGTCTCCAAAGCATCAATGTGCCTGCGTCATATGGCTCACAGTAGAAGCCATGCTTATCTGCCATTGCCTCAACATCTGCATGGTATTGGCTACCAGTCATGCTCCAATAGTCAAAGTATGGCAGCCCATCCTTATCGACATCTTCGCTGCCACGCAGCCAGATACCATCTTGGTTTACCTTATCCTCACCAGTAAACTCATCATACGTCACAGCGCCAATGTTCGGAAACGCTGCGTTAAGTTTTTTACAAAGAGTAGTTGCTCTGGTCGTACTCATTATTATTCTCCTTAGATAAAGTCGTAAGTGTCAGGGTTTGGCTCAGCGCGATAGTATTCCATATCCTCTAGCGCTTCTAAACCTTCCAGCCAATCAGAAATGTGTCCATCTTCTGCAAGGCGCATAACAACAGCTTGCTGTGCTTCAGTAAGCTCCAAAATTTCTTTTGGTATTTCCAACATATCTAGTTCCATTTTTATTTCCTCGTTTGTGTGTGTATAGCATCTATTATACAGAAGTAACCGTTACTTACAAGTGTTTATGGCAATAAAAAAGGAGCTAATGCTCCCTTTCTATCTTGTATCTATCTGTATGCCTTCGCCCAGCCAAATCATCTATAGCTATCAGCGTTAGCGACAGTAAAGTAAATAAAATAATGTAGTTCATCACGACCCCAAGTAGTTGAGGCGAGATTATAGTGGCGTGACAGATTAGTCAGTAGTGCTATTTATTTATAACTGATATGTGTGTAGGTAATGATGCGTTTTGGTCCTGAGTGCATCAAGCTCAGCACATAGAGGAGAGGAGTCCTCTTGACCACTAGGGGTTAACTAGACGCTACAATAATGAACAATACTAGCAGTGCCCCACCAAGTATTGCTTCACCTTGCGTTATTGTGCGCCACGGCTTATCTAGCCATGCTTTAAATCTATCCCTTGCAGACTTAGCTGCGTCCTCTACTTTATCGAGGGCTTTATCTGCGTGCTCATGCGCGTCTTTTAGCGCCTTTTCATAATCAGTCATAAGACTCTCCTAAAATGGTATATCATCATCAGCAAAGTTACTGCTCTGTTGTTGCGGCTGCGATACTGGTGCAGCTGCGCTTTCTTGCTTCCTAGCAAAGTGAACATTATTAACCAGACATACTGCCATAGAACGTGCATTACCGTCCTTGCCTGTCCACTCTTCCATAACAAACTCACCAGACATTGTAACAGGCGTGCCTTTTGTTAAGTATGGCGCTAGCTTTTCTGCGCGCTCCTTAAACATCTTACACTTTACCCATGTGGTCTTTTTGTTATCACCCCAACCTGACGTAACTGCCACGTTTACAGCTCCAATAGCAACACCTTTAGGGGTATGGCGGATTTCCATATCAGCTCCGCAGTTGCCTGTAAACACCATTGAATTAATACTCATTATATATCCTCACTCGGATTGTAGTTTTTAGATAGCTTCCAATACGTTAGAAGCGCGTTAAACATCTCAGCGTGTTTCTTGTGAGATTCTTTATCCCATACGTGGTACAGAGCAATCTCTGGCTTCTGCCTATCAACAAAGATAGATACACGCACTGGGTCTGTGACGCCTAAGCCTTGTGCATACGCAGATAGCTGCATACCGTGCTCATCGTACACTAATTTCTTCGGGTCTTTGCCATCAAGATTATCTTTAGTCTTGAAGTCTACAAAGATGCCATTATCACTACACAGGTCTATCTTACCACCATAGCCTAAATCGCACGCAAATGACTTCTCAGCGCTCCATTTAGTTTCTGGGTGCATTGACTCCAGTATATCTGTAACGGCTGTATAAGCCTCTGAGACGCCTTGTCCGAGGAAGCCACGCTCTATGTCTGCGTGTATTTCTGTACCTCGTTCGGCAGCCTTCTTGCCTACCTGCTTTGACTCCATCTTAGCCCTAGCCATAAACATCTCAACTGGCTCACCTACATTCTGCTGCATAGTTGCTGCTGCTAGTAATGCTTGGTCCACTTTCCAGTTTTCTAATGCAGGCTTAGCAGCCACCCCCAACACAGTTGTTACACTGGGCACAAGGTGACGCTTCCGTGCGTCTCGCAAAGTTGTATTACGTTCTTTACCATTAGCACCTACAGTTGTGTATGCAGGCACGCCCTCTTGGTCATACCAGTGACCTGACTCAGCTCTATACGACATCTGGAATAGCCCACCGTGGTAAGTTGCTTGCAGTGGCATTCTTCGGCAAGTAGTACAAGTAACGACCTACGCCAAACTTTTGTGCTGCACGTTTAAGCGCATCAGATATGCCGCCCTTCTCGCCTTCGATATTTGTATCGCCAGCGCCATCAGATTTAGTAATCCACTCACCATCTACACGTATAGACAAATAACATATCAATCGACCAGACACCTCTTCATAACGGTCCTGCCAGTTTTCTATACCTACAACCTCATCTAGACGGTTAGCTACGTCACGCGCATCAATGTACGCTAACTGCATACCGCCACGCCCTTGTCTCCAGCGCAGCTGATTAGCTTTAAATGGAGCACGCAGCCCCTTTTGAATATCTTGCCAGCTCATACTTGTATCCCCCAATCACGCAGATGCTGCTCGCATCGTGCAGTTTCAATTTGCTCTCGCGAATACTGGTCTCCATAGCCCCAGTAATATTCTTTTGGCTGATTCAGTGCAGCTTCATAGTTGTGCACTGCGTCAAACTCGCCCTGCTCATAAGGCGTCAAATCATTGCAGTCTTTCATATTATACCTCGCTTTATGTGTGTGAGACTTAAATTATACAGATGTCATTGACAGATGCAAACATTAATTAACAAGTTGTAATATATTATTCACTGAATTATAATCGACACTTCTACAACAAGGAGTAATTATGTTTGACCTTAAAAGAGCAATAAAAAGACGTGCAGCCTATGATGACTTAACAATGAAGGTGGTTGCAGCGCGTTGTGAAATTAACCCAGCACATTTAAGTCGATTGATGAGACACAATAATTGTGAGCTGGAGACGATGTTGAAGCTAGCACATGGCTTTAACTTAACTTTAAGTGAGTTCGTAAAAGAAGGAGAGTTCTAAAATGCACATGGGGTTTTATGCAATCATACCTGCCACAGTAAGGTACGATAATCGAATACCAGCAAACGCTAAGTTGTTGTACGGTGAGATAACAGCGTTATGTAATGAGAGAGGTTACTGCTGGGCAACTAATGCACATTTTGCTGAATTGTATGACGTGAAGAATAGGTCCATAACTAATTGGTTAGGTGCGCTTGAAGATGCTGGCTACATACAGCGTGAAGAGATTTATGAGAAGGGTACGAAAAGGGTACAAGAAAGACGCATTTACATAGTAGAAAATAATTGCGATACCCCTAGCAAAAATTTTCCTACCCCCCTAGAAAATAATTTCCCTACCCCCACGAAAGAAAGTTCTAAGGGAATAATACAGGTTAATAATAAAATTAATAATATACCGCCACAGCGTGATGAAGTCGTTAGTTACATTAATCAACAGGGTTACAATGTAGATGCTGACAGGTGGTTCGCTTACTATGAATCAAACGGCTGGAAGGTTGGAAGGAATAAAATGAAAGACTAGAAGGCTTGTATTCGCACTTGGCAGACTAATGGATTCAACAAAAAGCAGTCGTTGAAAAAGTCTGATGTGATGGAGAAACTTACTGATAGGTCTTGGGCTTATAAGGGGTAACAATGGAAACT
>Ga0181380_1000087_pt1 | contig 37740 bp, 27 predicted proteins | sample 3SPOviralmetaG_FD_130116 | JGI IMG/M metagenome (GOLD analysis project Ga0181380, IMG submission 130116) | Marine viral communities from the oligotrophic San Pedro Time Series (SPOT) site, San Pedro Channel, CA, USA - 3 SPOT_SRF_2009-08-19 | ecosystem: Environmental > Aquatic > Marine > Strait... | reverse complement strand
TGATATTCAAAGCGAAGAGCCAGACAACCCTCCGCCAAGAACTGCAGCAGAAATCTTCAATTAATAACCTTTACGTAGAATTCTTTATGTAAAGGGTCTTTACTATGTGGGTAGATATAAAAGCTGTCTTTGTGACCATATTGCTAGTAGGTTTTATTTTTATGCTTCCTGTGATGCTTATGGTCATAAGTACATTTGCAACAATCATTGTAGCGTTCGTTATTGTCAAGGCACTTATAGCGTACCCTGACGAAGATAAATAATCTAAAGCAACGTTTCTGCCACATGAGAAACAGGCATAGAATCAATGCCTTTTTCTGCGTAATTCATTAATCCAAGTTTATTGGTGATTGAATTAAACAAGAAGAAGGCATCATAATAAGTAGGTAAATCTACGCCTAAAGTTCCAATAGCTGCCATAAGTTCCATTACTTTTCTGGGCGAATTCACTGTGTTCTTGATTATAACAGCCTGTATCCGCATAAAGTATTTTAAGAACCATACTTGACCAACGTCACCTAAGTACTGCAGATATTTATTTGAAGGTAAATCATAGTTAACAAAGGAATCCATCACATTACCTAATGAATTTTCTGTTATCTGGTTACGTTCTTTTAAGTTTTTGTACATAGCATAACGAGCACCAAAGTCCCCAATCTGAGTAAACTGGTAAGCTGTTTTATACCATTCCGACTCTTTACTGGCTGCTAAGTTGCGTGTTACCCACTGAACACTTTCAGGCAATTTATTATTCAAAGAATTGGCTTTATCACCTAATTTAGTAATAGAGTTGTAAGGGTTAGTGTCTACTTCAACATCCTCTACAATAGCAGTAAGTAGGCCAGCATCAATAAGTACAGATGCAGCATTCTTCGTCTGCTCTGTGCGCATTTGTGCTAGTGTATTCTGCATGGCTGTAGTGTCTCCTAGTGAAGTGCTTATATCAAATTCCAGCCTACGTATTTTAGTCTGATTCTCTTGATAAACTTTAGCTAACTTCAACCCTTCCATTTGATAAGCTATAGCTTTACGTACAGACATACCTTCGCTTTCTAGCACTAACTGAACAGTGTTAGACAGTACATTGCCTATCAATACCTCCAGTCCCCTGACTACAATCCAATCTTTTATGTAAGAAGAAATCTCTGTCAAAGCCTTCTCGCCTTTTACAATGCCCCTAATTAAATCCTTATCCGAAATAAATAAACCAAGAGTATTTCTTATTACTGATTTTGCCCATTGAGGCGAATCTGAATTTGCTCGCAATACATTGGCTAAAGAAGCTTTACGATAACCAAATACTTGGTCCATTAAGCTACTTCTAACGTAAGCTGTATCCCCCCATTTATCTGCCAAATCTGCTCTAGCTTTTGGAGGTAACATTCTCCACGCTTCCCTTCCTCTTTTGGTATTAGCCTTTTTACCTATTTGCACATAATCATTTGTATTACCTTGAGCCAAGTCTTGCTTATACGTGTTGACCAAAGCGTCATTAACCAACTTGTTATAGTTATCACTGTGACTTGCTTCTATGGTTCTTCCGTACATGTGAGGCAACACAGACTCAATACGCCTATCTGCGTTAAGCATAGTCTCTTTCTGGGCTGCAGAGATAGAGTATTTATACGCCGTAACATCGCCTTTACTATTTACTACAGCAGACGTACCAGACTGTACAATAGCTCGCTTAATGCCACGGACAGAAGATGTACTCTTCATACTTTTTTCGTAGTTTTCTTTTGTGGTTTTAGCGTGTTTATTTATTTTTGCGTAATCATCAATCCCGTCAGTTATGCCTCTGCCGTCTAAGTTATCAATACCACGAGTATCCGAAATAATTGTTGAGACTGCCCCTTGTTGGTAAGTACCAGCCCCGCCTATGTCGGAGTACATTATGTACATTTTGTCTTTATTTGTATCACTAGGGTTTCTAGGCATTTCCCCTAATGAAGTGTAACCATCATGCCTTAATGCTTCTATAGCTTTCGCAGGTACGATACGTACATCTCTATAAGGGTCATGTATTTCACTAATACCTCCCTTAAGCTGTGCGTATTTATCCCCACGATACTTATCCTTTAGCTCCTGCTGACGCTGTACGGCCTGCATATTAATAAGTGATGCAATCGCATTAGGATTAACTTTAATAGCTTCTACTAAAGTCTCCTTGGCTCCTTGACTAGTCTGCTGGATAGCTACCAAAGTTGCTAGCTTATCGACATCTTTTTCAAGCCCAAGTAAATTAACTTTAAATACCCTGCTTAATTTAGTTACCGCAGATATTGCATTAGGAAAAGTAGTGTTTTCAGTGCCTTTATGATGTATGGCTAACCAGCCCATGCTATGGGCATGATCAATCAAAGCAGTACTTGCTTTTGAACCAGTAAGCCTAGATTCTAAATTGGCAATTGCCTCATTTAACTTCGCAGGATTTGTATATAAATCCCTTATTTGCTGTAAATCAAATTCATTTGTTATTGCGGACAAATCTGTATTTACTACTGCTTCAGTGTAATGAGCAGAGTTGCTTTTAGTCAGTAAAGACCCTAATTCTGCATGTATTTTATTGCTCACCGCCTTAATAGCGCCATCCCTTGAACCAGCAATAGCCCTGTTCTTAGCCATGAATAAACGACGTATAAACTTATTGTTGTCATTGGTAAGGCTTATTTCTTCAATTACTCTAGGAATAAAAGAACCATACCCGTGATGTAGTTCATGAAATATTTTGCTATATGCTTCAGCCTGCTTAGCATTACTGGTCCCTTTGATAGTAGTAGCAACGCCCATGGCAGTAGACTTAGCAGCACTTTTAATCCCGCTTACAGTAGAAGACTCAAGCACTTTTTTATATGCTGCGTCAGCCCAGCTAGCGTATGTGGTATACGTATTGTCTAGTTGGCCTACCATACCTACTGCACGCTGCTCTAACTTACTTTTAGCTCTGAATTCACTTAACAGCAGCCGCTTGGAAACTATATCTACCTTACGTGCAAGGTTGCCTTTGGCGCCAGTTAATGATTGCGTAAGTACAGCATGCACCTTATCAATAATCTTAAAAATTACATTAGATAATTTGTTGTTTGAACGACCTTCTTTAACAGGGTCAAGACGTTTATCTAATACTTGGCGTACTTCTTCGTTAGTTTTAGTCATGGCAACAAATTCAGATAAGTACTCAGATTCTGTGCGTACGTAACTAGCACCAAATTTGTTAATACGTGGCACTTTTTTAATTGTTGCTATTGCTGAATTAAATAGAGCATCCCATTTTTCTTGCGCTATCGCCATAGCTTCAGGACTAGTATCGCCTTCAGTAAGAAAATCTGTAGGGGTAATTCTAGCTTTTGCAGTATTGAATAACTTAGTTAGCTCTTGGGACTTGATATTAAAGCTATCTAAACCAACTTGAATAATGTGCTTATAGTTATCGTACATGTACGACTCTGCTGGCGACATAACAAAAGCTGTATCCATTCTAGTAGGAGCACTTGACTCACCTTCCTCCACCAGCCCCCTTAAGGTCTCCATCGCATTAGTTGCTTTATCTTTTAGTAAAGCATTCTTGCTAGTTTGGAGATGTAATATTTCTTCTCTAAATATTCTTGATAATTCATCCGCATGTTTAGAGGTATTGTTGCTCATTGCTAAAAGACCATTAAAAGTGCTTTCCGGGTCTAAGACAGCAACTTCTTGCAAAGAAATTTGAGTTTTATGTTGGCTAGCTTCATCAGGTTCAACAGTAGAGTTTTTAGCAATAGTTGATGAGGCTTCTACAAGAAAACTTAATATAGAATTTTCATGGAACTTAGTCTTGCCAAGTACTTTACGTATAACTCTTCGGATGGCCGCTAACAGCTTTTTAGCGAAAGTTTCTCTAGCTGCTGTTACAGATTCATTTTTATTCTCTGCCAATGCAGTTACGTATTTAAAATTAGTTAAGCCCCATGCAAATAGCTCTTTGGCTGAAAACCTTATAGGGGTGTAACCATGTTCAGGCATGTACTCTACTTGTATCTCCTTAGTAGCATCTGCCTGTAATTGAGTGATTAATTTAGAAAACTCCTTGTTGTTTTTCATCTCAGCAACTAAGCCAGTATCTAATACAGAATGCACCATTTCATGCATCAAGGTTTCAATGTTTATACCGCCATTATTTTCATGCAAATATATAGTGCCAGTCGAAGGGTCAAACATACCCTTACTTCTGCGAATACCTTCTAATTTTTTCAGTTCTTGTTCATTTAATTCTTTGCCTTCTTTCTGCTGAACCATGGCCAAAGTAACATTACTGTCTTGAATTACTATCCTAGGGAATCTGCCTTTAGTCGTGAATGCAGGGGATAACACAGAGGTCACTAAAACTTTTTTAAGGAAGTCTTTATAAGCCTGAGTGGCATTACTTGCATCTATGAGCTTATTAAGCCTACGGGAGGTAGCAGATCTATTTTTACCAGTGCCTCTATCAGTAAGGGCAGTTATGTGCTCTGATAGTCCGTCATCTTTAGTGTGAGGAAAAAATAAATCATTAGGCGTATTAGTTGCCTGTTCATCCAATGATTTAGTTACATCAGGCGCACTAGCAAATACAGAATTTTTAATGCCGTCTTCGGCGGATATTACAGTAGGATTGCCTGATAAGTTGCCCATCTGATCCACTGCCATATCACCTTTAGTTAGCTGCTCTACTAGACTTATTTGAGCTGCAGCATCTTCCGCTCTACTAATTAAAGTAGGTATGTAACGCTCAATTAGAGCATCTACTTCTGCCATGTCTAAGTCTTTATTTAACTTGCGTAATTCCAGCTCTGGACTAGCAACTACTTGCTTATTTCTAGTTACAGTTTTTGTATTTAGCGCTTTGCTTATATCCCACGAACTTAACGTGTTACCTTCTGCGTCTTTTAAAGCAGTAGACACGTCTTTTATGTTATCCACTATAGTTGCTTTGCCTACTGCAGATAACGTTGCTATGCTTTCTTTCCACTGGGTATCCTCGCCCAATGTTCTTTTCATTGCATCTACGTGCAGTTGCAATTGGGGATTATTTAAAATAGATTCAAAGTAGGCCAAGTTACTTACTTGCGCCAGTCCATCTTGATCCAGTGTATTAGATAAAATACCGTCAAATACGTGCATGATATCTTGGCCGCTAGCAATAGTACCAGCAATCATTGAAGCATCTGCAATGCCTTGCGTACTCAAAGGTAATGCCCCTGATGCAATAGGTGTAACAGTCTGGCCTCCTGACACAATGCCTGAAGGGTCAGTAGATAGAGAATGTCTTTTTATAGAAGCTGATTCAATGTCATCTGGTTGCGCCCATTTAAATTGAGGTATCGCATCGGAGTAATCCACTTTATCGTCATGAATATTTAAAGAAAGAGTAGGCATAGATTTCATAACAGACTTGAGTACAGCTTTTTCTTCTGTAGTCGATAAGCTTTGGTAGTCAGAATAGCCTGCTTTGTCTAGAGCTTCTTGGTAAGCTTTTTCATAAGTTTGGCGAGCAAACGGAGCAACAGCATTCATCATTTCTCTAATTAAAGTAAAGTGCGCTACAGCGTCTGAATAATGCGCATTAAAAGCACCTACTTTAGCCCCTGAATAACCAAAACCACTCTTAAGGTTAATAAACATCTGCGGCTCTAATTCTTCAGGTAAAGTAAACCCTAAACCAAAATGCTCAGGATTTTTAGCCCTATCTTCTTGAATAGCACGATCAATAAGTTTTTTGTTCTTAATAGCTTCTGCTCTTAACTCCTCTTGAGTAAATGTTCTAACTACTTCACCATATTCAACCAACTCAGTCGTCGCAGACATTGCAAGAATATCTGATTTAAGGGAGTTGAGTAATGCTGCGCCATGGTCAGTTAGCCCTTTTTCGTCAGTATGGCTAGTACGTATATTCTGCATTTGATCATAGAAATTAGCCTTTATTTGCGCCATGTCAGAGCGTACAAGCGAATTAGTGCCTGCACCATAAAACGCTTCAGTCACAATAGACTTAGTCTCGTTGCGATGAACACTTACTGTCAGAGCTTCACTGTCTAGAGCAACTAATTTACCCAAAGATTTTAAACGTAGCTGAGCTAAAAGTATTTGTTTATCTGTGCCGCTGGCAGTAAGCAAAGTATTATTTAAAGCAGTATTTATGACTTCTTGCGTCTCTTCATATAAACCAGTAACTACGCCAGCTTCAAGTCTTTGGGCATGAGTTCTTCTATCCGTAGCATCACTGATACCGCCTTTTAAAAGATAAGTTTTTAGTTGGTCAGCATCTTTAACTGAATTAACTAATGCAGTTATAGGTCCATTGTTTACCCCGTCAAGTTCAATAGGCAAGCTTACCTCCACTTTACCTACTGCATCTAAATACTTCACATATTCAGCTAATCCCATGGCTGTATGCATAGCAGGATGCCCTGCTAGTTGAAGATCTCTTACATAATTAACGTATAAATCTAGGTTATCTGCCTGTTCTCCTTTGTTTAGCTTACGTACTACTTCTAGTATTTCCTTTATTTCCTGCTTATCAAGCTCTTCATGCACACGCAATAAAGCAGTTTCTGGGGATAATTTATCTACGCTTATATCTAATGCCTGAGCAACACCCAGCATAAATAATACTTCCTCTTTAGTATTACCTGCAGGGCTTTTAGTTAACTTCCTTGGCTCAAGATTTATCGCAAAGCGGTGAAGCTGTTTATTACTTTGATAGTTTAAAGTTTTACTATCAACAGTTAGACGGTAATTACTAATGACCCTATGGTTAAAAAATATAGGCGTATCGAATAACGAAGACGTTATACCAGTATCTTTAACGGTCTCTACCATATCTCTGTAGAAAGTATAATAGTTATCAATACCTTGTCTTATAGTTAGATTTTTACTTTTATTTAATGCCTTGGTTGCGTCTAAAATAGTTTCACCTGCCTCAGGCAACATACCTAGCATAAGCCCTAAATTGTCTGAGCCAAGTGCAGCTATATGCTGAGCCATAGTTTTATTTAGGTAAAAAGGTGTCTTATTGGCCTTCTCTACGACACTTTGCATTTGCTTACTTAAAGTGTTAACGCCATTTTTTATGGCTTTATTTACTGCCTTATGTGGCTTGCCTATAGACGGAGTTGACTTATTATAATCAGTATCGAATACCTTGCTAAATAAACCTGATTTGCTTTTTAAGCCTTCTCCTTTTGTAGAAACGGATTTAACAAGAGGATGTTCTCTGTTGGGTATGTACGTATTCAAAGCATCTACAGACTTAAACTGTGTATGTTTATCAGCATTTTCAAAAGTAGCAATGGTGTAGTAGCCTCTATTTGCATTATTTGAAGGCTTCCATACGTAAAGTACATCGTTGTACTCAATAAGATTATTACCTGAACTAACTTTTTTTCTTGGAAATTGATTTAATTTAATAACGTTAGGCATGCCTTTAATTGGATTCTTTGCACCAAAACGAAACATTTTATTACGCGAAATTTTTACTTCTTTAAATACGCCAGCATCAACCATGTAATCTAATATTACTGAGCCAAGGGCATCTCTAACTCTATTTTTAGTATTGGCATGCTTACCGCTAAATTCTATCCCAGCAATGGCAATAGCATTATTACCTAGATCCTGGGTAGCATTATTTTTTGAAAAACCTACCCCAGTTTCATCTAAATAGTCTGTTAATTGGCCTGATGGGGAAGCTTTACGATCTAATCCGCTTATGGCTATAACTGATTGTTTTGTTAGTCCTGTAGACTTAGTCATAAGAAACTCTGTCATAGACAACACAGAGGCCTTACTGAGCATTTTATCCATGCCTTTAGTCAATGGGTCATTTGACAGGAATAGTGCTCTAAAGCCGCTTTTAGCTTTGTTATACGGAGTATTCTTAACGGTAGCTTTTTTGTCGTTCTTGCCTTTAGTGGCCAGCTTATTCAAAACATTCTTATAAAGAAAATCTGATATATCATTTTCTAGTCCATCTAAACCTAAAGCGTCTACCATGCCAGTAAACTGCTCTGCTTCGGCAGAAGAAAGGCCTAGGCTACTAACTTTGTCTTTTACCTTGCCTAGAAAATTATCTGTTAAATCTTCATTTGTGGAATTACCTACAAGAGATGCTTTATTTATAGAACCTTCTTCGGCCAATTCATTGTACTGAGTTAACCACTGAGCATTCACAGGTTTTGACGCTAAACCTCCTGTAATTGGCCCAGCAAAAAATGATTTTCTGAATCCACTAGCAACACGCTCTGACCCAGTAGTTATCTCTTTCTGACCAAAGTTCTCATCATCAATGGCATTACCTAGCAGCTCAGTAGCACCATCTAATAGCTTAGCTGGAGTCTGGTCTATAAACTCCTCTGCAGCCAAACCACCAGTAAGCACTTTACCTAGGTCATTCACAGCATCTGATAGTGCCCTACTACTAGCCCCTTCTCTGGCCCTAGCAATAAAAGGTGCTATTGCCTCTGGCTCGGCAAGGAATTCGCTATCAGTTCCTTTAGGCAAGTTAATTAGGTTTTGTACTCTTTGAGCAACACGCTCTGCACTACCAGTGAATTCAACAACTTTTTCTACGGGAGATACGCCCAAGCTAACAGCTAGTTCATTTGCTACCGCCAAAGCTTCTGTGCTCCCCTCCTGCTGGATTTTCTGCAACACTGGCTCAATTGCCGCAGGTATGTCGCTAGCCTCTTTAGTCGCGTCTAAGAAGCTTTTTTGTATATCTGCAAACTCTTTACTAGGGATGTTATCCGGTTTAGGGAATGTACTTATTTGGTTGGCTAACTCTTCTGCCTGAGAAGGCACATCTTCTTCAACAGTTTCGCTCAAATTACTAACTACAGTTTCTACAGTATCTTTTAAAGAAGTATCTGCTACAGCAGCATTGATAGTAGCGCCGATTTGTTTAAGCGAATTTGCGTCAGTTTGCATAGTAGCAATTACGTTTTCAGAAGTACCTGCCTTGACCCACATATCACCCGTACCATTAACTTGCTTATATGGCACACCTTCAGGATTTAAAGGAGTAACTACTTCGCCCGTAGCTGATGACTCTTCTAAAGCTTTTTGGAAAGCAGCTACTTTATTGTCCATATGGCTAATGAACCGCTCCACTTCTGCTACTTGTTTAGCTACATAAGCAGGAGCATTATTAGCTATACCTCGCAAAACATTATTTAAGTAAGTCCCGCCACCTCTCCATTCTTCAGAACCAATGATAATATCTTCGGATACCTCTTTCGAAGTTTTACGTACGGCTATTAACTCATCAATTAACGCCAGTTCACTTTCTTTAGCTCCAAGTTCTTTAGCTGTATTACGGGCAGAAGTTAAACTTTCAACTGAAATAGCGTTACCACTATCTTCATTGCTTAAGTGTAAGGATAAGTCGCCCAAAAAATCTTTAACTAGTTGATTTTCATTTTTGGCTTTTTCGTTCAGCTCTACTATATCTGAATCAGTAGACTTAGTTATGATGTCTTGGCCCAATAAAGAATTAGCTGCATTAGCTGCATCTAGCTTAGCCCTTGCTTGTTCAATTACTTCAGGTGATTGCTTACCTTCTTGCTCAAGTAAATCTATTTTAGCTTCTTCATCTAACTGAGCTAACTTAGCTTTGGCATAAGCAATTTTTTGTTCTTTGCTCATTGCACTAAGATTTACTTTACCATCTGCATTTTTAGGGGCCTGCTCTACTGCTTGGTTGCCTTGCACTAATGTACTGTTCAACTCTTTTTCTAGGTTAACGCCTTCGGCGTCTTTAGCCGAGCTTTTTTCTGCTGCTGAATTAAGTAAGTTAATGCCTCCTGCTGTCATTAAAGAGCTACCTAAGCCAGTTACTGCCCCTACAGCAGTAGCACTAGATACGCCTTTAGACGTGTCTAAATCTTTATCAATATTCTCTTTAATGGCTTGGTTAGATAATGCTTTGCCTCCGCCAGACTGCACACCTTCCTCTAAGAATTCCCCTACAGAAGAAATAGCTGTTTGCTTTAATTTACTGCCAGCAGCCTTAGTTTTAACCCCGCCCGCAATCTTCTCTAGCCCTACACCAAATACTTTAGCAGCAGCTTTACCTAAGAGTGCTGAGCCACTGCCTACCTGAGTAGCTACTTTACTAGCTAAGGCTTTACGGGCATCTTCTTTGCTCATAGTTAAACGTAGCTTTTGATACTCAGGTGATTTGTCTAAATCTTCTTGGCTCAAAGACATGACTTCATCGTAAGACTGAGTGAAGTTAGATGCGCCTTCAATCTTACCTATCTCAGTTGAAGTAGCAGCGCCAACTTTTTTATCAATACGTTTTTCTAGCGCTTCACTGCTTATAGGGCCTGCAGTTTCAATTTCTCGTTCTTTAACCTTGCTGGCGGTAGAAGCTACCTTAAGAATTAAAGGTATTGTTTCAATAGCACTTTCTACTACCCCACTAACTCCTGTGTGTCCTACGGCAAATTTGGCTTTAGCGAACTCGGCAGAACGTATTTGAGCTGGGGTAGCATTATCTGGCAAAGCGTCATCAATGCCTTGCTCATAAGCAGCTATGTCTTTTGCTATTTGAACCTTACGTGCATTACCTTCATCGCTTTTTAGAGTACCAAGTCCTTTCTTAATACTGCTTCCTACTGCAAGTATAGGGTCCAGTACTGTATTGATGGCTTTTACTGTGGGGTCGTTTTGAGCCATGGAATCAAGGTCTTTACTCAGTTTATCAATGTAACCGCCTTCTTCTGGCGTAACGGCTTCACGAAAGCTATCTCCGTAACCTAGCTTATCTGCTACCCACTGAAAACCACTACGACCACCCCTGACGATATCCGCAGGACTAGTAAATGCTTTAGCCAAGGCAGGTGCTGTCTCAGCAATAGATACTCCCATTTGAGCTGCGCCAACTAAACCATCCTGAACTATGTTACTTTGATTGAGTGTTTGTTGCCTGAGGTTGTTCTCTTGGTTGAATTCCATTCGTTGAGCTGCAGTAGCAAAAGGAAATCGCTTATCGAATTCAGCGAGTGAGAATACCGACTCACTTCCTTGAAGTCGGCTTTGTTTATCTACAGCAGCATTTTTAACTGCTTCTCTTTTAGAATCTAATAAAGATGAAGGGTCATCAATAAATTCATTTTGTGCGGTATCTATGCTAGAGGTTAAAGTAAGAAAATCAGTGCTCATTTGGACAAAGGTCCTTAATTATTAAGTTGACTATTTCCTTATGATACCTGACTTAGCGAATACCCTCAATTGCTCTGTTTGTGCTTCTGTGTCATATTTCCTATTTATTTTATCTCGTTGATTAAACTTATCTAGCGCTGCTTGTATACGAACGCTTTCATCTTGCATACGTTTAAGAAGCTTTCCTTTGTCCAATTCGTTGTTATTAACATCATTCCAGTACCATGGAGTTTGCCCTACAGAGGCAGTAGGGAGTACTTTATGAAGCAAAACATTTAAGTAATTCTCTGGTAAATCACGACCATTTTTAGTATCTTTAAAAGTATTTATAGCATCTTTTACTTGCTCCTGCACATAACCTCTATTTGATACTTCTTCAGGCAAACCTTTTACAAATTCTACAATAGGATTAGGCACTGTTTTACCCTCTTCCACCATAGATTTAAAAGTTTGCAGTTCATTCATTAATTGAGTTGTTTGGTCTAGTCCTGCAGATTTAAGAGCAGATGATCTTTTAGCTTCTATACCTCCCATCTTACCTGCTAGTACTTTTTCTTCATTAGCATCTAACTGGTAAGTCGAGCTTATCTCACTAACTAGTTGCTCGCTGAGCCTATTTCTATCAGCTAAAGATAGGTCATCCGTTGTAGTAAATGTGCTTCTACCTGCTTTTTCTAAAGCATCAAGCTGATTTGCCAGATTTGCTTTTACGCCTGCACCAGTCAAATCATTTTGAACTAGGCTAGAGTTAATACTACCGATAAGTGCAGGTGCAGTGTTGCCTGTAGGATCTGCAAATTGCTTAGTATTAGTGTCATATATTAAACCTAACTGCTCTGCTTGTTGAGCTAATTTTTGATTGCTTGCACGAGCATTACGCAAAGGATTAACAAGGTCATACAACCTATTATCTAAGTCTGCGTTAAAATTAGCCTTTACTAAATTTTCCTTTTTTTCTCTTTGTTCTTGGTCAAACTTTCTTCTTGTCAAAGCTGTGCCTTGCTTAATACTATCAATTCTTGCTTTTTGGGAGGCATCAGATAAGCTTTGAGTTTTATTTTGCTGAGCAAACTTTGCTTTGGCTAAGGCCTGTGCAGCAAGAGAACTTTCTTGGTTAAAAGTATCCAATCCTCTATTATATTGAGTTTGCTCTGCTTGCTCTGCTGCGTCCAATTGAGCCAGTCTGTTTAAAGTATCTTGGGCATTTTGGTTCTCAGCTCTAGTAAACTGTCCGCCTACCCCTTGCTGCATTTGGTTCAGCCCGCTAGAAAGTAAGCTGATAGGATTACTTGCTACTGCAGGTGCAGCATTAGTAGTAGGCGCAAGTAACTCCCCCGTTGCTTTTTGACGCTCTAACAAGTTATTTTGTAATACGCTGTCTAATGTAATAGGTCTAGCCATTGCTATTAACCTCCCATTGCCTGTTTTCTACGGGCTTCAGAAATGGAATCTCTGATAAGCTGACGCTCTTGCTTAACATCATTAAACTTATCCCTATTAAGCGCTAAGTTGTCTTCTGCAAGACCGATTTGCTTGTTTTGCATATAAGCTCCTAATGCAGTCTTAGCTGCACCAAAACCAAAGTTCATTACATCCGTGCCTGTAATGTTACCGAAGAAATCTGTTTGGGGTGTTGGCTTATTACCGCCCAAGAAATCATTACCTTGGTCAAACGAAGGGTAACTAAAATTTGGCGCAGCATAATTACTGGTATTTGCAAAACGCATTGTATCAGGCATCCCGCCTATTGAAGGCGGTGAAGGTATTTGAGGTGCTGCCTGATTACTAGCTAAAAAATTGTTGCCCTGATCAAGCGAATAATAATTAAAATCTGGGCCAGTATAGCCTTGGAACATGCCAGTATTTTGTGCTGCACTAGGCATGCCTAAAAAGTTTGTGCTCTTTGTTGTAGGCTGCGCTAGAGTGTTCATTGGCATGATTGACTGTAAAAAATTATAAGGCATAAAATATTCCTCATTAGACTCGTGTTCGTATAGGGTTATAAGGTAAGTCTAGTCTAAGCTGACTAGCTACATAATATTCTGTTGCAGCTACTGATAAAATACCAACATTACCCGTGTGAATAGCTTGGGTATAATAACTCGTTGGGCTGTCTGCAACAACATCAAAAGAAAAAGTATATTCTGAACCAATACCATAGGTAGTTAAAGGATCTTCAGGTAGAGTCTCATACAGCGCATCAAACTCTTCCTGCTCAGTTTTCAATGCATCCATCTCTCTCTGCAAGTCTCTTAGCTTACCCTGTGCACGTAGGCTACTTAAACCTGTTGTGCCATATAAAGCAGCATTCAACATACTTAAAGTAGATGTTCCAGTGGCTGTAATACCTTCAATGCTAATTGTAACTTGGTAAGCAGTAGCTACTATCGCCAGTATTAACGCCAGCTCTTCACCTATCAAGTCAGCAACTTGCACAGTTACCTTATTAAGCACTGCACTTAAAATAAGCGACTCAATGGTTGCAATGCCTATTGCAGCAAGTAAACCCATACCTCCTTTAACGTAACCGTAAGCTGCAATAGCTATAGCTACAATAGTAACCACAAGCTTAAAAAAGTTGGTCTGATACCACTTCAATTTAGTAACTATTTTGCTATTAAATACTATTCTTATCGCATCATACATTAAATCGTAAGATTTTATGGTACCTAAGTTACGAGCAATAAACTGATTGAGTGGAATAATAAAATTCTGTTTTTCATCATCACCGCTAAAAGCTTCTTCCAGCGTAGTCATTACCGCATTACTACCGTAGACATAATTAAGGTGCTGTAACCCCTTAATTTGTAACTCTATATAGTTACCTGTATCAATCTGCTTGCGTATTATTAAGGTGGAAGTTGGGTAACTATACAAAGGATTATTAATAGAACTACCTGAGGCTATGGCTGTTACCACTGAACCAACTGCAGCAATATTACCGCTCATCAAGTCTCTGCTAATATAGTTCCACGATAGTTCCATACGATATTTAGCATCAGCCACTACTAAAGTATTTACTGGCGGTGTAGTATTATTTTGCTCGTGCGCAAACCAATAATCATAATCAGTTTTATATGTACTGGAGGTGCTACGTAAGTCGTTAAAAAACTCAAATAAATATAGCTTAGAGTTTTCTTTTTCACTTGCTACATCAATGCCCAGCATAACGTAGGCATGGTCTACAGACCCAATGTCGGGGCTATCATTTACGCTATCTACTAAGTCATCTATGTTTACGCCTATATAACGTAAGCATTGTTTACTGCTTTGGTATTCCGCTTCATTGCGTGTAGCAGGCAAAGTCAAGTCAACTTTATCTTGTCTTAGTGGCACTATAGGGTAGTAAGGAGAAACTAAATCTTCTAACGGATCTTCCACATTTAACTGGTAATGTACTTCAGTATCTTCTTTGTATCTCCAATAAAGGGGTTCTCCTGTAACTTGACCGCGATTATCTACTAAGTAGTAAGTAGCATAATAATAGAGTTTTTCTTCGCTCAGTCCTGTTACAGATAATTCTTGCTCATGCCTTTGGGAGCCATACGCATAGAATATTTTGATAATGTCGTCTGCTACTACTTCAGCATAATCAAAAGTAACCGTTGCACCTCCTGAATTAAACGGAGGATTAGACACAATATTTGAACCAGCATCCCAACCATAGTTGGTTTGCATATACTCATGGGCATAGTGAGCAGCATTATTTTTATCAAGGAAAGAATTTATAAGTGATATTTTACTACCTATTTCAGCCTCTATAATGAGCTTAATGGTAGACTGCATGCCTGTAGGTATATAAGCTTTACTACCTGAAGGTAAGCCTAAGTAATAGCCATTTGCTGGGTTTACGTCACCTCTCTTACCGTAGGCATACATGGCTCTTCCTTGAGCCATAATACCATTAATTAAGTTAGTCTGCAGAGCTTCTGCTATGTTCTGGTTCTGGATTGTGGATGCCAATACAGTAGATTTAACCAGACCTTTTTTATCATCAAATATTAATACAGTTGATGATTGGTAAGTTGTTTTGGTTCGACTAAAAAGTGACACATCAGCACCCTACGTTACGTTTATACCAGCATTAAGTTTGGCCATTACGCTGGAAGATGCGACAGGACCAAAGCCATAGCTTGTAGGTGCATGGCCAGCAGGCTCAATTGAGTGAGCAACGCTAAAGGCATCACTTTGTATCTTGGCTGCTTTTTGCTCTGCGTCTCGCAAGAAACCTTCTTTCTGCGTGTAAAGAAGTTCCATTTGCTTGCCTAACACACCGCCTACAGTATTGGTAAGTATGCCGTTATTATCTGTTAACGTACCTACAGTCTGAGCGTCTTCAGTTTGCTTTCTGGCGGCGATTAAATTCTTCTCGGCAACAGTCTTATCGTAATTAGCCAAATTTAAGCCAGTTGTTGGCGTACTCCTAACTTTATCTTCTGCGTCAAGTATCTGAGCATCAACCAAAGATTCTTGCTTGGTAGTTAGATTCTTCTGTGCTGTTACTTGAGCTTTTTGCTCTACAATTAAATTAGCTTGAGCAACAGACTGAGCTTTTTGTTGAGTAACCAATTCTCGCTGTTCTACAGCCAATGCTAGTTGCTCTGGTAATAGATTATCTAGGTTATATTGGGCAATTGCATTATTTGTGGTTGCCTGAATCTTTTGCAGCTCAAGCAACTCATTTTGTTTTTTAGCTTGTAGGACTTGTTCTTGCTGCAAAAGTACTTGTTGATTAACTTGCTCAAGTTTTAATAAATAATCGCTAGACACCTGCAATACTCGCTCTAAGCTACCTAAATAAACCGTAGCGTAGTTTTGTTGAGTTATGTTCCCTGTGCTTAACTGCTCATCAATATGCGACTTGACTGTACGCATCAATTCATCAAATATACCAGAACCTTCTACTTCCCCTGTAGTGAGTTCTCTTACGCTTAAAGACATTATCTAAATCCCCCTCTTTCCTGTAACACGGCAGTATTTGCAACTATATTCTGAGTTTGTGCAACTACCTGCGCAGTTTGATTAGTTTGTGTGGTGACTTGTTCTTCCGCTACATCAGTCTGTGCTGCTGCCATAGCAATAGTATCTGCTTTAGTATCCGTTGATATATCAACTTGGTTCGCACTTACTACAGAGGCATTGGAAGCTTGTATAGCTTGCTCGTCTAATATGTTGCCTTGGACTGCTTGCTGAACAACTTGCTCTGCTACCATAGCTATACGGTTGGCTTTAGTAGCAGTAGAAATATCAGATTGGTCTGTGATGAGGTCAGTTTGTTTACTTGCTTGTACTGCATTCTGCGTCTCTACCAAGATACGTTGAGCCAACACTGACTCTTCAGCCTGCGATAAGTTAGTCTGTGATATTGCCAAGGAAGTACGAGCTACTTGAGTAGCAGTAGCTATACTAGACTGCACGTCACTAATTGAGGTGGCATTAACAGATTGCGCTTTTTGCTCATCTAGCAAATCACCTTGAATTTGTTGCTGTACTACCTGCTCCGCTACCATGGCAATCCTGTCCGCCTTAGTAGCCGTAGCTATATCAGATTCTATTCCACTAATTGAAGAAGCATTGATAGATTGGGTTTTCTGTTCATCTAGCAAGTCACCTTGAATTTGTTGCTGTACTACCTGCTCCGCTACCATGGCAATTTGATTTGCTTTAGTAGCGCTGGCAATTTCTTCCTGAGTTGTAGTAAGTAATGCTTGCTTAGTCGCTATAGTAGTTTTTTGTACTGACTGTAGCTTTTGCTGGGCAACTATATCTGTGTTGTCGATAGCCTGTTTAAGGTCTTCTTCCCTTAGGGCTATTTGCTCATCTGTAGTTGCAGTAGCTACTGTCTGCTGTGCTGTGGCCAACAATAATTGCTGGTCTAATATGCTGCCTTGTGCTTCAGCTTGGCTCAACTGCTCTGTAGATAACGTGATTAAGTTAGCTTTAGTGCCGCCAGATACTTCAGCTTGGTTCGTGGCTATAATCGCATTTTGCTCTGCCTGCGTTACCTGAGCATCTCCAATTTTTTTCTGGTTACCCACGCTAGCTATCTGGTCTGCAACAGTAGCTGTAGCAATTGCTTCTTGAGCAGTATTAATTAATGCTTGTTTAGTAGTAGAAATTGTATTTTGTACTGCTTGTAATTTCTGTTCCCCAGTTATATCAGTATGGTTCACAGACTGCTTTAATGCTTCTTCTGCAAGACTTATCTGCTCATCTTGCGTAGCTGTAATAATGTTAGTTTGTGCTTCAGCTTGCTTAGCCTGCTCTTCTGCAATATCTGCAGCAAACCCTGCCTGAACTTTAGTAAGCTCAAACTGGATAGCTTGAGACATGGTGCTATTAAGCATGCTCATGTAAACCTTGGCGTATTCATCGCCCACAATACGACCTGCGTCAAACTCTTCACTAAGATGAGCTTTCATAGAACGCATAAGGACATCAAATGTTCCTGTGCCATCTACGGTAGTATCAGTTATTTGATTGATTGAAATTTGGGTGGCCATAATGAATCCCTTGTAGGTAGGGTGAGCCAACGCACATTGACTCACCTAGATGACTTGGTGCAGTATTTAAGTTTAGTCAATTGCTCCGCGTTTCATTTGGTCATCGGCTAAGTTACTCAATGCTTTGCTGCTTAACTGAGTCAACTTTTCAATGCTATAAGCATGCTGGAAAATATTTCGAGTAACTTTTCGGCCTGAAGAAGTTTTTTCAGTTTCGGTTACGCGAAACTTTTTAGCTTTCATAACATTGTACATAATCTGCGGAATATGAAAATCTACGTTAAATGGCACAAACTTCTTTAAAGTGCCTACTGCTGCATTAGAAACTGTGATTAAAACACCTTTTTGTGCTCTATCTGCGGGGTTCATATTAGCTACTCGTACACGTACTAATTTAGTGCTTTCGCTTCTTACATCAGCGTGCCGGGCATTAACTTGGCTAATCATTGAAGAACTTTTTTCGTTTGCAACCTTACTTTTGGCTTCTTCAATTTTTTTCTTTAACGTTTCCACGCCGATATTACCGGAATAGGTTATGCCTATGTTAGTGGCAATTTGTTTAAGCGAATCTAATTCACTAAATACTTCAACTTCATCAGTCATTATATATATCCTTAAGGGGATTCATTATCTAGGTGTTTTTACCTAAAAAGCTCTCAATAAGAGAGCTTGTCATATTAGGCTGTAATTATTAAATACGTGCAACTGATTTAGCTACAGCAATACGCTCAGGACGTAAAGCCATAAAACCATACCACCATTTGATAGAACTAAAACCAATTTCACCGTAAGGGTCATTGTGGTCTGCAGTTGCAGTCCCCGGCATTTTGGTGATAATCTTAAACTTAACCATCTCACCCGATGTTTTAAAGCCGATAGTAGTAAAAGATTCGCTACCAACACAAAGCAAAGGAAAGACATCGTAATTAGAACCAGTAGCGTTATAGCCACCGTTGCTACTTACTGCTGCACCAGCCCCTTCCCAATGCATCATTTCAGGAACCACAACAATACGAAAATCACCTACTTTACCAATTTCACCGTGAATCATATTCGCGCCTTTTTTGTAGTCATTAGCATGAGCGTAGTGCTCAACACTGACAAAAGCAGCATTACCGTGAAAATCAGTCATGCGAGTAAATGTAGGAATCATTTCAGAGCCACAGTAGAGAATACGGCCAGAATTGATAGTATTGGTATCTACCATACGCGAACCAGTGATGATCTGAGTTTGCTTAGGCGTACGATTGTTATCTAAATCTATCGACATACGCTGTAAGTCGTTATAACTGATTTCAGAGATGTCCGGACCTTCGCCAATAATTTCACTGTCTTGTGAGGCAACGCCACCAAAACGCACAACACCAGCAGCATTAAGCAAATCTATCTGCAGCATATCTTCGGTGATCTCATTAGCACCATTGATAAGCTCACGTGAAAGATGCTCGTATAAATCATCTTGCGAATCGAGATCCAAAGCTTCTTGAGAAAAATCCATGAAGAAACCTTGTTTTTCAATCTCGCCTTCAATTAAAATACGAGTAAAACCTACCCGATTAACTCGACCGCCTGTTTCAGTCAATGAAGGAATTTTGCCAGTGATGGTACCTATGTCTTTGCTTGAGCCATATAGATTACCATTGGCACTGACAACACCAGCAGCATCAATACCTTGGTCATTAATATTACGATCATCAAGTAAAGGCATTATGTGATACACTTTAATTTTCTTGCCGTAATGTTTAGGCATATTTTTAGTAGAAGCTAGCTGAGTGAAATACTGCTCTTTCACTGCTTCAACTAATGCTTTTTTATGCCAGTAATCTGTTCGGACCTGTGGACCAAAATCAGATGGTGTGCCCCCTAAAGGGTCGTTATAACGTACTTGGCCATTATCATTTAGTGGCATAATTTACTCCCGTTTAACCATATTTTTTCATGAATTCATCATCGCTTAAACCAATCACAGACTTTGTGTTTGGGTTGCTAGCGACAGGACTGGCTTTTTTGGCAGGGCTAACTCTTCGCTTTTTAGCCTGCGTAGCCGTAGTACTAACACTTTTCGGTTTAGTTGATACTTTAGACGGAGCGGCTTGTGTCTCTTGAACATTGAAGTCGCCACGGTCTTGCATCATACTGCCTACTTTGTTATACGCTTCTAAATCAGACAATCCAGTAAGTCCGCCTAGTAGCCTTGCTTTCTCAACTTCATTCATTACACTATTATAAGTGCCATTGGAAACGTGAGTATTAATTTGTTCGAGTAAAACAGGATTTTCTACTACCGCAGTTTTACTTGCTTCATCCCATTTATTGGTGACTTCAGCCATTGTGGTTGAAAATGATTCTGTATTACGTATACGATCAACAACATCATCCAGTGCCACAACATTATCACTAACAGTGTGCTCGTTAGGAGTGTACTGACTAAGGTCTACCTCTTCTAAACTATCGGCATCAATTTTACTGTCCGCCATTAATTTGGCAATAGCTCCTTTATCGCCTTTTACTAAATCAATTACATAATTCAATTTACCTTCATCAAGTAAATCATTATTTTCTAGCATTTTTAATGCTTTTCGGTGCGGCTTCATGGCTCGCATTTTATCGCTGTAATCCACGCCCATCTGAATAAGCTGACGAACTTCATTAGGATTACTCGGAGTAATCGTTCTGCCGCCAGCTTTGATTGGAGCCATAATTTCGGCAAGCATACCAGCACTTTCTAAAGATTCGTCGTTAAGCTCTTCAGATTCTTCAGTGCCATCGTCAGAAGGCTCTGACTCAGTTTCTTCTACTGCGTCTGCTTCTTCTGTTTCATCTGCTTCATCTGCCTCTTCTAAAGGCTCTTCACTGTCTTCAGCATCAGCACCAGAAGTTTCGTCCGAATCTACGTCATCACTCTCATCGTCAGAAGACTCTGTCTCAGTTTTTTCTTCAGGCTGTGCATCTGTAGGAGCTTGATCTTTTTCTGTTTCACTAGCATCTGCTGGCTCACTAGGAGCCTCAGCAGTAAAGTCGCCGACAGAAGACTTTAAAAAGTCTTCATCGGACAGGTCTAATAAACGATCGGCCATATTAGCGCTCCTGATTCGCTACATCAAGCTCTTGCTCGTATTCAGCTAGAGCTGCTTTAGCTGATTGGCCTTCGTTATAAACATTACTGAGGTAAATCTTTAAAGAAGAAATACCCAACATTTTGTTTTGCAGGCTTTTTTGGTGCACTTCGTTAAGCGGATGTGCAGTTAGCGCCACTAATTTTATGGCCTCATTTTCAAAATAACCTTGATCAATTAATGCTTTAAACGCGGTATTCTTACCTAGCTCTTCTAAGTGATCAGCCAGTGCAATTTTTGATTTAAGTTCTTCAATGCTAATTTCAATTTCTTGTGCTTCGTTTTCATGCTGCATCATTATGTTTCCTATTGCCGTGATTATATCATTGGGCTGTTTGTGTTTCTGGAGTTGTTAAAACTTTAAAGGCTTCCAAATCTATATTAGCTTGTGCTTGTGCACTTTGTTTCTGTAAATCCCTTTCTTGAGTTACACCAGCTTCCTGCTCAACAAAGTCTAAATTCTTCTTGTCAGTGTCAGCCTGCATATTATCAGATTTATACCCCGATAAAGCAGCATCTGCAAGTATTTTTTGCGTATCTGCCTTAATTTTAGCAATTTCAGCCTGTTTCTCTTGCAATTCCAACTGTTGCATTAATTGCTGGTGCTGATCAGGCTGCGGAGAAAATTCTTTTATTTGTTTGGCCAACTGAGGCATTTTACGTAACTCAGCAATCTCAGCAAGTATAATTTTAGTAAACTCTAGCCCAAAAGCTTGGCCAGTAGTTTGAAGCATAAAGGAAAGTTCTTGTGCTTTTTGTTCATCAGCTTCCGCAGTAGAGATACGTAACTCTAGGTCAAATTTACCTGCTAAATCGTCACGTCTTACAGGCACAAATTCTTCAGCAGTTATACGCACAACTTCTTCTTCAGAGAGAAATTCAGCATTCATGGCAATTACTTTACGACCTACTGCTTTAACCCCTTCTGCATATCTCCTTAATATGCCCATTTCTCTTCTTGCAGCGGCGCTTAAAGCACCGTTAGCTGCTGCTGCAGTTGCTCCTAAGCCTGCTCCTGATATGCCTTCATTAGAAAAAGATTTAATCCCTGACAGGCTCTCAGCTTCGTTATTTTGCATGTTGAGTAGAGTATAGGCTGACATGGGTATTTCTGGAAATTGATGCTGGTAAATACTTTGTTGCGCATCACCTGCACTGTTAAACTCATAGTCCTTTCCTGCCTCAAATCTGCGTTTATTTACGACGTCTAGCGAACCTTTTCTTACCCCTGTTTGACCATTAGCAGACTTGCCCATAGAGTCAATCATGCCTCTGGTCAACGCTCCAATGACTTTCTGATTATCTAGCAAAAGTTCGCCATCAGGCTCCCCATGTATAGCATTTTTAACTGGCAAATACTGAATAATTACAAAAGGTAGTTCTTGGTCTGGATAAGGATTTTCTTCAAGACGGATTATGACATCACCAACCCAAGCAGCAACGATAGGCTTAGTTTCCCCTGTACCGTCAATATCCCAATAACCCCAGTACTCAGTTACAACAAACTTTTTACGCGGAGCATCACTAAATTTAAAGCCTTCCTTTGCCCAAGAAGATTCATGGTCAGGTGAGCCAATGACAGAATTGACCTTATCATCTTTAATATGCTCTAAGTTGCTGTATATACCTGCCTTTTCTAAATTGGCATAATTTGTTTCGTAGGAGTATATAACAAACTCTGCAGCATCGATGTCACCGTTACATGTAGGGTCAACCCTGACATTACGATAGTCACAAATTTCCACAGCAGGCTGGTTCTTTAGTTGAACTTCCTCTTCTACTTCTTCCATCTGGCCTGTTGGCACTGGCACATAACCTTTACCACTTGACTGAGACTCTTTTACTGCCGCAAGTAATTCTGCAGGCAGTTGGCTAGGGTCAGTTTGAGAAGCTTCTTGTAGTAGTTGCACATCTTCTTGAGTGCGTGCAGGAACCAGCTCATAAATGGGATACTCTTTCATTACCTTGGTAGTAATGCTTTCCCATGATACTTTGAGAATTACGGTTCCTTCGTTTACACCTGTTCTAACCATCTTATCAATGAGGGCTACTTTGTTTAGTTGGTTATTAAACTGGTTATTTAATACTAATTGATTTTGTTTTGAAGAGTGCACATCCTCTGCAGTTACAGGCAATACCTTAAAGATGTCAGGGGTGTTTAAAAAAGGCTCTGATAAAGAAGTATAGCGCCACTCAGCTTGTTTACGTATAAGCTTTGGTTGTAATTTAGAACGACCATCATTTTTACTAGGCTTAATGACATTAAAAGGTTGATGTTTGCTAGAACTGGCTTGGTTAGAGTTAATAGGGTTTAGATTGTGTAACCATCCGTCAACTTTACTCACCATAACCGCATGACTGCTTTCAGTAGCTGTGTAATCTTCTTTTAATTGCGCTATTTTAGGTGGATTTTCCCACCCAGTGTCTATATCAATTGGCTGAACTAAGTCATGCATCTTTTGGCTCCTTAAATTATAACAGTATGATCAGCCAAAAGAGTAGGCAAGTCAATAACACTAGGTGTTTGCGAAGTAACTATAATATTAATTTTCTTTTCGTATTCTCCTGCATTACGTATTTCTATGCTATGCATACCTTCAACTAAATTAAAATTATAAGTGCCGTCTACTTGAGTAGTTAAAATTCCTTGAGTGCCCTGTACGGCAACTTCACTATTAATTGCTGTGACTCGTATACCTATTTGTATTGACAAACCCAAAGGATTAGTAAGTGTGCCTGTTACTTGTATGGTCATAATGTCCCCTTAAAATAAATTACTCTTCTGTGCATAGGATAGTAAGCTTTTGCGTATTTACGCCAGATGTCCCGTGGTAACGAGAATAGCTAGTTATAAGAACTCTGTACGAAAAATTAGCAGTCGAAGCTGTACTATCTGTGTAAGTAGCGGAACCACTAGCAAATTCTTCTGAAACACATATGCCTACTTCTTGCTCTGTAGTAGTACTGCCCGTAAACGAACCGTTAGTAACCACTTGCCAAGCCCCGCTAGCGATAGATCTTTCGAGTGTCCATGCTAGGCTAGGTTGTGTAACTGACGCTGGGCAAGTACCCGGAGTCTCAGCATACGCTTCTAATACCCACGATATTATCACGTTTTTAGGATTACCATTAGTACTAAAGGGCCCAATTTCAACAGGATGGGAATTAGCCCCATAAGGCGTTAATTGAGTATTTGTAGCAGCGTTTTTGAGAGTTCCTGCCGAGAGTGAGCCGCCAAAATAAGCATCCCCATTGGCCTTTAAATACGTTATAGCATTAGATTCAGTTAATGAGCTAGTAATAGGATTTCCGTTACTATCTACGTTTTTTAAACCAAACCATTCTATGAATTGGTTCGAACTGCCAAAAGAAGTAGCTGACGATATTCTCATATGTGAACTGCCAATTAAAGTAACATTGCCTTTAAAAGTAGCACTTTCTTCAAATGTTATGTTTGAGTCTATTTTATCCACGGTTATAGTGCCTGCAGCTATATTATTTGCAGTTATTGAGCCAGTGGCTATATGCACTGCGGCAATAGTACCGTGCACAATTTGGTTGCCATTAATTACATTGGCGAACTCAGTCCAACTTGAACCATCATAAAGAAAGTCTAAACGGAACCTTAAGGACTGTGCTGCAGTTTCATTTACATAACTGAGGATATCTCTATTTTGAGGCGATCTTCCCGCTACAGCTATAAAGTTGTTTGTATGGTTAAAGCCTCTAGTCGTAGTTTCATTCGCAGAAGTAAATATTATATAGCTGCCTGAGCCATGATCACCTTGCTCTCCGTCAATACCATCTTCACCATCAATACCATTCTGAGAAAATACTTCTGGAGTAGCCCAGTTATTAACATCTAAGACATCTGTAGCACCTTGGCTCAAAGCAGTATTAAAAGTCACCCATATTTTACCTCCTGCAACAATATTCTCAGGTATTGTTTCACTCCATCCGTCTAAACTTCCTGATAAGGCGCCTGTTGCAAAAGTGTATGTGATTGGGTTGTCTGGTAAGGCTATGGCTGAAGTACCAACGTAGTATAGAAATACTGTTTTAGTATTCCACGCATGATCGCCAGTCCATTTAACGGGCGTACTCCAACCATTCACACGTTGCCATTGAACTACACCATCTTCTTTGTAGTAAGTAGCTTTACTTACCCAAGTTACTTCAGGCGCAACAGGAGATACATTATTATCTGTCCATAGGTCCGGCTCAACTTCATTAGTGCCATCATAACTGCCTTTATTAACCACAGCAGAGTCTGCATCAATATCTGTAGGTTGGTTTACTGAGTTACGGTATACAAAACTAGGGTAGTTACCGTCTAAACCATCATTGCCAGAGAATTGCACTGCAGGACTCCAACCAGAGGTATGCACTGAAGTATCAATATCCCACGACTCAGGAGCTTGTTCTGTTGCTGGTGTATGCAGGTATTTCCCTATACGTACATAAGTAGTTTCGCCGGGGTTTGTTGGAGTAGGATCATCCGTATAAAAAACCCCGTTACTAATTTGAGGATAAACCTCAGAAACCCCGTCATAAGAACCAGGAGCAAATAAAGTACTCGGGGGAGTACTGGATGAATTTATAAAAATATACGATGTATAGGTGCCTGTAGCTCCATCAGTGCCCACAGCAGCAAGTAATTCTATTACCCACTCGTTTGCTGCTACAACGTCATTATCTGAAAGTGAATAAACGGATGCTACCGCTACCCATAAACTGTCTTGTCCGCTAGGAACTGAAGGGCTCCACCCATTAAATGCACCTGCATCTTTTTCAGTTAGCGCCAAGGTAATAAAGTTATAATCAATTTCTCCTGTAGGTCCTGCTGGTGCGGTTAGACTACTATTCACTTTTTGGTATAGAGTTATAGTTGCATTCTTATAGCCGTAATCTACTCCATTAATTGGCACTATTTGAGCTGCTGCACTCCATGGGGTAGTGAAGTAAGGAATACCATTTAGCTTGTCTTGGACAGTGTAAAAATACTCTACTCGTTCTCTTCTCCAGTGATCGCCAGTAGAAAAATTGCTATGCCAAATAGACAGGCCATCAATAGAATATTCATAAGCAATGGCAGTTATTTCACCGTCTGCACCGTCGCTACCAATAATTCTACCTGCCGAAGACCAGCCAGAAATTGGACTACCATTCTTGATAGTTCGCTCTCTTCTCCAAATATCACCATCAACAAATATGTCGTGCCAACCCGGATCATCGGCAGCAGCGACAGTATTATATTGATAAGCAATATAGATGGTGTCACCGTCTGCACCATCTTCAGCAAATAGATTAATGCCTACAGACCAAGGCCCAATTACACCATTAGTACTAATAGCGAATCTTCTCCATTTATCCACGTTAGGTATAAACACATCATGCCAAGGATCAGCTACGCCATTATCTGCAGAGTACTGAAACACCTCAAAAATGGTATCCCCATCTTCGCCTCTAAAATCTTCAGGGTTAGTTACTACAAGCTTTGCATTAAGGGTAACTTCTTTATTAACGGTGTCTACTTCAAATACTGGGTCACCGTTAGCACTAAGAATATTATATATGTCAGGATTTTTTTCTATGCTAGTAGAAAAGCCGTTATTAGTATGGCGTTCATACACATTCTTGCTATAAACAGTGATGCCTCGTTCATACTCAGATTGAGCTTCATCGTTAGCATCTAGTAGTAGATGCCCTTTTTCATATAACTTACCATAATGAATATTTGCATTAAGTTCACTAAAGTTATCAAAGGTTATGTTAGGCTTGTTAACCAAAGCGTTGGAATCGTTTCTATACTCCAGCTCAAGAGAAACATCTTCTTTGCGTTCTATTGTGTACTGGCCTTCGGCCAGTGATGTGACTTTGCTTGAATTAATTGTTATACCATCTGCCACTGTTGATTCTGTATGGCCATTTGCACCATACAATGTTTCTCTCTCTGACAAGGATAACCCGCTAGTAAAACTAGTGTTGTCTTTGTACGAGCCGTTTGGTCCAGTAAATTCATAAACGCTGTCGAATAGAACATTGCCATTAGATGCATCATACAACTCATTGCTGTTGACTAAAGAAGCATTCTTAGTTGAACCAAGATGGGTCTGTTGAATAGACTGATTTAGGTTAGGGTCCTCATACACATTGATTTGGTTCACCCTTGAGGTTGCCCCGACATTATGCATGACATTCCCTTCTGCCATGCTGGTTCCCCATAGATGTTTAGTGTCATTTACGTAGTTGGTGGTATGGGATAACTGGTCAATTTTACTTCTTTGCTCTTCCGCTCTAGCAGCAGAATGTAAGCTGATCCATGAAGGATCTTCAGGTATTACGGTTGGCGTATCAACAGAAGTAGAGTACTTAGTTAGGGCTATCAAATCTAGTGGGTCAGGTGTGCCACTATCTACTATCACAACGCCCGTTATAGCAAAATAGTCCGTGACATTACATTCAAGTAAATACGTGCCTTCTTCTAAGGTAAAGTTATAATTGCCTGACGCATCTGTTACAAACACACCCTCAGAAGTTTTAGGTGTATTGCCTGCTGATTTTTGTGCAGTAAAACGTATTTGTGCATTAGGTATGTTATTACCTATAGGGTCTGTAAGTTGTCCTGTGACTGTTACCATACCTTTCTCACTGCCTGCTATTTAAATATGTTGTGTGTTAGTGCAATTGTAGATAGCACTACGGTAAGAATACCCAAACCTTTTTTTAGTCCGTTGGATCTAGCAGTTTCAGCACCAACTCGCCTTTCTTCTGCTCTTTCTAAAAGATCTAATCTACCCGAGAATATTACATTTTGCTCATTTATTGCTTCGGTTGTTTTGGTTAAGGAATCTAATCTATTTATAGATTCTTGTTCTATTAACTTGTTAGATAAAATTACTTCACGCAAGCTATCATTCATTTCTTTGTTTTGTGCAGCTAGTTCACTTACTGATCGTGCCAGTTGGGCTATAGCTATGCTGTTTTCAGCCACTGTATTACTAGTATTATTTCTTTTTTTGCTTATTGGATCTGCCATAATAAATGCCCCTAGACATGTAATTGCGTTTAGGGGCAGTATACGTAACAGGACTGAGTTATTCAACTAAGTAGTTAATTCGTCGATGAAGTGTCTTGTTATACAGCCGTTGTAACTAAGTTGCCTGAATCATCCACACTTAATCTGTACCGTGTTCCATTAGGGGATTTAAGCACCACACCTTTTCCTCCTGTCAGCAGTTCCAAGTTACCTTCAGAGGTCAAAGACATCTTAGTTTGGTTTCCTGAGTTTCTGAACTGAAGCTCATCCGAAGATGTGCCTGTGTAGTAGATGCCTGCTTGTGCACTATTTGACGGGCTACCAAAAACTATCCCTCTACCGCTACCATCTGGCGAAAGCATGCTTAAATAGTTAGAGGCAGAACTCTCTAGAGTAAGGGTTGTGCTGCCTATAGCTGAGACGGTGCCAGCGTTACCACTTTGCACATGTAGCTTGCTGTCAGCACCTATTACTCCAATGCCTACATTTCCAGAAAGGTTTTCCGACACTAATTTAGCCCACGAAGACCATGTGCCTTCAAATCTTCCCCTGAAATAAATCCCTTCGTTGATACCCACATTGTATCCATAAGGTATTGCGAATTGTGTTACGTTCCCTGTCCCATCTTTTGACGAGTATTCAAAAGTAAATGGATGGAAAAATACACTGCTGGGGGGTTTGTTTGCAGCAGTGCTGCTCAAAAGAGTATTTCCACTCCCTGACGTTGAATTTGAAGCATCGTTCCAGTCTAAAACTCCTCCTGTCTCTGATGCCCCTACTCCCCCAACAAGCCTTGCCCCTACTACAGCGTTACCAGAAACATCTAGCTCTCCGCTTTGATAAGTTAGGCCTGCATCTGTACGGAACTTGCTATTTACTGCGTCCCAAGTAGCTACCGCGTTATTTAGAGGACTTCCTTCACGGGTAGCTACAGGCTGCAGATTACCTTCTTCACCTATTTTGAAAGACTGAGTACTCTCTTCATATGTGAACGTATACTTAGGGGTTGTAGGTCCTCTGTATACCTCAATGCCTGCACTGCCGCCTGTCACTCCCGGACCAGCATCACCGCTGTTTATGGTGATTACTCTGTCCTTTACACTGACATTTTCTGCGTCCAGCGTAGTAGTTGTGCCGGACACAACTAAGTTTCCGTTTATGATTACCGTAGATGCAGCATCTGCAATGGCTAGGCTATTGTTTCCAATCCCTTTAAAGATCTCTTTACCTGACGAATTTGAAAGTATATCTCCGCCACCTGTTATGGCAAGTTGCTGCAAGCCTGCAGTATCCTTCAAAGAAAAAATTTCTAAACTATTTGAGCTCCTAGAACTTTTCAAAACTACGCTGCCATCTGCATCATTAATAGAAATTGAGGTTCCGTTATCGTAGGTGTCTTGTAACGTAGGCAAAAAGGTTTGGGCAGCTAATTCAGCATCATCCTTAAATATTTCGGCTTGGTCTTTAAAAGTTTCCGCTTGGTCACGATAAGATAAAGACTCATCCCTATAGTTTTTAGATTCGTTTTTAAACTGCTCTGCTGCAACTTCACTGACTAATGAAGCATCTTTAGCGGCTAGTGCATCTATACGGTGCTGGTCTGCAATAGACTCTGACGTGCTGGCTGCATTAGCAGAAGCAGAAGCAGCGTCTACCTTTGCAGTCAGTGCTGCGGATTTTCCCGCAACCTCTACTGTTAGGGCTGTGGTACTGGCAGTTAATTCCGCCAGTTCTTGTTCTGTTGACATAATGAGTCCTTATGGGTTTAGCTGGATAATTAAGAGTTGCGTTCTAATAAGCGAATTAGCAGTTTTTATTTTAGCAGCATCTTCGCCTGTTATAATAGAAGCTGCATCCCTAATTTCATCTAAATTAGCAAGTACTGTTGTAATCTCAGGTATGGCTTCTTTTACTGACAATACCCCAGCCATATTATCACCAACTAAGTCAATATTTGAAAGGCTAGCGGCAATATTAACTAAGTCATTAATACGGGATTTCACTAACAACAAAGCGCCCATATTTATAGATACGTTGCCAATGGCTCCTAGCTCAGCAGTTACAGATTCTAAGGTAGCTAAGTTGTCTGCTACTGTGTCTACAGCATTTTTTACTTGAGCTACTTGCTGTACGTTAGCCATATTTAAAGATACGTCAGCAATAGCAGAAATTTCTGCGATAATCTGGTCAATTTTACCTGCATCAATGGCAGCAGATACATTAGTGACTTTACTTATATTGTCAGCTACTTTAGATACATCGCTCTGTTCTGACACAGTTAATACGTTACTTGGTGTGGCTGTTGATGGTAGCATTAAGGAAACCCCTTATAGTGCAATTTGTTATTGGTCATTGATCTAGCCTCATTGAGGACATTATCTTCGGTGATCTTCCCGCAATATAAATTAAACTTACTAAAATAAAAAGAACTAGTTGTATTGCCTAACTGGCTATTTAATGTTGAATAACATCTAGCAGCAATATAACTCAATAAAGGTTCTAATAGCGTACTAGGAATGTCCACTTCAGTTTCGCCGGGTAAACTAGCTGTGCTTATATCAGCATGCTTTGCACGATATATTACGTAAATATTTAAACCATCTACTGAGAACGGTATCTGTATTGTATCATATCCTGCCATAAATACTGACCTATCTAATGCCTCATCATTCAAAGGCACTGGTTCGCCATGGTCATCGTAAACAGCATCAATTTTAATTAAGTCATCTAAAAAAGGATCATCCTCACTATCAACAATGTACTTAGTTTCATTAGAGCCAGTATTACTAATAGCATGTTTAATATCTAAACGATACAAATTAATGCCTGAAAACTGAGCTATTTTTAATTCTTTAGTTTTTAAGGGGAATCTTTTATGTAGCTCTGTTAAAGCCATATTAGTATGTCTAATTAAAGCAGGGTAATCCGCTGACTCAATTGTACCAGACTTACCGTACTTGTGTTGGGCCAACTCACCAGTAGCAAGTTGGTCAAATATTCTAGATAACAACATATATTTACCTTTGTAATTTATACTATGTAAGAACTGAGTCTATCGTTTACATCTTCTTCTACTTCATCTTCCCATAAGCCACTGCTATCTTGTTTTTGTAAAGCAGCTTCTGAAGGTTTCCATGTATCAAGTAGAGCTAACATAGATACTGTATCCGCTGCATCATCATGTTTAGACTTAAATCCTTGTAGCGTGACATTAGATAACTCTTCTTCCATTTCAATCATTAACTCATGCTCATTTTTCCATTCAACAGGGAAGAAGAATTGACCTTTTTTGAACCAAGGAACTACTGTCTGAAACCTTACTAATTTATTAGTGTTTGGTTTTATACCCGGCTCTGAGTTATTACCATTAGAAGCAAGAGAAAACCATTGGTTCCTGTCAAGCATTTCTCTTTGTATCCAAGAGATAAATCCTCCCTGTTGCCCAGATACTTCAATACCGACTGCCTGCGGAGAGTACTCTTGTGCTAGCCTAAATAAATCATCAATATTCTTATCCATTTTCTGGCGCTTACATACGCCATCAACTAAGAACCAGAAACCTTTATTGTTATAGGCCCATACGCTAATAACAGAATAATCAGCCGACTCTTTTTCACTTGTAGCAAAGTCCGTTGTAATATAAAAATTGTATTGATGTCTGTTGGCAAGTAAATTACTTCGCCTAAACCAATTTATATCCGCATCAGCTATCAATCTATCTTCTTCAGAAGCAATCCTAAGCATCAATTCTTGGTTAAATGATGCTATCTCACCGTTGGCAAGTAAAGTATCATACTCTTTTTTTACGAAATCAAAAGAAAATCTATCTTCCCAAGCACCTTTAAATTCTTCGCGAGTACAAGGAAACCTTTCGCAGATAGGATAAACTTTAGTATGCCAGCCTACTGAACCTGCTGCAGAATAGAGAGGATCTTTCTTATTAAAGGGGGTACCCGTCCAAATTATTTTACGTTTTTTAGGGTGCATGGCTTGCCTAGCAGCCTTGTAAATAATATTTTTGATATCTCTTGTTATGGTAGGAGACTCTGAGTTCTTATCAGACATTAAGTCGTCATAGCCACACCAAGTAGGTCTTTGACCATACTCTTTAAAACCCCTTACTCCTGTACTTGCCCCAAAACCTCTAACACAAAACTTCTTGCCATCTGCATTAATAAATTCCCACCTTACATCAGTAAACTTAGCTTCGGGCACATATTGCTGTAGAAATTCTGAATTTTCCCAACGAAACTGCAGATTTTTACGCATACTCTTAACACCGTTATCAATGGTGTCTGATATATACATAGCTACATCAACCCGACCAAAATCAAAAAACGTACCATAGGTGGCTAAGTAGAGATACATGTACTCATGTAAGGCAGTAGTTTTTGCACTACCCCTAAAACTAACAAAAAGATTATCATCATATGTAGCAGCATGATCAATCATATCTAAATGGATAACTGGCGATTTATTCTCTTCGCCTTCTGAGCCATTTACTAGTTTAATGAAATTAAGAAACTGTAGTGCAGCTACTGAAGGCTTATATTCGTTATTAAGATAACTATAATTAACCTCATTAATTAAATCTTCTAATGTACTAACTTTGCTCATTAGTAATGTCCTTATGAGTAACGTCAATAATGCGCTGATGGGCTATATCTTTAGCATTGTTTATACCGTGCGTAATAGCTTGGTGCTGTTGAAGAGCTAAGTTATCCGTGACTTCTTTTAAGCCTGCAATAATAGAAGTGTTGTCTACTGCAATATCTAGCTCTACCTTTTGCGCCTCTGGGCGCTTTAGATGATTAAGTAAGCTATTAGCAGCATCACTTCTTACTTTGGGGCTTACTTTCAAATCTTCCATCAAAGACACTTGAACATTGATGGCTCTTTGGTAAACGTCTGCATTAAGAATATGGGTAGGAATAAGTGATTGCTCATGTACTGCCTGTACTAACTTACTTTTGTTATATATATTTACGTATTTACTAATTTCCTTGTCGCTAGCGTTTACTACTTTAAAGCGGCCCATTTTAGCAGGGAATGTTTTAGCATAACTCTGCTTTTGTGTATCCCCCATCATACGGTAAGATACGTATTTAACCGCATTAATGTACGACTCTAGTTTATACTTGCCTTCTCTAAGTACACTGGAAAAACCTACTATGTTTTCTCTGAGTTCTTCTGCGACAGCAGAATTAGCTAATACCCTATTTATATTATTCAATATGGTAGGGTCTACTTTCTTGCGCATACCTGTAGGTAAGGCGGCTTTAAATTGATCTTCCGTTAGTTGAACCATTGTTAACTCCAAGCATTTGATTTATGGGTATTATATGGTATTCTTCAAGCCGCTGACAACTAAAGGATAAAACTTATGTACTACACTTACCTAACGCACTCTATTAAAACACACCTTACTAACACAAACTCACCTTTCTGGAAAAACTATGAATCCAAATAATATGAACAGCTATATTGGCACTAAACAACTTAAAGCTATAGCAATGACAAAACAAGAGTATTGCGATTATCGCGATTGGCAGTTACCTTGCAATGAAGACGGTTACGAAAAAGGCTATTTAGTTGAATACCTTGATGGCGGTAAACCTAATCACCCTAACCATAAAAATTATATTTCTTGGTCGCCTATAGAAGTATTTGAAGCAGCTTATCGTAAATCAGGCAAGTTATCTTTTGGTCATGCCATTGAGCTAGCTAAGCAAGGCTTATGCATCGCACGTAAAGGCTGGAACGGCAAAAACATGTGCGTGGCTTTAGTAGATGAGAACTGCTACGATGTAAATACTCCTGCAGTACTTGATGCAGCCAATAACAAAAGAGCTTGGTTAGGCATGAAAACTGCCGATAACTGCTTTGTTCCGTGGGTTGCTAGCCAGACAGATATACTAGCCGAAGACTGGTGCGTAACTGCTTAATTTAAACCATATCAAATAAGCCCCCAACGGGGGCTACTTTAACTGAACCAAATTAAATAGAAGAGTATATAAATATAATGTAGACTTATGTTATCTCATGCCATTTTAACAGGACAAGGTGAAGGCCTATTATGCAAAAAGATAACCCAGTACACATACCTACCCAAATTGAAGGTAACCCTAAATTCAATCCCGTCAGCGACACAACAGAAACACAAGCAATTGTAAAAAGCAGCCATGACGTCAAATACAATACTTTTGTTAATATGAGTTTTGCAAATGATGCAAATGGTAATGCCACTGTACCTTTAGCTAGTATGACTGGCACTGTTACAGTAGAAGGTAGCGAAAATAATGTTGACTATGCCGAACTATCTGACGGCACCATTACTCTAGGTAACCCTGTTTACCCTAGACCAAACACTACCATACCCCTCAGATACATAAAAGTTACTTTCAACGGTGTATCTGGCGCAAGCCATTATAGAGTCGAAATTAACTCAAGCAGCGAGGTAGCATAATGACTTATCAATTACCTCCAGTAAAAGGAGAAGGCCTAACGTCAAGCCAGAGTCAGGCATTAAACAGAGTAACTAGAGTTTGGGCTATTACGGACCCTGCGCAAGATGCTGCAACCACACAAGAAACTGTTAATGCCTACTCAGGCGTTGCTATTACTACAACCGCAACAGGCAATAGCCAAGAAATAGCTTTGCCTACTAATGGAGCAACTTCTTTTTTTGTTTCACTTACGCCTGACTCTACCAACATAGTTGTAGTAAATAACATCTCTATTCAAATAGGTAGCGTAGTCTTTTTTAGGCTTGATGGGCAAAATTGGATTGGCGAACCATTTATAAATTCACTTATTGGCTCACTCTCTAGCTGCTGGGTAAGTGGCTGCGAAAAAACCATTAACGCAAATAACGCAGCAAAATTTGATATTGCGCCGGGTGTAGTTGATGTTGCAGATTACACTGACTTAGAGAACCCTAGAATTAAACGCATTAACTTTGCTGGTTCTGTTGGCGAAGACCCCCTTAACTTAGGTAGTCAGCTAATTACGGCTGTAGGCATAGATATAAACGGGGAAGTAGTTAAGTCTAATACGCCATTTTTCTATGAAGCAGCAAGAGACGTTGCTGTCATTGGTAGTGTTGGTCATCCAGACCTAACAACCATAACGGCGTTTAATGATTTTACTACAGTATTAAATTCTCGCTTAGCGGCGAGTGTCTATGATTTATATGTTGCTATTGGCACTATGAATATATCAGGTAACGTCATTTCGCCTAATGGCGCTAACATGAAACTTGATATATCTGGTGGCGCAGTATCCTTTGGCGGTGTTAGTAGCCAATCTAACAGTAAAAACCCTAACGTTATAGAAGCCTTGCCTGTTACTGGATTTACATTTGTTTACGTATGGCGAAACCCTGCAGGTGGCTTCTTTAACACTTTCACAGATACAATTATTGCAAATGTTTATGATGATGGCGTTACTAGCACTGCTGCTGGTCCTAATGGTGCAGTTGCTGGCAATAGATGGCAAATACAAAGAGTGTACATTGAAAGATCAAGCGGCACATTCGCAATACACTTTGGCCAAGACAGATATAATAGTCTAGCTGAAGCTGAAGGTGCTATTTTCAGTGAAGCTTTTGATAAGTCGGATGACCTAACTGGTTTCTTATTACGTTGCTACTTAGTAGTTAGAGGGGGTAATACATCTACTTTAAAGGACTCAACAAGAGCTAAATTTATACCTGCTGGTAAATTCGGCGAGAGTGCAGCATCTGGGGCTACTTCATCAACAACAACATTAGGTGCTGCTTATCAAAATAGCATGCAACCACAAATTGGCGTAACTGACTCACTTGGCGAACTTCAGCTTAAAAATGATAGAGCGCTTGATACAGAAAAAATACTTTCAATCCTAAATATAGCTAACCAAGAAACTTTTGCAGTACAGGCTGACGGTACTATTAGTTTATCTGGTTCAATAGGGTTCAACGGTAGTGCTCCTACTAGCAAACCTACCGTAACTGGCTCCCTGACTGATGGTACGGCACTTTCTTCTTTAATCTCTGCACTTACTGCTATGGGACTAGTAGACGTCAATACAACACCTTAGAGGACGTAGGTTGTACCTGAAGCTCAAGGATGAGCTTTACGCTTGAGCCAAGTGCTGTTATTATGCGCCTCAGCAATAGATACCGCATTCAGGGAAAAGGTTGGTAAATTTTATATAATATGGATATAGGTCTAATATAGGGCACACCTAGCCAATCACACCGAGATACCCCCCCCCTGCTCTCTGTACGCTACCCTAACGGGTGTTGGGACTAAACTTAACCAACCTATTAGCAAGAGGACTAACCAATGCTCAAAGCTGTCACAGCCACCTTAAAATCACTAGTTACATTATCCACTCTAGTCAATTCAATCATCTCTCACTTTGCTGCAGACTTCGACAGATACTCTAAAGCAACTAAAGAGGCCAAGGATGAACTTAATGAAGTGCTTAATACAACCAAAGTCGATGAGATACTTAGTCGCATACAAGATGCGGAAGATCTGGATGTAAGCGCAGAGACCAAAAAGCTCATTACAGACAAACTCAACTCTCTCTTAATAAATGAACTAAACAACTAGCCTATACGGCTCTACCTTGACGGGTAGAGCTAATGGCTTACCTTACAATCACACCTATGAGATAGCCTCTCATATAGCCATACAAATGCCCTAACGGGCATGAGGTATCAATCAACTAACTAAGAGAACCTATCATGACTGCTACTACCACTGTTATCCACTTACACTCTTTATTTAAAGCAAAATTCAAAGAGCAATTAAACCTAGACTTAGGTGAGCTTACTGTTAGCACAAAGAACCAAGTCTACATCAGCAACAATAACAGACTGCGCTTAAGCGAAGCAGCAAAAGACCTTGAGCTTACTCTTACTGAGCATAGTCTCATGACTGAGTTCTTGCAAAAGCTGCAAGACCTAAGCTTATTAACTAAAAAATCTATGGACGTTATCAACGTAATACGACATCAACCAACTAACTAAGAGAACCTATCATGAAACACGCTAATGAAACACACGTTAATGAAGCACATTTAAGAAGAATGTATCTTGAGACTTATGATGTAAACGCAGAAGACCCACGTAGTGAACTAAGCCTAACTGTCTACGAAGGACATCCTGTTACAGTAACTGAGTTGTGGGATGGTACTGAACTCAACGTCAGAACACTTGATGAGGTTATGTTTGCTTTCCTAACCAAAGATTGGGAGTAATGAGCCATGAATGTATCTTTACACAAGTACTTCTCACCTGCTCGTAATAAAGTCACAGTATGTACTGTAGAGCTAGTAATGAGCATAGAGCTGATGAACCATCTAGCTAGCGAGATTAAGAAGGACTTCCCTAACAAGCATATACGGGATGAGGATATAGAAGTTGTAACCTTCAATGCTGATGCTTGTAACAGAAATAGAGCTAGTGGCGCTTACGTAGGCAAGGATGTAATTGCTGTTGAGTATAAGTTTAAAGAAGACTTTTCTCTGACTTTGGACTATTTACCTGATTTTTACATTTGGCAAAAATAATGCTGCTATAACGCCTCAAATGCCAAACCATACCTAACCCTTATTCTAACCCATAACATAGCCAGCTTATCCAGTTGGCTTCTCAAGTTCAACTGGAGTTAACAATGAATAAACTTAATCCACACATCCTACCAGTAATACAATGGCTACAAAACAATGACTTAGTGAACCAAAAAGAGTTGAAGAGTAATTATGAAGCTGCTCGTACTAATGATATTACTGATGCTGCTGCTGCTTATGCTCTTTATAGGGCTGCTTATGCTGCTTACATGGCTACTTGTGCTGAGGCTGCTTCTGCTGCTTATTTTGCTTCTGGTGCTTCTTATGCTGTTGATGCTGCTGA
>Ga0181380_1000086_pt1 | contig 37859 bp, 45 predicted proteins | sample 3SPOviralmetaG_FD_130116 | JGI IMG/M metagenome (GOLD analysis project Ga0181380, IMG submission 130116) | Marine viral communities from the oligotrophic San Pedro Time Series (SPOT) site, San Pedro Channel, CA, USA - 3 SPOT_SRF_2009-08-19 | ecosystem: Environmental > Aquatic > Marine > Strait... | reverse complement strand
TTACATAACTCGGCTACCATTGCAGATTTAGCAGTATGCTCTTCTCTACTACCACAGCAAGGCATCAACCAAACTCTTTCGCGACTAACTAAACCATTATCAATATATTTCTCAAATAGTTCCTTCTCATCATCTTCATTATTAATAACAAATTTAAAGCAAGAGCCTAATTCATTATGATATTGCAATACGTTAGGTTTATATCTAAGCTTTTCAGCGTCACCGTTATTGCTCATCTTCGGAGATACAGTAAACGTCGCTCTATATATTTTAGACCATTCCGGTAGAGGCATTAAAGAGCCGTTTGTCTCAAAGTCAATACGCGGGCAAAAATTAAACCTTTCCATAAAAGATACTAACCATTCAATAAGTCGCTTCTGTTGCAGCAACGGTTCTCCGCCGGTAATCTTAAGAATTGCACCGTCCTTAAGATTCTTAACAAACCCGTTATTCTCATAGAAATTATTAAGCTCATCATATGTATATCGGTTCTTCACAGACCATGAAACAAACGAATCGCATCCATGCGGCGAATCTTCGGATGCAAAGCCTTGACATGTAAGGTTACACATAGCAAGTCTCATGAAAACAGAAGGCTCACCAATAAATTTACCTTCACCCTCTACAGTATAAAAGACGTGATCATCGCTAAGAGATAGCGTTTTATTTAAATTAGACATACATTAATTATATATATGTTCCGTCGCATATCAAGCATTAATATTATATTTATTCAAAAGCATATAATTTAACGCGCGTAATTTATCATGTATATATGTATTAAATATCTGTATATGTCAACAAAAACTAGTACTCGAAAGAGTACAAAAGCCGCAAAAAGACAATCCGTAAATAAATCAGAACTTGTTTTTGATAATAGAGTCGCGATGCCAGGTGATGACTGGGATCTTGATTTTAAAATCAAACAAGATTATGATCTAACTGAGAGGCAACAAGCCTTCTTTAATACAGCATTGCAGCAGCAAACGCGAATGTGTATTGTAGATGGACCAGCTGGTACAGCTAAAACATATATAGCAGTATTAGCAGCATTAAAGTTGCTTCATAATAGACAGATAGATAATATTGTCTATATTAGATCAATTGTGGAGAGTGCCTCTAGAAGTATGGGAGCTCTACCAGGTGAATTGGAAGATAAATTCGCACCATGGTCTATGCCTCTTATTGATAAGTTAGACGAGATACTAGTAGGTGATACTAGTAGCAATCTAATGTCTAAGGGTTATATTAGATGTATACCTGTTAATTTTACAAGAGGTTTAACATTTAAGAACGCATGCGTTATTATTGATGAAGCTCAAAATATGACTAATTCTGAATTAACTACTATTTTAACTCGATTTGGTCAAGATAGTAAATATCTAGTCGTTGGCGATACTTATCAAGCTGATATAGGTGAAAAGAGTGGGTTCACTGGAATATACAAAGCTTTCGATGCAGATATCTGCAGTGAAAATAATATTAATACCTTTAAATTCGACGGCGACGATATTGTTCGGAGTGAAATCTTAAAGTTTATCGTCGAGAGACTACACACCATTAAGTAGCTCTTTCATCGCTTGCTCAAGCCCGACCGGCTGAATTTCCTGAACCGGTTCGGGCTTTTGCTCATTCTTAATTTCAGTTGGTGGAGTTACTGCATGTTGCATTTTTGAAAATACATTATTTTCTAGCTCGACTGATTTTGGATCTCTCTCTCGTGTTGTAGGTATACCACCGGTAGCTCCATTAGAATGAATAGGAGCTTTGGATATGCCTTGATATATATCCCCTAAATTCATTATTAATCACCCCATGACGTACCGCCAAATAAATTACCCATACCGGTAGTAACTTTACTATTAAGTGGCGGGATTTTTGGTTTATCTAGAGGAATTTTAGTAACTGTATTTTCTACAACTGCAGTTACGCTTTCTTCCTCAGTATTATCATGAACCTGTAATGTAATATCACCAAGACTTTCTTCATAAATTGCACTATTTCCTTCATGTTCCCAAACTTCTACTTTAATAACTCTTACACGATTATTAGTTTGTTCAGTTACGAATTTATTAGTTGTATCATAAACCCATTCAGCAGTTCTTTCAATGCCTACACCTTTTGCAGCAATACGTAGATCAATCATACCTTTACCAGACATCAACTTAAATGTGTCTAATTCCGGATCATCAGCAGCTACTACAGTTGTATGGTCAAATTGCTTTTCTAAAAGCTTTTTAATTTCTCTACAGCCACCAAAATCATAGATCCAATTCTTATCATCTAATTCATCCGCTGTAAACCATAACTTACATTGTAAACGATAACCGTGAATCAATTTGCAATGACTATCTGCCCTCCATTGACGAAAAGCTGTACTACCCATAGGAATAATCTTTGTTGAAATATATCTCATATTATTATTATGAAGTATATATCTAGATAATCAACTTTTTTATGTTGAGAGTTGATTTATATTTTTACTCTATTATAATACCTTTAGGTGGAAGGGAGGAGGAGATCATTACCTACTTTTTGCACCGAAATAATTTATATCTTTAATATTTTTTATTAGAATTGTATAATTTGAGCTTTTCTTTTTACGGGTATCATTAACTGTTAATCTATCTCCGCGAACCTTAATTATTCGAACTACACGTGCAACGTTGTCACTATCTGTAGATAACGTTAAGGCAACAACGTCACCTGGCTTAACATTTTTAATTACATTATCACGTTGACTAACTCTACCCTTCTTTGGAGCTGCCACCTTACTGCTCTTATCGTACCATTTACCGGTACCTATTCTTTCAATCGACTCTATACCTTGAGCGAGTCTCTTAAAAAAACCACCGGTTGGTTTAGTGTCGCGTTGCGTAGGTGTTGCTTCCTGTATTATTTTTAAAAAATTACTCATTATTAATATTATTTATTGATTTTAAATTAATATACTATATAATTAGTGTATGTCAGATAAAAGTAAAAATTATGAATGGTTAGGTGAAGATGATGAACTTACTGGTGAGAAAGATGTCATCGCGAAAGAAATTATGGGTGAAGAGTTTAGTAAAGGCTATTTTCCTCCTATTAGAGTATATGATGATAATATCAATGCAGATAAAAAATACATTTCTTCATTACCTGACCTTCAGAACGGACCTTCTAGTTTAATTCAAGGTGCACCTGTACCTATTCAACAAGTAGGCATCCATAACTTTAAACTACCGTTAACTTACAAGAAGAGAGACGGGAAAACTATTGAGTTAGAGACGAGCGTTACTGGCAGCGTTAGTCTCGAAGCTCATAAGAAGGGTATTAATATGTCTCGTATTATGAGAAGCTTCTATGATCATAAAGATGAAGTATTCAGTATGGGTAAGATTAGAGATGTACTCGAAACATATAGGAATAATCTTAAGAGCTTTGACTCTCGTATTATGCTTAAGATCTCATATCCTATTAAGCAACAGAGTCTACGTAGTGGTTTAGAAGGTTTTCAGTATTATGACGTAGTATTTGAAGGAGATCTAACTAAAGAAGGTGAATTTAAAAAGTATATTCACTTTGATTTCGTCTATTCATCAGCATGTCCTTGCAGCTTTGAATTAAGTGAGCATGCTGAAAAATATCGTAACCGCGCTACAGTACCTCATAGTCAACGAAGTGTTGCTCGAGTTAGTGTAAAGTTTGATGATATGCTCTGGGTTGAGGATCTTCAGGAATTATGCTTAGCTGCTCTTCAAACTGAGACACAAGTAATGGTCAAGAGAGAAGACGAACAGGCGTTTGCTGAAAAGAACGGTGCTTATCTTAAGTTCGTAGAGGATGCAGTTAGACTCTTATTTGAGAAGCTTAACAATGAATCACGTATTAAAGACTTCAAGATTGTAGCTTCGCATAACGAAAGCTTGCATAGTCATAATGCCGTATCAGTTATTGTGAAGGGTGTACAAGGCGGCTTCTCAGCTGGAGTAGCTAGAGATGTATTTGAATCAACTGGATTGCGATAGTTTAAAAATATAACAATATTATAAAACTGTTAGTGAAAGCTAACAGTTTTTTTATGTTTAATCTAAATTACCTTCAGCACTTACATCAATTAATCCACCGAGTTGCTCGATAAAATCCTTACCAACGAGTATTTTATACTCGTTTTCTTCTCTATCACCGATTGAGAATTTAGTAGCGAGGTAAACTTTATCGCCGATCTCAATATCAAATTCTACTACCGGTCTTTCTTCAATATTACCGGAACCAATATTGATATCGATAAATTCAATAACACGCTTTTTTATTGTCTTACCATCTACTGTTTCAAAAGTAACATGAGATTTACCTTCATAATTGTCATCAAGACCACTATACTGCAGATTTACACCGTGTAAGACATTATAAGCCCCATTGCCGCTATCAACTTTAGCTTCAATGGGACCTAATTCTTTAAATGTTATTGTTTCAATCAACCCTAGCGGTTGAGTCGATTCAAAAAATTGTTTAAAAGTAATCACATTATTATTTATGCTTTACCTTCATTCTTTATCTCCTGAATCTGCTTTCTAATGTCTTTACATAGCTTCGAAATCTCTAGCAGCGACTTACGTGCACGTGTTGCAGCAGCCTTATTACCTTTTTCGAGAAAAAGCTCTACATCAGTAGAGAAATGTTCGAAGTATACCTTAATATCACTATTATTGTCTTTTATATTACTCATATCCAAAATATTTAATTATATAAAAAATGATTTCAAGTTTATTTTTAAGAAATATAAGCTATAATATAAGATATGGATAGTAAACCTACTAACGAGTTTATTGAATTTAGAAAAAATATCTTCGATACATTCGAAATCGATGCATCGAACATTATGTCTGCATTGCAGATTATTGATGTAAACGTTACAGAAATATGTACTCGTAAATGTGTTTTTTGCCCGAGAGTAGATAAAAAAATATACCCTAACAGAAACTTACATATGTCAATTGATACATGTGAAAAACTCGCTAATGATTTAGCTGAGTTTGAATATAAAAATCAAGTTGTGTTTGCTGGGTTTAGTGAACCTCTCGCTAATAAAAAGATATTTGAGATTGTAAAAACATTTAGAGACAAGCTGCAATATAATAATAATATTTCTATTACAACAAATGGCGATCTCTTAAAAGATGATACTCTTAAGAGGTTATTTGATAATGGTCTTAATCTATTAAAGATGAGTCTGTATGATGGACCGGAGCAAGAAGAGAAATTCTTAGAGCAATTTAATAGATGTAATATTAAACCAGATCAATACGTTATTAAAAGATTCTGGTACGGTCCTGAAGAGGAATATGGCATGTCAGGTATTAGTAACCGAGTAGGTATGATGAAATTAAATGATAGGGAAGTACCTATTAGACCGTGTTATATGTCTTTTAACTCGTCTTTTATTGATTGGAATGGCGATGTGTTATTATGCACTCATAATTGGCGAAAAGATGTTAAGTTTGGCAATATACATAAAGATAGTCTTAAAGATATATGGTTATCAGAAGCAGCTAAAACAATGAGGCAGCATCATATATTAAACGGCCGAAAAGGAAAATCACCATGCACGGACTGTGAAGTGCACGGCCAGGTTTACGGTGAAGATTCGTTTAATTTATTTAAAGAGTATTATGCATAAAAAAATTAAAATATTTGTAGGCTTGGATGAGCCTCATAAAATCGCGTATGATAAGTGTATACAGAGTATTAAAGATAAAAATAGTAGATATAAACTTGATATACAACCGATTAATTATAACACGGTTGAAGAATATGGTAGAGAAAAAGACCCATACGAATCTACACAGTTTGCATTTGCAAGATTTTTTGTACCATATCAAAGTGAATATGAAGGTGTAAGTATATTTCTAGACGGTGACTTTTTATTCCTTGAATCAATTGATAAACTATTAGATCTATACGACCCAAAATATGCTATCATGTGTTGTAAGCACGATTATAATCCAACTAACTTACAGAAGATGGACGGTAAGCCGCAGACTGCCTGGCCGCGTAAAAATTGGAGTAGCCTAATGATTTTTAATAACGAGCATCCGAAAAATAAGACGCTAAACCCACTTACTGTTAATAATCAAACCGGTGCCTTTCTTCACAGGTTTAAGTGGTTAGAGGGCGAAGAGATTGGTTCACTACCTATACAATGGAACTGGTTAGTTGACTGGTATAAAGAACCTAAGGATGGTAAGCCGTTAGCGCTGCATTATACCGAAGGTGGACCATGGCTTAAAGAATATAATCAATGCGATTATGCGGATATATGGCTGAACTATTGATAATATATCTTATTTTTCTTTAGTTCTTTACCAATAATATCAATCGCCTGGCTCTTATTCCTCGTTATAAATGTATCATAGTATGAGTTACTATATTTATTCATACCATATTTAAAGAGGTCTTCTCGATATGTATTATAGACCTGCATAAAGTCTATATAACCGGCTGGAGAGTTTTGTATGTAAAGGCAGTCAGTTAATAGACTCTGTAGAGAACCTTTTTCCTTACGTGTAAATCCAGCTTCTGTCTTTCTGAAGCCTAGTTTTTCACTAGTAAACCCATCATCATATATATGTGTGGTATCCATATTAAATTTTTCACAAAAATGGTTTTTATAATCATTGCTACCGCTTATTAAAATAAGGTTCTTGTAAGGAGTTTCATTAATTAAGAAGCTGCAAAATATATCTAACATTTTTATATCTTCCTCTTTATGTATTCTAAATGTTGGTAAAGTTATAAAGTATTTATTCTCTGTAAATTTATCAGCTATATGAGTACTATTCGTTATATCAACATTTACCTTAATACTGCTTTCTGTCTTACATTTATGTTTATTATCATTACAGTGTAACAAACCATCATTATGTGTATCTAGATAATAAAACTTTACGGTATTATCTAATAAAAAATTATTACCGGTACGAACACCGTTTGCATACATATCATTAATATTCCGATCTCTAGTAACTCTTTCAATAAATAGCTTTTTGAGATATGTATCATCGCGATGCATCGGATCTTCCTTAACACCTTTAACTGCCTTTAATCTGAGATTTCTTAGAAGCTTATACGAGTTATTACTTTCTATATTATTAAATATACACTTTTCGTTTTCAAAGGCATCAGCAATATCACCTTTTATATAGAATGTTTTATCATATTTTTTGTAATACTGAGTGAGCATTATAAGACCTATCATGAAGTCAGTATATGTTCTCCTCTCTCTAATAGCTTGTGCAAAATAAATCATAGTTTGTAGTAATCGGTATACTGCTTTCCTACCTTCTCACCATGTATATTACATCTATTACATACAGCTAAATCTCTTTTACCTTCTTTGAGGTGTGTTCGGTAGTTATTTAAAAATGCTGATTCCCATATTTCCTTCAATGAGTGTGTGTTAATGTTTAGTTTATTTTTAGATAATTTAAACCAATCTTCGCAGCATAAAATCTGATCACCGTTCCAATCGATAAAGAGTTTATAAAAAGGTAAGTAGCATTTATTTTTTATATTATCTTTCAGTAAATCAGCATTCATTTTGACTGCTCCAGCTCTATTTGTAAAACCGGAAAAATTATCTGAATGATAATAACTCTTCCTTAATGTAAATGTATTTGAATCGTAACCTTCAAACATCTTATTAAATTTTTCTAACTGATCATCACCGTCATATAAACTAACAACGATATGGTTAATACCAGCTTCATATATCTTTTCAATAGTACCTTCCTTTATTTTATCGCCATTAGTATTAATTTCATGTACCCTTAATTGAGGGTTTTCATCACTAACAATCTTTACGAGTTTATAAAAATCTTTAGTTAATAGAGGCTCACCGTTACCAGACCAACCTACCCTATTCGTATAATTATTAAGCTTGAGCTCCGAGCTCAGCTTCCGGACTGTTTCTTCTGTTATATGTAGATTTTGATTTGGATATACCTTAGGATCGCTTCTAGGACAAAAATGGCAAGTACGGTTACATAGCTCGGTAGGATTGATAGTAATACTCTGTAGAGCTTTCATCGGTGTCATCTCGATATCTGTAGCTATCTGTCGCTTTCTTAGATCTATTATATCTTGCTTATTATCTGCTATCACCTAAGTAATTATTAATAGTTTTACAGATATCCAATGAGACAGATATATAGTAATTTTTACATCGATACATTTATAAATCTAGATAAATCAATAGAAGATGAACTGAATGATTTAATTACAAATAAAATAGAATATGTTATTAATTTAACTGAATATGAACAGCTGAATGTTAATCATCGAATTGCTCTTACATGTAATGGGATCAAATCATTAGATTTTTTTAAAGATCCAGAGCTTCATCGAATAAAACACATACCTCCGCAGAGTAGATCCGGTGAGGAGATTCGCAGTAGAATTACAATACGAAATCGTATTATAAAGGAAAGAAGTAAATTTTTATTAACCCTCAGTGGAATGACCGGTAATATACTTTTTATATGTAACCGTAATAATGTTTTATCGCCGTTATTTGTTTGTTTAATGATGCATTTACAGTCATGTAGCGCAAGTCATATCGATAGTATACTACAGGACGATGATGTAGTCACTTCCGCAAAAAATCGAGCTGATATAAAAAACTATCTTGATAAATATATAGATATAATATATAATAACATTAATGAAGTTTCGAAATAAACAGTGCAGCAGCGACCCATTTAATCACTATACATTTACTGATTTTTTTTGCGATAGGGAGCTAGCTGATATTGATAATATAAAATTACATAATCATTCAGCATCTCTTGACGGCGCGCGTACTACAAACAGTAATAGATTCTTTGTTGATAAGGAAAATATGTGGAGTAATTCCACATTAAATAGAATTGTAGATTTTTTCTTGCACGATGATATAGTTCTTATGTTCGAGCAAGAATCTGGTAAAGCGATAAGAGGTAATTATCTACGCGTAGAGTTTATAGAAGATAAAGAGAAATCTTGGCTCGAGCCTCATGTTGATATAAGTGAAAAAATAATGAGCTTTCTTGTTTATCTTAATAATACGGGTGAATCAGAGAGTATCGGCACTGCTCTATATAATAAAGATAAAGAGTATATTAAAACTGTACCGTATATTAACAATCAGGGGTTCTACTTTTACCCAGGAGATGATACATGGCACGGTTTAGAGTCAGTTGATATAAAAGAGCGTAGAAGAGCAGTAATGGTTAATTATTGTACCTTTGAAACGGAATTTAAGATCCCTGAATAGTAATATATTTAGCTAGATATTCAACTAATATATCAAACTTCTCCACCTTTTCAACAACAAAATTCAGATCAGTATATTTTGATATAATATCAGGGTAATCTCTTTTTAGGCGGGTGAACGGTATAAAATTTGTTAGCGAACAAATTATAACATCAGAAAATATTTCACTTGGTTTACCTCTGATTATATCATTGCCTCTAATATTCGAATAATTAGTCTCTGTCTTAACCGATCTACACGCACATTCATACTTCTTACTAAGATATTCTAAAATATCATTATTACCGGATATTAAGAGGATTGGCTGTTTATACTGCTCTTTAACTCGTGGTATAACTTCGTCCCAGAATCTATATATTCTCTCACTATTCGGAACGTTAATCTTAATATTAATTGTTATAGTATCATGGCTGATACCGGCTAATATATTATCATTAACTGCTAGCGGTTCTATTTCTATTGAATTTATAATCTCTGTATCGTATGACCCGTCATTATAATCAATAACTAAAAATTTATTATCGGTATTGTATGCGTCATATGCATTCCCACTAAAAAAGGTAAAATCTTTGATTGACGGGCTGTTAAATATGTTATTGAGATATTCCTTCTTCAAAAAACTTAAATATTTCAAATCATACAATGCATGTATATTTTTGTTGCGCGTAAAATTATTAAATTGTTCTGTATGAGAATCTATATAAGGTATATATATGCAATGACTGTTAAACATCTCGAGAATAGGTATATGCTCTGGTTTAGTTAAGAAGTATAGAATTCGATTATATTTTTTAGCTATATCTGTCAATATAATTAATCGCATTATATTAAAACATAGACCTGAACTTTTTACCGATATTAGATACTTAGAGTTCATTTATAACACCCTTTACTTTCATTTTCATATACCACAATCTCTCGTATAAATACGGGTGCATATTTGAATCATTTCTATTGTGTGTAGGGTCCCAGTACCACCCTGTCTTAAAGAAGTCGAACCCCGTTACATATATCTTTCGATTAGGGAAGAGTTTTCGGATAAAATAGAATGTTTTAAAGCCAAGAGAGAAATTTACATTATCTATACCTTTAAATGTCGGCATAACTTCTAAGTACATCTGTTTGATGTTTTCAGCATCCTCAAATTTATTAAGATATATAATATTCTCTCTATACTCCGGAAACTCTTTACTTATATAATCTTCGCTTTCTATAAAATTATGCTGATAGTTTAGTGGTACGTTCAATATAACCTTATGTTGCTTTAGCCTCTCCTTATCTAATTTCCAGTATATAGTTGATATAATATCAGTCTTACTACCAGCATATTCTTCAAATCCACCTGTAACATATCTGCCCAGGCGTACGACTTTATCGAACATATCTATTTTATAGCCGTTCTTTTTTCGTAAAATACCTTCACCGTTACCAACTATAATAATACTATTATCATACATGTATATTAAATGGTGATGGGTTTAATAGTGTAGGCCAGTTATCAAACAAATCTTTAAAGTCTATATTATTAATAGATCGCTTAAAATCATTAACATTATCGATTAAATCTTTCCTTATAATATTGGCCTCTTGCTCAAACTCTACATCATTCATATCTGTTATATATTGATCTAACTCACGGAGAGCTTTATTAAGTTTTCTATCTATTAAATTTATATATAGGGTAGTTATTAAGCTAGCTTCATTTTGACTACAGTTCTCTAAACTAATAACTTGTCTGCATTCTAAAATATTTAGCTTATCTAATTCTGAAGTATTACAGTCTAAAACAGCTTCTTTAATCCTGTTAATGCTCTGCTCATTAAATATTTTCTTATATTCATTGCATTTATGTAGTAGCTCTTCAAAGATGTTATTATTCTTTATATGGTCATCAATATTAGCTTCCATAAAAGATTTAATATTATCTAGATCTGACCTGTTAGGTATAGTAAAGTCTGCAAATGTTATTAAATCAATTTCATCTAAAACCTTCTCATACTCAATGCCATCAACAGCATCTATAAACTTAATGGTATTACCAGAAATATGACAACCATCTACAAAAAAAGTCTCGTTATTACGTAAACAAAATTTTAAATTACCGCTAATTGCCTGAATAATTTCACTTAACATTATACATTATAGTTAATGTATAAACATTATTTTTTCAACTCACCTACCAGTTAAACCCGTAGAAGTAATCTGTACCGTTAAAGGCATACGATTTCCATCTCGTTGAGTCGTAGCCGGGTGTAATACTTCTTGATACCGATATACCAGTTGTATTATCAGTTATCGTTGCAGTCGCGGCACCACCTGAAATATTATCAAACTTGAAGAAATTATTAGAGGCTAATGTTCTTGTAACAGATCTACCTTTATAATTAACTGTAACCGTGCCGCCGGTAGTAAATCCGTCGGTATATAATGTGTAATCAAGCCTACCTCGGTTTTGTTCCGCCCCGTATTTACTTTTTGTAGATGATCTTACGTTATAGAACCCATCGAAAACAGATGAACTTCTCCAGTTAAAAACACTAGCATTTTGATCTGTAGCTGGTAAAGGGTTTGGTATATTAACGCCATACCTTCTTGTATAATTTGCAGTATTACTACCACTATCTTTAGACATACTGATATCAACAACAGGGCTTTGTCTATCAAATTCAAACTGCTTTAACTGCTCGGGGTTCGTACTGACGTCGTGATTCTGTGATCGACTAGCCGTGCCCGTTCCGCTAATCTCTTCAATCTTAACATTTCTTGTACCGTCAGAAAGGCCTTGCCAATTGAGAGATTTTTCTACACCTGGATTTAATGTAAAGGTAACTACGCCTCCCGTTACCCCGGTAACCGTAACTTTGTATGTAGGTATATAGCCGCTATTAGCTATATTTTTAAATTTTAAAAATATTTTACCAGTATTATTATCAGCACCATATTTATTAAAACTTGTTGAACGAGTTAATACCTGCCCGAGCATGATACTTTTTAAGTTTATAACATCACGTATTGTCTTAACGGTAATATCTTGATTTTGCGATACAATAGGCATACCAATATTTATTATGATTTACTTTTTTTCTTCCAATTAACTCGCTTAGAGCTCTTCTTTTTATACATCTTACCTTTTATTTTTTTGCATGCAGCTTTAGTAGGTCTACATGCTGGGTAGCTCCCTCCAGATTTTTTAGATTTTCTACCACAAGGTCCTCCGGTTTTGCAATTTATCCAACCGCTAAATTTTTTACCTGTTTTAGGGTCAGTACCTCCGCGTTTAAACCATTTATGTAAGCTATCGCTAGCTTCAGTAAGATAATTATCAACTAGATCGTTGAACTTCATTTATTTTTCCAAATTTTACCTTTACGGCATCTAACAATCGCACCTGATTTATACGCGCCCGTCTTTTTACCGTATACACTATCAGCTTTTCTCTTACAGCGATCCTGTGCATCTTCGCTACTAACTTTACCACGAGCTTTTGTCTTTGATTGCTCTTTCTTTTTGTCTTTTTCTATACGTGTACCAGTATACGAGGACTTACCAGCCCCTCCTTTTCGAATTTTAGTTTGCTCAAAAAATTTAACGAATGTATCCATATCAGTATTTATACATTATCGACTAAAATAACATTATATGACGTTGAAACTGGTATACCTGTTGCAGTATCATACGCTCTTACTTCAATATCAGTCTTTTCCAATGCCCGTAAAGGCACCTTGTAATCTTTTATTGAATAATTATTTAGAAACATTATATCCTTAGTTCTCATAATAGGGCCATCATTAGGTTCAGATAACATTAAGAAAGCCTGTACACCGGAATTATAGACACTAGACCCTACAGACCATTGGGTTATATAGCCTGTTTTACCGGCTGGTATAGTATAAACACTAGTTTGAGATTGACCAAACCCTTCTTTATTACCACCGGTACCTTTTGTACCAATTGATATAACAGTCGTGCTACCGGCATTTACATCAACTTGCCCTTCATTTGTACCGGTTGAACCAGCTGTTTTAACAAGAGCTCTATATATTCTTAAAAACTCGTTTGTAGACGCTGGTCCGTTACTTGTACCATTTGTTGAAATGATCTCCGTTACAGTATTGTAATTTGAATCTAACCCTTGTATCTCAATAGTTCTCGCACCGGTACCGGCAACCGTATCACCGGAATCATTACTTATAGCTGATACGGTAGAAGCTACGGTTAAATATTCATATATACCTCCTGTTTCCCAGATTGTTTCTATATCAGCTCCAACAGATAGATTAGCACCAAACTTTTCGATATAATCTTGCTGCCCTGTGCCGCTACCAATCCCAGTGTTAAAAGGGTCAACTTGCTGTACTAAAACGGCTGATTTATTGAAAATGCCTTGACCTAAACCACCTGTTACCGCGGGGTATCGAGTATCATTTTCAATCTCAACATACTTCATGTAGTTGAGAGTATTCTCCGGAGTTCTTATATTTGTTTTAATACTCATAACCTACCATTTCCTGCAAGACCAATATCTTGCTTTTGTTTTAGGCCCTGGGTTATCGCAATTATGTCTAGCCCTAAAAGATTTACGAGCTTTTGGATTACTCTTTCTAATCTTCATCGTTTTTTCACCTTTACGTTTAGCAGATGTGCCGCCGTGACCGAAGTTAACTTTCTTTACGTTACCGGTTTTAGGATCTTTTACGTATACTTTAAATTTTTTAACGTCACCTCTTGTTGGCTTGTTAAGTTTTACTTTTCTACCTCTATATTCAGCATCTTCTTCAAATGCTTCCATTAAATATGTATATAATTTATCGAAGGTCATTTAATTATTTAATAAATATTAATATGGATAGCGAAACAAATCTAATATTCGAGCAATATAAACAAGTTAATGAGAATATTGGCTTAGGTCCGAACGGTATGTCTACTGTGACAATTACAGTAGGGTCTAATACTAATCACCCACCAAGACGTCAGCCAGGCGGTACAACATTTAGTGCATTCAGTGATGAAGAACATGCTGATGTAAAGAAAGAGGAAGAAGCAGTATATATACAAGCAGGTGATACATCAGATAATGATTGTGGTTGCAGTGACTGTAATGACGATCACGACGGTGAAATAGACATGGCAAGAGCTGAATTACTCAAAGCTGCTGATTATGCTACGAAACTATTCAATCATCTTCAAGATGTCGATAACTTAGAAGGGTGGACAGCTAGTAAAATTACAAAAGCTTCCGACTATCTATCATCTGTTTACCACGCTTTAGAGTACGATGCTTTAGATGCGAACGTTGAGGATGAAGAAGTTGATGATGAGCTTGAAATCGACGATTACGACGCCGCGAAGACAGCTAAAGATACTGGTTTTGCGGGAGCTTAAAATATTAGCTTAATATTTGTTTAATATTAGCTTTATCTTCCGATGATAATGCTTCCGGGGTAAAATATTCGATAGCTTTATCGATATCTGAAGCAATTAACTCTCTTGTCATTGTACCTGATATACCTTCTGCTTGTAGAGGTATCTTTATAACTCTAACTAGAGGATATTTTTCAATATTCTTCTCAAAGTACGAATATCTTTTTACATCGTCGTCCTTATCCCCAGCACCGACAATTATATTAACGTCTTTATTTTCATCTGCATATTCATATACAGATCTAACAGGAGTTACATTAGCTATAACAACTTCAACAGGTTTATTTAGATACTTCGCGTAGATCTCCCATATTTGTTTTGATTGTTCAGCAGTAATACCATCTCTATCCTTCTTTCCAATAAATATTACTCCTTTATCGGCATCTTGTAAGATGTAATCGAAAGAATGAAAATGTCCTTTTGTAGGTGGCTTATAACCACCCGGGTATAACGCAATAGTCGACAGCGTTTCTTCATCCTCACTCATAATTTTTGAGTATAGATTATCGAAAGAGTCGTTTATAGGGCCAGATTTTGAGGAAAATCTACCCTTACCGTAAAAATCACCACGGGTAGGGGGGTTAGTTATATAAGACTCTTGATCTTCTTTAGTTGCTGGTGAAGTTGGCTTACCAGTACCGAAATTAGCGCGACTAAACTCGCCCCTATCAACTAGTTTTGTTATTTGAGCGCCGTCATCAGTAACTTTCGACAGAGCGAAACCTTCTGGAGCCGTTGTTTGCCATTCACTAGGAGCTTCTTCTAGGTATGTACCTAATAAGTCATTCTGCGTGATTTCGTTAAAGATTTTAATAAGGTTATTCTTAAGATTTGCAATGATTTTAGTAATTTCAAATGCATTCTTAATAGAAGGTTTAAGTTTTTTAAGAGCTGATAGTGTATTTCTCATCTGCTCTGTCTTCTTTGCTTTACCTTTCTCACTTTTAAGCTTTTCAATATCTTTCGTAAACCTACTCGATATCCAGTTGACAAACTCTTCAGATGACATAGCTGTATCTTCTAGAAATCTACCAGCTCTTATCTCTGAATTGATATACGTCTTTAATAACATTGTATAATCATCTAAAGAACTAAAATCTACTTTGTCAGCTAATTTTAAAACTTGTTTTTTCTTCTTTTGAACATCTTTAAGTAGTAATTTACTGAATGATGACTTAGCATTTTTAGGTTTATTAGCTAACACATTAAAAACAAATACGGTACTCGACGGAGAAAACTCTTCCGGAGAAGATGTATATTTCTTAACCTTTAAAATACCATTTTGAATCATATATTCAATATGAATAGCTACTCCAATCTTCGCTTTATTGATTTCATCACCATATGGGCTATTTTCTGTAACAGCATATTTAATTGTATTAGGTGTGAATGTAGTGAATCGATTTTCATTAGCAACTCCATCGATAGTTTGAGGTGTTTCAACTTCCTTCATCTGCGGATCAAACATATAATCCATTTGATAGATACCTTTAAGGTTTAGAGAAGGTAAATAACGTAATGCTAACTTAAGCTTATCAGCTAACCCACCAGTGCCATGATTATCGATAATATCTTGCTCAGTATAGTTAATTTTTGGATTTTTAGCAAAAGCTGATTTACTAGCAACAAAGAATTTATTATTAGTATCAACACCTGCAACAATAGCAGGTGCACCGTCAAATTTTGTGGATATTTTATAATCAGATTCATCTACAAAATAAGAAATAGATGATTCTATTTGATTAATAGCTTCTATTACTCCCTGTTTACCTTTATTGAGTATATTTTCTTCTAGATGATCGATATGTTTTACAGCTCCATCGATAGCATCGAAGAATTCTAAAATTACGCTGTGATGTTGTTTGAATGTTTTCATTAAATTGTACCTAGAGATGGATCGAGGTCAAGGGTCGTAATTGCCCCAGCTTTGATTATATTTTTATCAATTAGAGTTGATATTTGATTTGTACTAAAAATAATATAACGGCTAAAATATCTATTTCTACTTGTATTAACAAAAACAAAATAATCAACACCTTCGTGGTTAGCGTAGTTATCGAAATATATTTTTGTTAAAGCCTTTCTTACCTCTCTAGAGTCATTGAGATTGATATTATCTAAAATATTGATGATAGTACTATGTGGGTATTCTACCTTCGCAAAAGTTTTTAACGCGGCGAACATATCTTCACTATTAGCTCCCGGTTCATTAGCTAAATTAGCGATGAGAGTATCGATTCGTTTATCAGATTTATCGTACTGCGTAGCTAATTGACCTAAAGGTGTTTTATTAAAGTTACTCGCAGCTCTATCTCGCTTACCTAAACGAGCACTAGTACCCTTAGCTTCAAGATATTTACCACCCCAATCTAGATCTCCTTTACTAGCACTCATACTAACATCATCAAAGATGGCGGCTAGAGCAATCTCTCCTCTACCGACACCTCTACCACTCTCCGTGCCGATGAGGTTTATTAAATCACGGACAGTCTCCGGCTTCATCTTAGTTATTTCAACTACTTTTTCAATTAACATACCAGTGTTACCAATTGTTGATAATGTAGCTGGTGTTTCGATATATTGGGCGTATGTTGCAACATCATTATGATTTGAAAGTATTTGCATAATAAACCCTCTAACATCGCCTTCGCTAATAGTTTTTTCTGTTAAGTTTTGTTTATCAAGATAATCATATATTTTTTCGGCATACGGCTTGACACTCAAATGCTTTTTAATAAAATTAACATCCGTTTCCAGGTCTAATAAATTTTTACTATCAAGGTCTCTAATAAGCTCGACCAGCTCTTCACCTTGCGGTGATTCACATAGTTGCTGTCGACGTAGCTTTGGCACTGCCTTGCCTGCAGATTCTTGCATATATATTTGATCTAATGATTTCCAACTCATAATTCTATGTCTATATCTGTTGAGTAACTTTTCATTAGTTGAAGGATACTACCTAGTACCTGTTTGGCATTATCTTCATTAACATCAGTAAGATCATTGATATTATCAATGTCTTCTGGATCTAGATTCATTACCATCGCTTTTTTAAGAAGTCTGACATACATTACTTCACTTTCCGGTGAAAGAGCTACTGTTACTTCTTCAGCTGGATCATCTGATGCTGGCGTTTCATCACCTGGGAGTGGAGAGGTTTCATCAGCTTCATTAATTAAATTAAGATCGTATATTTTTTTAAGAAATTTCATTTTATATCTTTATCTTGTTAATTTTAGCTGAGACTTGATTTAGTAATTTACCGTATGCTTTTTTTATATTCTTTTCCGGCTTATCAAACGGGCTCAATCCACCCTTAGCTTCATCACCGGCTAAACTTTTAACTGTTTCAATAGTTTTTAAATCCTCTGGTGTTAAGCTAGTTTCATTATCTTCAATATGTGCTTCTTCATCACTAAAGAATCCATCTAATGAACGGATACCGCTCTCTTGATCTTCATGTTCAACGCCAATATAACTTTTTAACTCAGGTGCAATGAATTGATCATCTACAATCTTACCATATCTATTGTCTGGATAAAATTCAATTACACTTCTAAAGGTATTCAATGCATCGCTTCGCGGTCTAATACCGTGCGCCGATTTAAAATCATCCGAATATTCACCGTGCATATCTGGATCAATAAGACCGACAGGCCCGTCTAATCCGAATTTACTGATAGCCTCATCTCTTAGATCTTCATATTTTTGTAACGATACTAAATGAGCTTCTTTATCCTTTGCATTAATAGCTGCAAAAATTTCATCGCCTAAATCTACCATACGATCTCTTAGATCAGTAGCTCCCGGTTCATCATAAGGTGATGTAGAGTCTCTTGTTACCGGGTATTTATCATCAAATTTCTTTCTCATAAGCGTTTCAATCTCACTACTGGCATTCTCCCTTAATACATCATTAACTACTTGGTAAAATTTATTCATAATAATATTTATTTAATCAAAAGAAATTTAGTTGATAGTCTATTGAAGTAATTATTATTAAGCCATTTCAGATCATATTTCTTACTAAAAGCTTTAGCTTTACTAAATGTAAATTCAGCAAAGTCCTTCTCCGGTTTTTGTATATCGTTAAGTAGCATGCTACCTTTACCGTTTTTACTTCTTAAAAGATGGTCAAAATAGGATAGACTGTATTTACTAATGTATATCTTAATAGGTAGTATACGTTTCATACGATTTAAAACTGTATTTATTAAATTTATAACATCAAACTCATCATAGAACTTAAGCATAGAGCATTCCGGTAATTGGGTATTGTTAAAAAATAATATATGCTTATTTCTATTTGTGCTATTAAGAATAGCTTCGGAAAATCCAAGAATAATGTAATGATATGCGATTTTCTTAACATCCACGTTATTAACGCTCCTATCTAGAATATTAAACATATGCAAATCATTTATAATATCATCACTAATATTATTTGCAAAAATCTCATTGCAATTAATGAGACAAATATTATACACCCCTAAATCTAATGATTCCACACAATATTATATCAGTGTTCCAAAAAATTCTTAGGCGGTTTACCTATTCTACAGTTGATTATACCATTATAATAGTCTTCACTTAATAGTACATCTCTATCGAACTGCATCTTTGATTCAAAATAACCTAATTCATATTTATTTCTGCAGAATCTTAGTATTTTAAATAAAAATTTATCTTTACCGTGTGTGGCTATATCGATATTGAGCCTATCACTTGAACCTGTATAGGTCTTCCAGTCACTTTCCACATAATCAATACGCTTCCTCTTCTTACCTTTAAGAGGTGCACGTTTAATCTTTTTAACCATCTGTTTTCTGCCGATATATTTCTTATCGTTTACTAAATTGGTAATTTCATATATAAACCCGAAAGCGTCCTCTGGTATTGCTTCGTAAACTTTCCAATGACCTGTATCCATCTATGTATTTACTTCTTTTTCTTTTTCTTTCTACGCTTGATACTACCTCTTCTAGTCTGGATAGCGCCTAATGCAAAGGGTCTTCTGTAGTCTCCAGGAGCATACCAATCACCTGACTGGGAATGGCCAACAGCAGCTGCCGGTCCTAGTGCGCCACCGCCAACAGTATTATCATCCTCGTCATGAATGGTTTTAAGTTTACTATAATATCTAGGATCTTCAGCTAAATGCTGTTTAGCGATAGTAGTTGCAACTGACACATCGTCTGTATGTTCGAGTTCGACCTTAATACCCATTTTAAGCTCTTTTTCATCATATTCAATATTTTCAACAGGCTTTAAAAGATCTATAAATCTACGCTCAAATAAGTTAACAACATTATTTTTAGCTAAATTACCCTTTGTAGTTGTTTTCTGCATAATAGTACTTATAATCATAATGTGAGTATTATAGACCAATACGTAAAAGAAATTGAAAAGGATCTGCATGTTGATGAGTTTAATATTAAAGATGTTTCGATGAAGACGCCCGGGCGTAAGCATTTTTGGGTCAGTAAGCTAATACAACATAAAAAAAATCTTATTAATGTTAAAGCGCAGAGATTTCAATTAAAGAAGGAAATAACTAAACAGATTATTGAAAAATCGCCCGTTAAGGTAACAACACCTATTGCAGAGAAGACCGCATATCAACATGAACAAATGGTCGAGCTGCAAGCCAAGATAGATGAGCAAGAGCTTATAATTGAACTATTAGAAAAAACTGAAAAAACGTTCAGTTCACTTAGTTTTGATATTAAGAATATTGTCGAGATCATGAAAATGGAAACATTATGATTACTTTTAGTTTTGACAGAGGTAAAGTTCGTATACAAGGCGATCTATTTTCAGATATACGCGAACATTTTAGCGTTAAAGATGATACTGCACGTTTCCGTAGAGGTAGAGCAAAATATTTTGCAAGTCGCATATACTGTATCACTCCTACCGGTTTGTTTGAACCTGGTCTGTTCTACGATATTATGCGCTTTATTAAAGAGACATACCCTAACGAAGAAGTTAGAATAGATAAGTCAATATCACGTGTTGTTAAACCTAGTCTATTAGACACTAGAGTATATGATAATCTAACGCATAGTCTTAGAGATTACCAATATGCTGCATGTGAAAATGCAATCAAACACGGTAGAGGTATACTAAAAATGGGTACAGGTGCAGGTAAGACTCTAACTATATGTTCAATTCTAATGAGTGCTTTCCTGCAACGTAAAGATAATTTTAAATGTTTATTAATTGTGCCTGATCTTACATTAGTTAACCAGACATTTACCGATTTTGAGGAATATAATGCTTTATTCAAATTTACAAGATGGACTGGCAAGCTTAAACCTGATCTAACAGCGAATGTTATAATTGCCAATTTAGGAATACTGCAGAGTCAATTCAAAGACAACGAGTGGCTGCAAGATGTTGATATGTTGATTATTGATGAATGCCATAAATTAAAGAAGAATAATAAAATTAACAAAATGGTACAGTCTATTAAAACTGTACATAAATTTGGATTAACCGGTACGTTACCTGATAGTAAGCCAGATGAATGGAATATTATCGGTAAAATAGGTAGTATAATATATGAAAAAGACAGTTATAGTTTAAGAACCGAGCGTCATCTAACTACTGCTAAAACATCTATACTCAATATAGACTATAATATAAAACCTGTACCTATTAAAGGTCAAAATCCATATAAGACGGAGCTAGATTTTTTATATGAAAATGAATTTCGAAACAATATAATTCACAGAGTATGTACTAACTTTAATAACAATATACTAATGCTAGTAAATCATATTATACATGGTGAAAAGTTATATGATATACTGAGCACCGTAAAAGATAAGCAAGTATATTTCATACGTGGAGATGTTGAAGTTGAAGAAAGAGATAGAATAAAGCAGTTAATGGAGACAAATACAAATGTAATATGTATTGCAATTAGCGCTATATTTTCAACAGGAGTTAATATTAAAAATATACATATGATTATTTTTGGTGCTGGCGGTAAAAGCTCCATTAGAACAATTCAATCTATAGGTAGAGGTTTAAGATTGCATGATAATAAAGAAAAACTTACAATTATAGATTTAGCTGATAATTTAAAATACGGTAAACGTCATGTCGAGAAGAGGATAGAAATTTACAAACAGGAAAAAATACCATTTACTATTACGGATATAGTGGAAAAGTAGCTACCGGTAATATATAATTAACTTAGTTATGGCAGTAGAAAAAATAAAAAAAGTTGAACCGGTTAAGGTTAAGAAAAAAAGAGGACCTAAACCTAAGATAGACGAATATTATGTTAACCCTGCTGACTTTAAGCAGCAGATTCGTGATTACTATGAAACAGAAGTATGTATATTCGAGTTAGCTAACTCACTGAAACGAATAGCATATGGTCTAGGTAATAAGTCTAATTTTATCAATTATACATATAAAGAAGAGATGATCGGCGACGCGTTAGTCAAGATGTATACTGCTCTTAAGAATAAGAAGTTTAACGTAGATTCTGAGTATAATCCTTTTTCGTATTTTACAACTATTGCGTTCCATGCTTTTATTAATAGAATTAAAAAAGAAAAGAAACATCACGAAACTCTTACAAATTATAAGGAAATGGTGTACGAGGAAGAGATGGCAGCAGTAACTGATGGTCAGGTGTATGTTAAACCGAGCAGTGATGATCTTGAATACAGCAATTAATGAAAAATAGAGTTGCAATATTTTCTGATATTCATCTAGGTGTACATCAAAATAGCGATTTCTGGTTAGGTATTGCTAATAAATGGGTAGATTGGTATATTCAAGAATTACAAAAACAAGATATTAATGATATAATATTCTGCGGAGATTTTTTCCATTATAGAGATGAGATTAGTGTCAAGACATTAAACTTTGCTAAAGATCTTTTAGATAAATTTAAAGACTTTAACATTACCATGATTACCGGTAATCACGACGCCTGGTATAAAGATACTTCAGAAATTAACAGCCTCTCAATATTAAAAGGTAGACGTAATCTAACTATATATGATAAGCTTGAGACGGTAACCGTTGGTAGTAAGCGTTTAACTTTCTGTCCATGGGGTACAAGTATTAATGATATACCTGATTGTGATATAGTATTTGGTCACTTTGAGTTAGAGAACTTTAAGATGAACGGGTTTAAAGTTTGTGATCATGGAGATGATCCAGAAGTTCTTATATCCAAGGCACCGTTAATATTTACAGGTCATTTTCATCTAAGAGACGAAAAGACATTTCAAGGTAGAAAGCGAATTGTGTATGTTGGAAACCCGTACGAGATGGATTTCGGAGATTCACTACAGGTGAAAGGTTTTTATACTCTGAATATAGATGAGCAGTCATACGAGTTTACAGAGAATACAGTAACCCCTAAGCATATCAAAGTCTTCTTATCAAAGCTTATTACAGACCCGGACCCTATAAAATTTTTTAATGAGGTTATTGCAAATAATATTATTAAAATTATAATTGATAAAAATATTAACACCGATCATTTAGATTTATTAATAGCTAAATTGACTAGTTATAAGCCTTGTGAGATTAGAATAGATTATGACGTCAATTACAATAAAGTTAAGTTTTCAGAAGAAGGTGATTTTGATCTCTCCGGTGTTGATATAATTGAAGCTATAACTGAATTTGTAAATTTACTTGATATTGAAAATAAAAGTGAGGTTGTGAAGTATACAGCTGATCTCTTCGCAAGATCTACCGATAGACCATAATGAAATACGTTACATTTAAACAACTTAAAATAAAGAACTTCCTGTCTGTAGGCGAAGATGAGGTGTGCGTTGAATTTAATAAAGGGTTACATATTGTAACTGGTATAAACCGAGATAAAGAAGATAGACGAAATGGTGTCGGTAAAAGTACAATAGCTGATGCTTTATATTTTGCTATCTTTGGTAGTACTCTCAGGGAGATTAGAAAACAATTTATACCTAATAATTTAACAGAAGGCAAATCAATTGTTGAGTTATCATTTGCAATTAATGACCCGCATTACGGTAGAAACGACTTTCATATAGTACGTACTCTAGGCCCATCTAAATGTAATATATTCAAGAATGGGGTTGATAAGACCAGGGATACGATTGGTAATACTAATCACTATATTGAAACTATTCTATCATCATCACCAGAAGTTTTTCAAAATTGTGTTATAATGACTCTCAACAACCATATACCCTTTATGGCAAAAAATAAGGTCGAGAAGAGAAAGTTTATTGAAAAGATATTTAGCTTAGAGATATTCTCAAAAATGTTAACAGAGTTACGGTCTGATCAAAGTCTTATTAAGCAAGATTTTGATACTAATATAACCCGGCTTGAAGAGACTAATAATTACCTGACTGTGCAAAAATCTCAAAGAGATAGTTTTAATGTCGATAAAGAAAAGAAAACTGAAACTTTACAAACTAACCTAGCAAAGCATAAGGATGATTTAAAAGAAGCTAACGATCGACTAGAAGTTATCGAAAAATTGGATGAGAAGCCGTATAAAGATAAGCTGACTGAGTTAACAGCATTAATAGATTCAAAGAAAGCCGATAGGGATAATATTAATAGCAATATTATCGAATTAAAGCTTAATTTAAAGAACTCGGCAGAAACCTATAGACGTATAGGAACAGGTGAAGAAAATTGCCCTGTATGTTTACGCTCTATTGAAGATCATGACTTGGAGCTTATTGAAGAAGAGAAAGAAAATCTTAAAAATATTATTACTAACGGTAAGTCAGAGTTAGCTAATCTTACAAATGAATTGACTGCTATTGATAGTGAAATAGAAAAAGTCGACCAGGCAGTTGGAGTCGTAACTGATAAAATAGCTAACATCGAAAAGCAGAAATATGGTATAGGTCATATTAGAGAATCTATAGATTACATTAAGAGATGCGTATCGGAGATGGAGGAAGAGTTAAAATCTACATGCAATGATACCAATACATTCAGCGATATTGTAGTTGAGTTAGAGACTAAATCATCGACGATTACCACCGAGCTAAGCAATATTAAAAAGAATATTGATATGCTTGATGTAGTTAAGTTTGTGGTAAGTGAAGAAGGGGTAAAAAGTTATATCGTTAAAAAGATACTAAGAAACTTTAACTCTAAACTAACTCACTACCTAAAAAAGCTTGATAGTAATAGTATATGCGTTTTTAACGAATATTTTGAGGAAGAGATTTTAAATGAAAAAGGTAAGATATGTCTCTATAATAACTTCTCCGGAGCAGAAAGAAAAGCTATTGATTTGGCATGCCTTTTTTCATTTATGGATATGAGAAAGGCTCAAGGAGATGTACATTATAACTTAAGTTTTTACGATGAATTATTTGATAGTAGTTTGGATGAAAAGGGAGTTGATCTAGTTTTAGAGATCTTAAATGAAAGGGTTGAGAAGCTAAATGAATGTGTATTTGTTATTAGCCATCGAAAGGAAAGTATAAAAGCGGCGACCGGTGATATTATATTCCTAGAAAAGCATAATGGTATCACAAAGCGTGTAAACTTTGTGGATTAGCATAAAAAACTTATTAATTATTAAATATGTTAATTCAAGGAAACGTACCATTTCAGCTTAAGTCACCAGCTCGGCCAAATAGCGGTCAACCTAATGCAACTAGTGTCAAACCGAAACCTGTAGCAACGCCGGCTGAGGTTGGATTACCTCGCTTTATGAATTATTATGCTGATTATAGTGGTTGCGGCCACTGGAGGATGATATGGCCAGAGCAAGTTATGAATGCTCATAATAAAGCAGTTGTACACGGAACGACTGTAATGAATGGTGATCCTAGATATTACGGTGGAGTTAAGGGTGTTAGAATTCAGAGACAAGCAACACCACAGCAATTAGAGTTTGTTAAATTTCTTAGAAACATGGCAGATAAAACTGGTATGCGTCTTATATATGAAATTGATGATATTTGTTTTGCTGAAGATATTCCGGACTATAACAAATATAAAGGTGCGTTTACAGATCCTAAGATAAGACAATCAGCTCAGGAGATGATGGCTATGTGTGATGAGATTACTGTTACATGCCCGTTTATGAGAGATTATTACCGTGATAAGACAGGTAATCCGAACGTTACAGTTATTCCAAATTTTATGCCTAAATTCTGGATTGGAGGTAAATCTGATCTTAATCGTGCGATGGAGAGCTATGAGAGGAACAAGAAGAAGCCTCGTATTTTATATGCCGGTTCAGGTGCTCACTTTGACGTAGATAATAGAGTAAAACAGCGTGATGATTTTCATCATGTTAATGAAGTTATCGCTAAAACAGTTGACAAGTACCAATGGGTATTCTTAGGTGCCTTTCCATTAACGTTAAGACCTCTCGTTCAAGCTGGTAAGATCGAATTTCACCCGTGGAAGCGTTTGTATGAATACGGTCAAGGCTTATATGATCTAAATGTAAACATGATTGTAGCTCCGTTACAGGATAGTATTTTCAATCGTTCGAAATCTGACCTGAAATATATTGAAGCATGCGCGCTTGGATTGCCTATTGCATGTCAAGATATGTGCACATACGAGAACGCTCCTATCAAATTTAAGACCGGGGAAGAGATGATTGCGCAGATTGAAAGTACATTGCAAGATAGAAAGCGCTATAAAGCTTTATGTAAAAAAGCTAGTCAATATGCTGATACACGATGGTTAGAGGATGATAAAAATATTGATTGTTATACCGAACTCTATCAATATAGTGTAGGTGACCCTCTAAGAGTTAATCTGAGTAGGTATAATTAACTTTTTGTTATTGATAATAACGAAGCATCATATATAATCATATATGTGAGTTATCGTAATGCAATTTATAATGGACGTGAAGGTACTGTAACTCTCTTCACTTGGGATGAAGAGGGTAATAGAGTACGATTTGAAACTAGTGTAGAGCCATATCTTTATGTTGAAGGCCCTGGAAACTACGAATCGATATTTGGTACTAAGTTAATTAAGAAAAAATTCAAAAGTCAATATAACCGCTATAAGTTCTTAAAAGATTCTGGTACAAAACGAGTATTTGAAAATCTGCCAGCTCATCAGCAATTTCTAGTTGATACATATTGGAAGGTAAATGAGGAACCGGAATTTAATAGTAACCCTATTAAGACGATGTTTATTGATATCGAAACCTATTCACCGGATAGTTTTCCAGATATTAAAACAGCTAATCATCCTGTAACCGTTATAACTGTTTATGATTCACTTGATGATAAATTTACTGCATGGGGAATAAAGCCATATAATAATACACAAGATGATGTTACGTACATTCACTGCGCGGATGAGAAAGATCTCTTCATGGCTTTCATACAATTCTTGGAAGTAGATTACCCTGATATTTTATCTGGTTGGAATTCAGAGTTTTTCGATATCCCGTATATTGTAAACCGTTGTCGTCGTATACTAGGTGATGAATGGGTTAATCGTATGTCACCTGTCGGTAATGTCTATAGTAGAACGATCAGAGGTCAGTTCGGCGCTGAACAGGTAAAATGGTATATCGAAGGTATTTCACTGATTGACTATCTTGACGTATATAAGAAGTTTACTCAAGGGCTCCGTGAGAGCTATAAGTTAGACGCTATTGGAGAGCTAGAGTTAGGTCAGAAAAAAGTTGAGTTCGGTAATATGAACCTCGCGACTTTATCTGATGATGATTGGCAGACGTTTGTTGATTATAATATTCAAGACGTTAGATTGCTTAAGCACCTCGAGGTAAAACTGAAGTTTATTGAACTACTACGTATGTTAGCATATACGGGGTTAACTACTTTTGAAGCAGCTATGGGTGCATTATCTGTAATTAATGGTGCAACAGCTATTAGAGGTAGACGACGCGGTCAACTTATACATACCTTTATACGTAATGAAGATACTGGTAAGAACCCGGGAGCATATGTAGGAGTCCCACTTAAAGGCTTTCAGACTGATATTATATCATTCGATGCTAACTCACTATACCCGAATGTGATGATATCCTTAAATATGTCTCCGGAGACTAAGGTAGGTAAGATCGAAGATAAGACAGATAAGGATGTAACTATTCGACATGTAAATGGTAAGACATTTACTCTGCCAATAAAAAACTTTGCTAAGTTCGTTAATGACGAGAAGATAGCGATAAGCAAAGCCAATGTACTATTTACGCAAAAGCGTAAAGGTGTTATGCCAGAAATTCTCGATGAATATTATAACAAGCGAGTTGAAGTAAAAAGAGAGCTAACTGCTCTTAAGCGCGCGTACAGTAAAAATAAAGACAAAGCTACGAAGGTTAAGATAGATCAGTTAGACGCTAAGCAGTTATGTATTAAGATTTTTATTAACTCAATTTATGGCTATTTTGGTAATAAAAACGCACCTTTCGGTGATGATGATATTGCTAGCTCTATTACTCTTACCGGGCAAGCAGTAATTAAAACGTCTAACGAGTTACTCAAGAAATACATTACCGAGCGAGTAGGTATCGAAGATGCTAAGATATTAAATGATTGTGTGGTTTATAACGATACAGATAGTTCGTACATCTCAATTAAGCCTATTATAGATAATACAGATATTCAATTTACAGGGTCAGATGGTAAGCTTACCTCGGAGTTACATACAGAAGTTCAGAACGTTGAAGATTATCTTAATAAGCATATTAAAACATGGGGTGCAAAGAGTTTAAACTCCGAGGATTGCAGGTTCGTTTTTAAGCGTGAGATAATTGCCGATGTAGGGGTTTTCTTAGCTAAGAAGCGATATGTTATGCACATCCTGGATGATGAAGGGATAGAGATGGATAAATACAAGTATACTGGCGTGGATGTCGTTCGTAGTACTATGCCAGCTGCAGTTAAACCGTACGTCAAGAATATCATCGAGATCATGCTGAATACGCGCGATATTACAAAAACCAATAATGTGCTAAATGAAGCTTATAAGATATTTAAAGATCTGCCGATAGAAGATATCGCCCGCGTATCAGGTATTAAAAATTATGAAAAGTATGCATCTGAATGCGACGGATTTAAGACCGCCAAAGGCATGCCTAATCATGTAAAATCAGCGTATTTCCATAATACACTTTTACGTCGCTTTAATATTGAAAATGAATATGAATCAATCGGCAGCGGTGATAAGGTAAGGTATTTTTATGTACAAAAGCCAAATGCTTATAATGTAGATAGTATTGCATACAAGTATTATTATCCCGATGAATTTAAGAAATGTTTTCACGTCGATTATGAAAAGATGTTCGACAAAATTATCTTCTCAGCTATCCAACCGTTCTATGAAAATGTTAACTGGGCAGTACAAAAGCCAGGGTCACTTACTCAAACAAACTTATTAGAACTTTTAAGTTGATTATAAGGTATATATAATATAATATATAGATATGGAAGAACAAACATATATTACATTCATTGATAACGCCGGGCGCTCGATTTTTGGAGCTCTCGCAGAAGCAACTGAGAAAGCAATTAAGGTGCAAAACCCTGTAATGATTGGCGTGCAACAACAGGAGAACGGTCAACTTTCCGTTCAACTTTTTCCGCTCTTCTTTGCAGAATTTGTAACACCGGTGGGTGACGAAAAATCACGTAATAACTACTTTAGTTACGATAAAGCTGCGATCGCGATTGGTGAAGATTTTGAAGTAGATCCGCGTATCTCTGCTCAATACGAAAAGATTGTGAACCCGGTTCTTGTACCGGCGGATGCTCCAGCTGATGACGGTGAAGTTATCAAGTTGTTTGATGACTAGCTAGAACCTGCAGGTAAAACAAATAATACAGTCGCTGAGTAATCGGAGACTGTATTTTTTTGTGTATTTTTTATTGCAAACACGTGTAATATCCATTAAAATATATATATGAGTAACTGGGATAGTAAAGTTGGCGCAACATCGTTTAGACCACCGAGCGATACCTCTTCTTATTTTGATAAAGTGACATCAGAAACTGAGCAGAGATTGCGTAATGAAATTACACAACAAGTAAGAGCTGACGCTAATAACGTTATACACGGCATTGTAACTGGAAAAGATGGTGAGATTAATGACCTTAAACAAGTAATTGATAGTTTAGAGGTTAAAATTAAACAAAAACAGCAAGAGATTGAATCGTTAAAGAGAGAAAAAAGACATTTTGCAATACCAGAAGAGATAGAGTTCATTGTTGATGAGCCAACATCCTCAATTGATGCAGATGAAGATACATTTATATCTCATATTTTAAAAATTATAAAAAGAGGTGATAATGGCATCGCATTTAATAATAAGGAGCAAGAAAAAGTACGCAAAGTTGTTGCAGTATGGAAAGGATTTCTCGAGGAATATAAGTGGAAGAGTAATTATATTTCGGTAAAAATAAAGAAGCTACTTAAAGATACGGATCAAATCTTAAATGATGATAACAGTGTGTAGTTATAGTGTTTGAGTTTACGTAGATTTTTATAGTGAATCAACATATCTTTAACTAAATAATGTTATGGCTTACGTAAAAATATCTGATTTAAATTTTGCTCAAACATTATATTTAAGAGCTGCAGCTTTACCGACGACCGATCCCGGTGTATCCGGAGTTGTCTGGAGAGATGGTACAGATTTAAAGATAAGTTTATAAATATAATAAAATGGCCTACCCCTCTAACATGTAATGATTAAGTCAAATAAAAAATATATTAAAAGTTTAAATCCTTGCGATACCGGTAAAGATAATTTATTTAAGCAGCTCTTAGGTTTAAATGAAACTGTAGAATTTAATCTACTTATAGCTGATTTTAAAGATGTTCTCTGGGCTTTAATACAATCAGAAATTGGTAGGAATGTAATTTCCGATATACTTTTAAAATATCACGAATCTTTACAGGTTAGTAAATATAAACGAAAAGTGTATAGAATTATGGTAAGATTTAATGCTAATAATAATATAGAGAATTTATTTATTTTAAATAAAGACGATAATAATTTTGAAAATTACTTCAAGACAGAATGTAACAGTTTAAACATATCTTTAACTAAATAATGTTATGGCTTACGTAAAAATATCTGATTTAAATTTTGCTCAAACTTTAACAGGTAATGAAATATTACCGGTAGTGCAAAATGGTACATCGTATAAAGTATCAGTTAGTGCTGTTGGTGGTACCGGTGATACGGAAAATATTAACGGTCGATGCAATGATATTAGTACCGGTAGTAACTATAGCAGTATTGTAGGTGGTGAATATAACGATGTTTATGGTAACTGTAGCTTTATAGGCGGTGGTACTGTTAATGTATTATCAGCTGATTTTGGGTTTATAGGTGGCGGTACTGGTAATATTGGATATTCAATAGGTGGCTTTATAGGCGCCGGTGTAGGTAATGATACATGTCCTAATACATGCCTTGATACTATCGGCGGTGGTAACGGTAATGTAGTTAATTCTGGATTTAAACTCTCATTTATTGGCGGCGGTAGAGGTAATTTTATGGAAACCGGCAACACTAGTGCAAGTGCAGATTCAAATTTCAATAACCAAAGTAATATAATCGTCGGTGGTAGTATAAATTCAATAGGCACAAAAGGTAACCCTCTTAAGGATGTGCCGGCAATGACTAAAGCTTTATGTTTTAATACTATTGTAGGCGGTTATTTTAACAAAATTAGTAAATTTGGAGCACCTCTTAACCCGCTACCAGCTGAAGATTTAGAATCAAAATATAGCTTTGTAGGCGGTGGTTTAAATAACGGTATAAATGGTAACTATACTACTATAGTTGGAGGATCTAATAATAAAGTATACTCCGGCGTAAAAGGTGGTTTCATAGGTAGTGGGGCCTACAATACAGTTCGTAGCGTTTCAGGTACTACTGGTGGAAATTATTCATCTATTGTTGGAGGTAAACAAAATCAACTGTCAGCTGATTTTGGATTTATCGGCGGTGGATGGGGAAATACTGTATCATCAGCGTGCGGCACTATTGGTGGTGGTTATGGCAATTCATTGAGCAGTGCTAGTGGGTTTATCGGAGGTGGTGTGAACAATACAGTAACAAGTGGATGTATCATCGACTTCAATACGGGCTTGCCCTTACCCGCACCTTCAATAATTGTAGGTGGTTCTCAAAATGAAATAACAAATGCACCTGACAGTTTTATAGGCAGCGGTGCCCGAAATGAAATCGCCGGCACCTGCTCCGGTAATATCATATTAGGTGGTTATCGCAATCAGAATATAAAAGGTGTCCAAAGTGTTATAATTGGAGGCGCTCTTAATACTTTAAGTGGTAATAACATCGACTGGAGTAACGCTAGAAACCTTATAGGTGGAGGATTCGAGAATAGAATAATAGGCCATGGTAATCAGAGCTCGCAAAACAATGCTATTTTAGCCGGGTCAAATAATCAAATTGGGCCAGAAACTGAACCTGGCGAGAAAATGTTGGACAGTGTAATTGCTGGTGGTAAATTTAATCAAATCATAACTTGTGGAGTCGCGACTACCAGCTTTATAGGTGCAGGTCAAGGTAATAGTTTAACCGGCACGAATTTTGCAGGTAATAGTCTTTTTGCTAACGTAAGTGGTTTAAATAATGCTGTTGTTGCAGGGTATGATGTTGATATTTACGGGTGTCAGAGTTTTATTGGCTCTGGATTTTTAAATACAATTTGCGGTGACTACTCGTCAATCATAACAGGTTGTAGTAATAATAATAATCATAATAACTCGCATATTGTAGGTTCAGATATAACAACTGTTTCTGGTAATATGCTTCATGCAAATACGTTATATTTAAGTGCTGCAGCTTTACCGACAAGTGATCCTGGTGTATCCGGAGTTGTCTGGAGAGATGGTACAGATTTAAAGATAAGTTTATAAATATAATAAAATGGCCTTTCCACCTCCGCCAATTAAGCTGTTTAAAAACGATTTAAACAGGTCGAAGAATGTAACTAAATATAGATACAAGTTACCGGGTTTAGGTCCATCACCAGGTTCATCAGTTATAACAATACCTTCATTAGATCCTTTTAATAATGAAGTTGTATTTTTTGAAACACAAATTGATTTTACCGGTTCAGGTAACGGTCTTGTAACAGAGGATGGGAGATTATATGGAAATTCTATATTAGGTAATCCGGTATTATCGTTAAATGGTAATCCTTTCTATTCAGGCGCGACATTATCTGCAACAACGAGATATTCTCAAAAAAGCTTATATTTTATTGACAATTCATTCAAATCTAAAAGTATAAATTTTGACTTTTTGTTAGATGAAGCTAAAAATTATAGCTTAAGAAGAGATTTTTATAATACAAGCGGGGTTGAAACAACAAGTACATATGCTATTTCAGTATTTGATTTTAATAATTTAAATGTAGTTTTATCAACTAACCCGCTATCTGTCATAGGTGACACTGATCAAAATATACAAATAAAGATTACTAACAGTAAACAATCCGGTAATATAGTAGATGGTAAAACTAATTTTAAAATAGACTTCGGAGCTAATGGAGATAGAAATGAAAGTTCTATTTTTTCAAATTTATTGAATATAGAAACTGTTAATTATACGTATACGGAACCTTTTACTGGAACAAATACATTGACATTATCTACTATTAGAAATGATGGTTTTGCGAGTGATTTAATTACCACTACTTTAAACGTAAATGTATTAATAGCGTTTACATTCAGTTTTAATGCAATTACAAGGAATAATATATCAACTACTTGGAATACTATTTCTGGTGTAGATAATCCAAATAATATTGAAGATAAATATAGATTTCTGACTTTTGATAGTAATAAATTATTATCAGGTGCATGGAATACTGAATGGTGGGGGTATAGTGCGAGAGATATTTATAATTTCTCCGGTACTAGTTATAGTATGAGAGGTACTAGTGGTAATAAAGATGAAAATAATATTACACTTATAACACCGAAACATGGTATATGTAACTCACACTGGGGTAGTAGTAAAGATCCTAATGTAGGAGATTCAGCTTTCTTTTATGACCATACTACAGGAGATTCAGTTTCAGCAGAAGTTATATCGGTATCAGCAACTGGAAGAAGCGATATAACTATGGTAAAGTTTGATAGAGATTTAACTCAACAAGGTAATATTAAGGTTTATAAATTACCTAGATTTGACGGTATAGGCAGTAATTATAGTGCAGTATTAGACAATAAATTAGCAACACTAACGCAAGGCGGTAATGGGCCGTTCGGTACCGGTGAAACGGATTGTTTTGCTGGTCTTGGTTGTAGTGGTAAATTAAATCAAAGTTATGATGGTATTGCAGCTGGTAATTATTTTGAAACAAAAAATGCAAGAACATCGCTAGCTTCTGTATCTTCTGTTTTCAGTAATTCGTTCTTCGGGTTAAGTAGCTTTAACGTAGGTGATAGTAGCAGCCCGACGTTTATAATTTATGATAATGATATTTTATTATCATCAACATTATATGCTACGAGTAGTGATTTAACCATTGGTCCTGGATATGGTTTATCTGCAATACAAGCTGTATTATCTTCAGGGTTAATTGAATTAGGTAACAGTGAAGGTTATGAATTATCTACTGTAAGAATTTATTAAATAAATTTTTCAAATGGAAGTTTTTTATTGATATACGCTAATTATATACTATAATCGTATATATGAGTAAAGAAATTGACGATATTTTATCTGTAATTGATAAGACAAACCCGTACGCATCATTCTTAAATGACAGTGCAATTAGCAATGTGGATGGTTGGTTAGATACTGGTTCGATGGTACTTAACGGTATTGTTTCAGGTTCACTATTTGGTGGCATCCCAAAAAATAGAATGACTCTTTTAGCTGGACCGAGCATGACCGGTAAGTCATTTATCCTTCAGAAGATTTTAGCTAACGCTCAGAAGGAAGGTCTAATTCCAGTTATTTTTGATAGTGAAAACGCTATTGATAAAGACGGGGCAGAAGCTCTTGGACTAGATGTTAGTAAAGTAAAATACGTACCGGTTTTTAGTATTGAAGAATGCCGTAATACAATTTATGATTTCCTAATGAAAGTTAAAGAGAAGGGGCAAGAAGGTAAGTTTATTATCGCAATTGACTCTCTCGGTAATATGGAAAGTCAGTTACAAATTGGTCGAATGACAAAAAATAATGTAAGTTCTGATATGGGTAGTAGAGCTAAAGCAATGAAAACTCTTCTTAGAACTTGTACTCAACTATCTGGATTAACAAAGACAACTATTCTTGCTACTAATCATATCTATGAAGACCCTGCAGCGATGTTTCCAACTCTTGTAAAAGCAATGCCAGGCGGTACAGCTGCTGTATACTTACCATCAGTAACTATTCAATTAGCTCGTAAGCCGGTTAAGGAGGATAAAAATACTGACGGTAAATTAGCTGTCGGGCAAAAGAGTTATTCAGGTGTTATTCTACGAGCGCTGACCGTTAAGAACCGCTTCATTAAACAATATTTACAGGGTGAAATGTATCTATCTTTCGATAAGGGTCTAAACAAATATTACGGTCTATTGGACTTAGCAGTAGGCCTAGGAGCAGTTACTCAAACAGGTGCAACGTATCAATTACCGGATGGTAAGAAACTCGGTTATTACTCAAAATGGAAGGATGATACGGAACTCTGGGATAATACTATTATACCTGTTATTGAAGAAAAGATTAAACAGGAGTGGGCGTATGGTAATAAATCTGAGGAAGAGGAAATTATTCCTGATGAAGTACTCGATGAAGTTCCGGATGAAGTAGAGGAGGAAGACGTTTAATAATGCAAAATAAAAAAGTTATAGTTACATTATCCGGCGGAATGGATTCAGCAGTATTGCTTTATAAAGCTGCTGAACAATATGATGAGGTACATACTGTTACATTTGATTATGGCCAGCGACATGAGAGTAGAGAGGTAAGAGCTTCTGAGAAGCAATTGTTAAATGTAAGTAAAAGTTACCCGAATGTAACTTTTACTAACAAGTTACTAGATGTAAAATACATTAAAGATATTGCACCTACTTCATCTCTTACAAATAATGATATAGAAACACCTAATGTAAGAGATATTATGGGTGAAGCGCAGCCGAAGAGTTATGTACCATTCCGTAATTTAATGTTTATAAGTATATTAGCATCTTACGCTGAAGCAATAAAAGCGTCAGAAATTTGGTACGGTGCTGCTGAGGCAGATAGCTTAGCTGGTTACTGGGATGGCTCTGCAGAGTTTGTTGATGAGATGAATAAATTAACATCACTTAATAGAGAATATAAAGTAACACTCGTTGCTCCTCTTATTAAAATGTCTAAGAAGGATATTATATTAGATGGTGTTTCTTTAGGTGTTAACTTTAAAGATACATATACTTGTTATTCTGGCGAATACCCTTGTGATGCTGAGTCTGCTAGTAGCAGCTTACGATTAAAAGGTTTTATAGATGCTAAGCTAAAAGATCCTCTCCTATATAAACAGCAAGATAAGCTAGACGCTGTATATGAAAAGAATGATTGTAGAGCAATTGTAAAGTAAATAAAAAAAAGGTATGAAATATTTCATACCTTTTTTTATCTGTATTTAAAATACTTTAGTAGCCGTGTGTATGGCGTCTTTGATGTGCATATAAGTTTTGAACTCGCTGTCTCTCTTGAACAGCGAGGTATTGGTTAATTTCTTGTTGTGACATTTTAACCTCTTCAGCTTCTTCTCTCGCTTCTACAGGAGTTTTTGACATATACTGGCTGGTTGAAAACTCTTCATCTTCTCCTCCTTCTCTTTTTCTGAAGTAGAATTTTTGAAGCGTATTATATCCCCATTCATCGGGATTAAAGTTTTCGAAATTTTGTACCATTTCAAATTCTTCAGGTGATAAAATAGATAATTCTTCAAGCGGTGTGTTGTCGAGATTTGCCTCTTCATCTTCTTCTTCATAATGATCAGCAACTGCTCTTGCATGTGATTGACCAGCTCTTTCTCGCTCCTTTTTCATCGCTTTAGCAATAGCTTCACCTCTTTTTCTTTCATATTCAGAAATTTCACCGTCATCGTCTAAATCAGCTTTTTCAGCGTCAATCTCTTCATCACTATAAGGGCAGTCTTCAGCATCCTCATGCTCAGGATAATTACCAACTTCTCTAGGGTCCTGTCTTACATCATCATATACATTACCCTTTTCATACTCTTCATCTTCCTTCTGAGCTTGCATATCACCTAGATTTGTTTCAATAACATCCATTGTATCAACAAGATATTGACGAATAACATTATATTCTTCGAAGTCAGCAATATAATCTAAGAATTTTTCAAACTGAGCTAAGTTATCAATTTTTGCAACCGCGTTAGCAACATTATCGAGAGCTTCTTGTGATACGTCTTCCTTTTCAAGCTGGGCAATAACACTACCAACGGCAGTTCTAAGGAGTAGCTTTTCATCTGATACATCATCACCGGCATCAAACTCTTCTTGCTTTTTAGCGATTGCATCTGTAGTAGCATCTGCAATTTCTTGCGCTGTTAATTTGCTATAATCTTTTCTAACATACCCTTCTGCTTTCTTAGGACGTACTCCCTTACCTTGTCTTAAAGTAGCAGCTGTATTTAGAAATTGTGAAACACGATCTAAGCCAGAATCTGTTTTTTCAGATGAATATTGTTCAAATCCCGCTCCAATTGTATCAAGTAGCTCAGGTTTCTCAGTTGCGATCTGACCGACAATCGCATTTACGTCTTTTGCACTTGGCTTTCTTGTCTCAAAACCAGCTGGTACCACTTCAGGGTAATTATCTTGCAAGAACTTAAAGAAAAAGAGGCGAGCGTCTCTATATGGTAGCCCGATATTTAACTTCTTCATTTTATTCATTACAGGTTTAAGAGTCTTTGCGATACTCTCTTCAACCAAGTCACCAGAAACGTAGTTCTGTGTATTTTCATTAATAATAGTCGGTTTTGTTGCCCATGAGATAAAGTTCATAATAATATTTATTGATTTTTAATGAATTTCTACTATAATATGTAATATAATGTGCGGTATATACATGTCAAATAATTTATCGATGTTCGAAGTATTAGAGCAAGCCAATAGAAAAAGAGGTAATTTTTCCACTGGTGTCTTTCATGCT
>Ga0181380_1000085_pt1 | contig 37967 bp, 50 predicted proteins | sample 3SPOviralmetaG_FD_130116 | JGI IMG/M metagenome (GOLD analysis project Ga0181380, IMG submission 130116) | Marine viral communities from the oligotrophic San Pedro Time Series (SPOT) site, San Pedro Channel, CA, USA - 3 SPOT_SRF_2009-08-19 | ecosystem: Environmental > Aquatic > Marine > Strait... | reverse complement strand
TTTAAAACATGACATACACCTATACGCTTTATTACATTTACTTTCAAATGTTTCATTGGCTCGCATTGGCTCAACATATCTGTAATAACTTTCTATTAAAAACTTTTTTATCGCAATAGGTGTGTAAATCTTTTTAGATGAATCACGAATGCTTTTAACTATGTCTTTTTTTGTATCAATTGGTATCTCTATTTTATACATTTTCATCAGTTGTTAATGTTGCAAATAATATATTTTCTTGTCGGTCTTCTTGTTCTCTTTGTTCTTCATCAGTATTTAAGCTTACTTGTATGTTGTCAATTCTATTGTTTACCGCTTCAATATTGCTTTGTAGTGTAGATAAAAATTGTATTTGTTCATCTAACGCACTTGTTGGTGCTGCCAATGCAGGTGATAAAACACTGCCAACTAAACCACCAGACGCAAAGCCTGGCACACCAATTGATGCAAATGCACGATCACCACCCAAAGCTTTTTGTTGTCGCTTATTTAAAACTACCTCACCTGTTTTTACTGTGGCAAGTACATTGTCTCCATTGCTTAACTGCTTAATATTTGCCGCTCCTACTTTACCACCTTGTGCAAATTGTTGAGCACTAATAACTGCTACTTCTGCCGCTGTTGTTGCCGCCACTCTTACTGACTCAATCAATGACAATGGGAATGGTGTTGTTGCTAATATTTTTGTAACTGCCAAAGCTCCATTAATTATAGCTTGACCAATTGCAAATCGTTTTTGTCTTTTAGCTTCTTCTTTTTCTAATTTTGCTTTTTCTTTTTCTAGTCGTTGCCCCTCTTTAATTTCATTGTCAATTTGCTGTTGCAAAAACTGCCTTTCTAAACCTGCGCTTTGTTGTAACCTAGATTCTAATTCAGATACTTGCTGTTCATTGCTTTGTATTTGCTGGTCAACTCTTTGCTGTTCTTTTTCTGCTGCACTTGCGTATATTTGATCTATAAAATCAAGTCCTTTTTGCGTATTTTCTAAAGCTAAATTAATTACATTGGCAATCGATTCTGATATAATAAAGTTATTTTGCTCAATACTATTGGTTAATTCTATTTGTTGAACTTGTAATTGCTGTGTTTTTAGCTCTAATTCTTTAAAATATTGTTCATTTATGGCTGTTCCGCTAGCCCTTAATTGCTGTAATGCTTGTAATTCTTGGTTATTTGCGTCAATTTGGCTTTGGACATTGGCTAATTGCAGTTGTTTTACTTGCTTATTGTAATCTTGTTGATCAATTAAACCCTGTGCAAACTTGTTTTTCAATGCTGTTAGCTCAACTTGCGTGTTAAAATTAATGTCGGCAATAGTGTTGTTTAAGTTAGCTTGCCTTAATTGCTGTTGCTTTTTCTCGTTATCCTCAATTATTTTAAGCTTATCCGTTTCAAATTCTTGCTGTTTAGCCAATTGCAATGCTTCACTTTCAAATTGTATGCGTTCTAGTTCCTTGGCTTGTCTCTGCCTTAGCTCAATAACTTGCAGCGAGTTTTCACCAAACAATCTTATTGCTTCCTGCTCTGCATCGTTTTGTAATTGTTCAATAGATAGTAAATTTTGTTCTATTGCTGCAATTTCATCTTTAAATTTATTCTCTCTGGCTTGCAATCTTGCATCTAATGTGTTACCTAAATTTTTAACTTCTTGATCTCTAATTTTTTTAGACAACTCATTAATTAATGCAGCACGGGTTAAAGCAATCTTTTGTTGTTCTTGTAAAAATTTTTCTTGTTCTTTTTTTAATGCCTCTAATCGTTTCTTTGCTGCATCTTCTTGCTGCTTTCTTAATTTTGCATCACCTTTTTGTTTTTCTTGTAATATTTTGTTTTGCTGTTGCTGTTCTGCTTTTACTGCTTGAGCTCGTTCTGCTGCTTCCAATTCAGCTTGTTTTTTTAACCTTGCTTTTTGTGCATCTTCAAAACCTTTATTAAATGCTTCTAACACAGATAAATTTTCTTCATTTAATTTTTTTCTCTCTTTTCTTAGGTTATTAATTTGCCTTTGTATTTCTCTGTCTGCCTCGCCAAATTTAACTAACTGCTTAGCTTTTTTACCAAATATTTCAAAATCAATTAAGATGCCCTTAAAAGAGTTTTTTATATTTTTTGCTAATTGTTTAGCAGCCACTTGAACACCAGAAAAAGCAGACTGCAAATCACTTACTATGGCTATTGTTTTATTAAATGCGCTAGAAACAAAATCAAATGCTTTGGTTAATACTTCTGATTCTGCTATTGTTGATTTAATTGTCTTAACTAATAATGTTAAAAGGTTTCCTATTGCAGCTAAAACACCAGATACTATTTTTAAATTTAAAGACAATACTTTTGTTACTTTTGCCAAAAATCCAACACTGTCACCGCCTGTTTTAAATTCATTAAATAAATTTTTCACAGAATCAATTAAAGGTTGCACTGCTTTAAGTATTTCACTTAGGACTAATAACAACCCTGTCTTTACATTAGCCGTAAAAGCATCACTATTACCTATGACACCTTTTAAGCTATTACTTACTTCTACTTGCGCTTCATTTAATCTTAAATTTGCTTGTCCTAATTCATCTAATCTTTGCGCATTCTCACCTGCATTTTTTTTAAGATCGTCTAAACTTCCGTTTAAATCTGCTATAGCTTGAACACTTTTTATATTTTCTTCTCCAACACCTTTAAATACATTAGCTATTAATTCTGCACTTTCTTGACTATTTTGGTCTAATTGCTTTTGTAATGAAGACACTAACTTGATAGCCTCAATGGGTTCTTTTTTAAAAGCATCTGCTATTTGTTTTGCTTTTTCTGCTCCAAATGCGTTTTTAATAGCTTCGGCTGTAGCATCTGTATTTTCTCTAAGTGATATAATACCCTCACTTATTACATCAATATTTATACCTTTGTTTGTAGCTTCAGTAATAAGACCAACCGCTTCACTAGCATCTATCCCAGCACTAGACAATTTACCTAATTCATCTGTTACAATTCCTAATACTGCTGTTTGATTTCCTGCACTTGCTAAACCATCAGATAACAATGTTGTTGCTTCGTCTATATCAACACCAAACTGCTGAACTAAAGCATTTGTAGCTTTTAAACTATCGTCAAATTCAATGTTAAATGTATCTGATAAAGCTTTTATTTGTGCTGTTGCTCTGTCGGTTTCTTCTCCTAATGTGCCAAATGTCGCCTCTATTTGTCTTTGTGCTTCCCTAGTTTCTCCCACAAATTCATCAATAGCGCCCACTATTTCGACTATTACTTGAACAGCTTGCAATGCAACAAAAGCCTTGCTTATTAAAGTACCTGCATTTTTTGCCGCTTCGCCAATTGATTTAAAACCATCTATAGTTCCAACTATTTGATCTCCAAAGCCGCCTAATGCATTTGATATTGCTTGCTCGTAATTACCAACATTTCTTTGGTTTTGACCAATGCTTTTATCTAAGTCTTTTAATTCCTTGTCTAGCCCTTGTATATTTGCTAACAATTCTTTACCTATTGAGCCCTCTCTTTCTTCTTGGCTTAACTCCTTAAACCTTCTTCTAGCAACAACCAACTGTTTATTTAAATCATCATAAGAACCATCAGCAGCCTTAACTTCTTCTTTGGTTACTTTTAATTCTTTATTTAAAAGAGATAATTCCTTTTTATTTTCTACAATACTTTTTTTAAGTGCTTGCCCTTCTACTCCATCTCTCTGCTCTTTAGATAAATTTTTATATTCATTAGTTAAATTTTTAATCTCATCATTTAAAGCCGTGTAGGATCCTTTAGCAGCTTTTATTTCATTTTCGTTTTCTTTTACTTCTTTATTGTTTATAGATAATTCTTTGTTTAAATTTTTTAACTCTTCTTTGTTTGCTTTAATAGACTCTAATAGTCTTTTACCTGCTTCACTTTCTCGTTCTTCTTTAGATAATTTTTTATAAGCTATAGTCGTCTGCTTGATATTAAAACTTAATTGCTCAAAACTACCAGATGCAAATTTTGCAGATTCAAAATACTTGACAGCTTCTACTTGTTGTTTGTTAAAATCATTGAGTGCTGACTTGGCTTTTATTAGTTGCTCTTCTAGTAACTTATAGGCTTTTTCATCCTTAGTCGTTTTAAGCCTTTTATTAATATCAGAAACAGCATCTTTCGCTTGATTAAGATTTTTTAAAAGCTGCTCATTACCTTCTATTTGTATACTAAATATTATCTCTTTATTTGCCATTGTTATGCTATTATTACTGGGTTTATGTCGCTTGACTCAATATTGTTTATATCATCCGATTCAACGGGCACATCTAACAATAAACGTGTTTTAGTACTGTTGTTTGAAATAGGATCAAAGTTTAAAATGTCTTGCAATATATACAAACTACCATCGGTAAATATTTTATTTTTAAAAGTTATATTACTTACAGATAAGCCATCCCAAAAAATCCAAGTTTCCAACAATTTACCCACTTGTTGCCTTTTAAGTTCAGGCAAATAAAACCTTCTTAAAAATCCTACATATTCTGTTCCAGCTATTGTTTGACTGCCATATGATACGGGCAATATTCCACTATTAGGTTCATTTACATCTAAGGTTAATAATTGTGGAACGTTTAATTGAATAGCTCCAACATTTACAACATTTTCGCGCCCTGAAATACTTGAAATTTCTTTAAAGTAAAATATTCTAGGCACTACATTGTTATAACTAATCTCAGGGCTTTTGTCTTGCAAATAATTTTCAGGCCATATTAAAGGCATTACGGGTGTGTTCTCGCTTTGTGTTGCCCTAATTTGGCTGTCCAATAAAATAGGTGTCTTATAAAAAAATGGGTTTTCACTTACTTTTTGACCTTCTTTAAACCTATTTGCATCAAAATTATATATGCCATCACAAAAACCAATTGTACTATCCTTATCTAAGGCTTGGCTTGTTGGATCATTAGATTTAAATTTGTATACAATTTGTTTTTGATACTTTGAGCTTTCATTAAAAAGTCTTGACGTTGGCAATAAATCAATGTTTTTTGTCTCTTTTCCATTGTAAAAACCTTCTTGTATTATTTGACCTTGCTCACTACTTGATATATATATATCTGCTGGGTCAATGCTTATTGTTTTTCTTAAACTGTTGGCTTCAATATTTAAATTAAACATGTGTTGAACACCTGCAATAAAATCAGATTGTTTGTAATTTCTTAATAGTGTTCTAGGCAATAAGGGCAATCCATCTTGAGGCTTTACATTTGATACTTGACACTCATAACTTATCATTACATATTCATACGGAGTTGTTTGTTGAACAATGTCAAAAGTTACAAAATCGCCTGCGTCTAAATCTACACTAAACAATAATTCAAAAGTTTCAAGAACATTAGCTGCTGTTGCATCAAAAGTTTGAAATTGCTCAACAGGTAAAACATTATTTTTTAATAAAGATATTTGAAATTCAGGTGCTATATTTGCTGTCCTTACTTGCACCACAATTTTAAATGTAAAAGTTCCTGCTAATTGAGTGGTATACCTTCCGTTGCTAGTATTATAATTTCCTAAGTTGTTTCCCTGCTGCACAGTATTAAAATTTAAAGGGAACACACCTAATGCACTTATTACGCCCTGTGTATCTGTTGCAATAACTCCACCCAATTCAAAATTCTGGTCAAGTGTTATTTCATCTAATGGAATCAAAGGCATGCAATATCGTTCAAATTCTTGATCATTTAAAAAATTAGATTCTACTATGTAGCCTAAATCATTAAAAATACTAATTAACAAAGGTTTAATAAATAAACAAAATGTAAAATCAAATATTTCTACTCTGTCGGCTTGTACCCAATTTCCGTATTTTATTAATCCTGTGCAATATATCCTACTGCTTGCATATGTAAACCCCGTTCTTATTGTTGCTTCTTCATAATTAAAATTATCAACATTGCTCAGTATAGACAACTCACTCATTAATTTATTTTGCAATCCAATAATAAAATCACTGTTATTTGCAAAGCAAGCAATTTTATATGTTTTACCTTTAAGACCGTAACTGTCGCCGTATAGTTCAACTTTTTTTATTAATGCTTTACCTTCAAAAGTAAATTTCCCGCCATCACTAATAGTTATAGATTGAAAATTTGCAGCATCATAGTTTTGTAATGTATTGTCCCAATATGCCGACAATATATTATCATTTTTCTTTGTTGCTGGTATAGATATACTGCGTTCTGTTAAGCTACCACCAATCTTTGTAAAGTCTTCTAAGCTTTTAATAGAATAACTAAAATAAAACTTTTCTGGTGTAACCTGAAAATCTAATAATTGACCTGCGTATGTTATTTGTAAATACATTTATCTTATCATTGATATTTGATCAACAGATCTAGTTAATAAAATTTCTAAAACAGTAAAGTGTTTATTATTTATGTCAACATCAAATGTTGCGTCTTCAACTTGAGCCTGATAATATTTACCATCTATTTCAATATAGCATTCTATTGTATACAATAAACTTTTTATATATTCTGCTTCGTTACTATCTAAATTTTTAGATTTGCATTGATATTGTACTAAATTTTCAACATTGTTTTGTTTAAATCTTCCAGCAACAAATTTAGTACTTGCAAACCCTGCATCTTTATTCAATGATTTTTTTGCGTAAGTTCCCTTAGTTTTTAATGTTTGTATTACTTCAGCTTGAAATGTATAACTTTCTCCACCTCCTAGATCATTCATCCATATTACATTTAAACTGTCTGGCTTAGCACATACAATATCAAACCAATAAGTTTCTGTTAATGGCGTAAAAATATCTGGGTTTCTAAAATTACCAAAGGTTATGCCGTATTGATCTACTTCAACACCTGCAAATGATGATGTTAAATAATTTAATCCCTGTAAACTTTGTAATCCTACTGATACTGTTTTTTGTATAGCAAATTGAGTTAATGCAGATAAGTCAGCATAAAATAATCCGACCGATGTCCTGTTATTTTTAGCATCAATTTGGAAAGTATTAATCGATCCATCATCGTAAAAACTTAATGATAAATCTTGCGTTTCTGTTAATGTTGTTCTTTCGCTTGCGTTAGGATCTTGTAATATACCGCCTGGTCTTCTTGTTAAGGCTTTTTTTAAATTAGTTCCATCTTGTATGTATTCGTCTAAACTTGGTTCATCCGTTATTTGTCTTATTGCAATACTTGCTGTTATTGGGTCTGTTGATTCTGTACTTATTAAAAAAGGCAAATTTTGAGTATTTAAAGCATAGTAAGAAATATTTAATACAATATTACCTCTAACATTTCTAAAATCATCTACAACTAAAGACTGATTAAAAAAAGTGGGGAAAATGCTATTTTTGGGTAAATCTGGCGCATTATCAGAATAATCAGTACCCAAGTTTCTTTGTAAATCTTTACTAATATCAACATCAAAAACAGCAGCAGTGCCGTTTATTCTTGTTACAGGTTGCAATTTAGTAGCAATTAAAAAACCGCTTATTCTTACTTCAATAATTGCATAAACAATTGTGACGGGAAAATTTGAAATAGAAAATTCATATTCTACAGGTCTGTAAATACTGTTTATGTCAAAAAGTGGTGTTGATATTATTGCCATTATTTTGCTAAATTAAATCCTTGAATAAAATTAAATATTGTATCTTCTATTATTTTTTCAATTATTGGTTCTATATTTTCTAAAGTATCATCAATAAAACCAATACGCTTGCCATTCTTACTAAATTGAAAACTGCCCTTAGTTGGCATGCCTTGTTTTTTCTGTGTATATGCTATTGCAAACGCTATACTTTGCGCTTCCTTGTCAGTGCCCCCAAACCTAAGCTTGGCAAACTTTGTAAGTCCATCAATGTATTTACTTGTCTTTTTGCCGCTGCCTGGGTTAAATGGTATTCTATTTGCAGGCACGCCCCTATTAATAATATTTCCATATGCCAAAGCTTTAAAATCAATTATAAAACCGTCAAAGGTAGTTGTTATTTTTTGCTCAACACTTTGCGCTAACTTGCCTGTAAGGTTATGCCCTTGCAATTGTAACTGCTTGTTAAATTCCTTTTTGACAATCTTTAATATTTCTTGTAGTGCTTGCTCTAACATTAGTAATTATTTTCTAAACTATCCGTATCACTTACACCATCCACATCAATAACCAATTGGTCAATGTCTATGTCATCCACATCAACACAATTATTACCGCTCAAAGGAAACTGAAAGCTATACATTAAATAAACTAATTTTTCTTTTGCAAAATTAGAATTAAATTCATATTTAAATTGAAATGGTGGCACTCCTTTTCTACCTCTCTTAAGTATTTCCCCGAACACAGTTAAAAAACGTTCTGCAATATCTTGCAATTCCGTGTAATACTCACTATTATTTTTACCTGTTGGCGTTCCGTCATTAGTGCGCTTTTCAAGATCAGTAAAAACCAATTGAATATTATATAAATTTCTGCTTGGATTCTTTTTAAAATTCGCTTCAAATTCGCCTTCTGGTGGCAAAAAATACAATGCAGGAAACAACCGTTGATTTATACCGTTTGGGTCTGTGCTTGGCGTATTAAAGTTATTAACAAAGTTATTATCGTTAACATCCTGCAGCCAACCAAAATGATAAAACTTTAGTTCTGGCAATGCCTGTGCAATTAAATTAAATATGTTGTCAAGTTTAGTTAGTGTCATGACTATGTATAATTAATGTACCGTCTTTTTTTAGTACGTGTTTAATATATTGATCATCATTAAATATCATTGGATTGTCTGCATTTTTCAATTTTAAATAATGCAATCCGTTTTCTTCTTCAAAACTTGCCCATTCATATTTGCGTACATGATATTCATTGTGTGTTTTTTTAACCTTTATTGTCATTGCCTTGCTCGATCGTATTTTTGTTTCAGTTCCATGTATTTGTTATTCTGCTTTATTTTGCCCCTTGTAAAATCAATATGTTGCAATACTTGATACAAATCAGAGTAAAAAATACTATCAATACTGTTCATACCTTCCATATCAAACAATTTTGTTTCTGCCACCTCAACAATTAAACTATGCCATCCATAAACTTTATTTAACTTAATGGCTTGTTCAGCTTGTGTTGCGACAATATCTGTTTGGCTGCTGAATAAGTATTTAAATAATTCTTTAATTCTACGCTTTGTTTGAGTAAAAAAAAACCTACTTTCAAAGCTTTATCCATTGTTAATCTTAAAAATTGTTTTGCTCGTATCGGTCGTATTTGTTCATCAAAATGCTCGTTGTATATTTCATCTTCTTTCCTTAGTAATATTGCACAAAGATCTGGCAATGCTTCTAATTGATTCTTTTTAAGCTCTTCAACTCTATGCTCAACCTGTGCAGCCTGTATAAATTCATATACATTACTTTGCACCATTCCGACTTTAGGCAAGTAGTATAATTCATCTTCAAACTCAATAACATTAGTGTAAGGTATGCTTTCAGGAACTTGTAAAGCCTTAGCAATTTGCAAATATACTGCTGTTACTTCATCTTTTTTGGCTGCAGTACTTAATGTATTTGAATCAATGCCATTTGCCCAAAACCCCACAAACTTAACAATGTATTTATAGTCTTCAATTTCATCAACATAAAATTCATGATCCTGCTTAAATGTTTGTAAAAATTGGATGTACTTTTGTAATGTTACATCTTTCCAACTTTCGGGCGTCTTAAACGTTATCCCCGTTGTCGTTTTGTATTGTATCATTCTTTTTACTTTTTCTTACTTTTTTCTTATTACCGCCTACCATTGTGGCTGCGTTTACTTTTGTCTTGGGTTCTGGTTGTTGCTTAGGAATATTTGCGCCAATTTTTTGAACTTTTGCAGGTATTCCTTTAAATGTGTTCTTACTTTGTGATATCTTATTGATGCGTAATATTTCAGTCATTAACAACATTGAGCGTCTAACCACCATTGAAGGTGCTGCATCTGGATATTTTTTAAGATTGCTTATGCGCTCTTTGTAAGTCTTAATACTATCAATAATTTGTTTGTACTCTGCATCAGACATAAAGTCTGGGTTTGCTTGTCGTTTAGCCATTGTTTTGCATTGTTAAATTAATTAATTCGTTTACTTTTTTTTCTGTTATTTCATCAACATTATCACAATGATAAAATTCTATATCATATTTTTTATCTTGATTGCAGAAAATAAGAAGATGGTGATAGTCGGGCATCGATTCGCACATTATTTCATACTCTTCCCAATTAAAATCTTCTGTTAAATCTTCGCTTACTTTTAAAACTAATAAAGGTTTAAAATTTAATTGCTTTTCCATACTTTTACCCACCTTTGGCAAATCCCAAAAGCTTATTTTTAGATTTATGAATAAATGATGATCGAGCGTAACGCATACTATCCCATATATGATTATAATTATCTACAGGAATTTTGCGACCGTTTCGATCTGTTTTTTTGTCACTCCATTTGTAATTTAATTGTTCACTTTTCCATTCGTCACAATATACTAATCGCATGGGCAATTCCAATAAATGATTAACACCATTACGCACGCTGTCTGTACCTTTTACCGCTTCAACAAATTTATAGTACCTACTATGCTTTCTTGTTTCATTGTTAAGCTCTTTAATACTTTTAGGCTCTGCACTGTCACAATAAATCCTTGCATTTACTTCTAAAGGCATTTTAGCAAGCTTTGCCGCTATCTCTGGATTTGTCAAACTATGCTCATACAATAACACCTTACCATACAAAGCACCATCATAATAACCAGTCTTAACTAATACCGTTGGATCATTAACATAACCAAAGTCAAGCCCGTAAGATATTTGTTTTAATCCCTCTGGTAGTTCCGCACCTTCTTTAAGCCAAGTAACATTTTTAAATATAACACCTGCACTTTGTCCTGTCTTACCTAAACCATAAACATCAAACCAAGCTTTATCATTGATGCGGCTCAATATCTTTTTTACAATGTTAGGATTAACAAAGGGATTATCTTTGTAATTACTAAAACACCATTGATAGCCATCACCGTTTAATTTCTCATGTGCGTAAAATGGTCCATCTGCATTAAAATCAACTATGGTTTGCTTGCTAGTTCTTATATGTAGCTGCTCAAATATTTTATAATCAATACCGTTTAACTCATTAGCAAATAAATAATCACGCTTACCATTCTTTGCATCCTGCCAATTATCATAAGACTTAAATTCAATGTAAGTGCCATTACAAAGGTAATGTTTTTTATCAGTGCTATTATATCTAGTTTCAAAGATCTTTTTTAATGCAGGATCTATTTTTGAATGAATATCATATAATATTGTTTCTAAATCACTAATGGATCCACTTTTTAAATTTGGTATATCTTGTCCTGCTACTGTTATCTTTTGTCTTGGTTTCTCTAGTGCTCTAATTAAAAAATATTGCAAATTACTGTACGTTTTACCCGAACTTGTACCACCTTGATGTATTATTGTATCTGCCTTAGATGTAAGGTTTGTGTACAATATCGGTGTCATTTGAAAGGGTGCACGTGCATTCATTCTTTAATATCTTTTTCGTCACTTGGTAAAGTATAACCATTGCTATTATTTTCAAACTCAAAAGTTATAGATTCAGGCACAGATAAGTTTGTATCATTCTTAATTTTGTCTTCATGCCCGTGATTATTTTTTAAATCAAAGATTGTAATAGCTGGGTTAAACGTTCCTAAAAACGCCCCGTCAAGCTTAGATTGCTCAATTGCCAATTTTGCTTTTTTTATAGTGTCCAAAAAGGGTTCTTTATTTTTATCTGTATAGCCTTCATAATTCAACAATGACTGCCTAGTGCTAAACCCTAAAGTTAGGGCTAAACCTTGTATAGTTAAAGGAAAACCAGAGGTTGCAGATTCTTCAAAATATTTTATAATTTCCTGCTCCATATCCTCAACAGTATCAAACTTTCTGGGTCTATGAAATATATCTTTGTAATAACCTTTTTTACGCTTTTTTATAGCCTTGTTGGGTTTGCTATATCCTTTTTTCTCTCCTGCCATTTTTTAACATTTGTAACAAATTTACATATATTATCGTTAACTAAGTTATTAGTTATATTATAAAATACGAAAAAAAATCAATTATGTTTCTATTACAAGTAATTTTAGGTATAATCTTATTCTTTTTATTTGAAGCTCAAAAATATTTGCACCCTAAAAAATTTAGCTTTTTAAAGTTCTGGTTAGATAATAGATATTACTTATTATGGTGTTTAATTGTTGGCTTAATATGTTCAGTAATTTATTGGATAGACCCAAAAGATATTGTTTTGATATTAAGCAAGTTAGGCATACAAGCAGGTGAGTTTAGTGGAATTGTGGCAGGATGGTTTCTAGGTGGTGTTAGTAAACGTATTGGAAAAAATATAAAAATAGTATAATGAAAAATTTAATTTATAAAGCTTTTAAACTGTTTATAGATCAATCGCATTTGATATTTATAATATCTTTGTTAGTTGTTATTTCTGAATTGTGGGGCTTAAAATATGGTATGTATATTGGAATTGGATATATCATAGTTTATCTTGAATTTATATATAAAAAATTATAATAATGAAAAACTTACCTATATTATTGTTCTTAGTTGCCTTAATATTTGCAAATGGCATATTTGTTGCATGGCTTACAAAGACAGAAATTAAAGAATACACGCCATATAATGACACGGTATTGATCAACAAGATAAGTTTGCTTGACAGCTTAATGCAGGAAAATATAAATAAAAATGCATTGGCTATTGATAGCATGAAAAAAATTATCTATAATAACAACCAAGTCATTACGGCAAAGTTAAACAATATTAATTTACTTAAAAAAAAGATCGATGAACTTAAAAAAAGTATGGATTACAGTAATGTTACTAACGACAGCTTATATCGCTCAATCACAAATAACATTAACGAGAACTGAAGCGATACAAATTGATTTAAAACTAGAAATATGCAAGCAAGTTCGAGAATTTAACGACAGTTTGCAAAGTGTGGTGTTGCTATATGAAAACACATTTGATTTGTTGGATGAAAGAATGCAAAACTTAGAAAAGTTAAATTTTACTTTACAAACAAATTGGGAACGATTGCAACCAGAAATTACAACATTGCAAAATCAAAACACTCAATTAATTAACGATGTAGGCTGGTACAAACAAGAACGTGACAATTTACAAATAAAACAAAAAAAACTTAAACGTCGTACATGGTATATTGCGGCAGGATGTGTTTTATCTGGATTGATAGCAGGAATAATCATAAAATAAAAAAAAGGGTGCTAAAATTAATTAGTGCCCTTCTTTTTTGCTATTAACTTAATTTATATGGATATAGCAAATATACAAATAAATATTCAATTAGTCAAGTGCAGGTGTAAAAAAGAGACCTTAGACTCCTACCCCCAAGATCTCAATACTATATAACCATTATGAAGCAAAAATATGAAACTTAATTATACAAATAATAATTTAATTAGTCAAAATGTTGCCAATATTTTTTCATGTCCTCAAAATTTCCACTAAATGTTTTTTGATACAATGCCTTAGCTTTTTCACAAAATACCCACCCTTTACGCTTAGTGCATATACATCCACATTTTAAATTATGTATTATTTGATCTCTTGGTTTTTTCATTAATTTGTTTTTCAACTATTTTAATAATTTCTTTTTCCAATATATCAATTATAGCTGGATGCAGTAAAAAGCTTAATTCATGATTATAAATTTTAATACTATCTAATTTTAAATCAATTTTCATTTTTTCAAACTTTTGATAATTAAATTAAATTCTTTGATCAGTTCACCAAATCCAGATAATTGCTCATCTTTAATGTCCCCATTTGCTACAAAAATATTATTAGTTCTTCTTTTTTCTGCTATTCTTAGAACTTCAATTGCTTCATTATTACTCATCCCGTATGTAGATTTTATATGCATAATTTCAGTACATATTACATCTATGTCATAATCCTGTGTTTGGTGGTATTTTCTAGGCTGTTGATTGAATAAAGTTCCCATTAGTTAATATTTTTAAATATGTTAAATAAATAATTCATCGTTCCAAACTTTTAATCATTAAATAAAATTGTTTCTCTTTCTCCTTATTGCCTTTTAGGGCTGCTTCTTTAAGATCACTTAGCTTTTGCGCTTTATCTCGCTGCATGCCTTTTTGTGTGGCTTCATTATATGTTTTTCTTATGCTCATTGGATTGGTTTTTAACTAATAATTGCAGAAAACACATAAACATAAGCACCGCACTCAGTAACTTCTTCTAAATCAAATATAGCCTGCAATTCTCCTCTACTGTTCTTACTTTTTATGTCAACTAACAAACAATTTTCATTAGGTAATGATTTAAGTTTATCAATAACATTTGTAATCGTATCCATATCACTTGAATTTAATTGATCTAATAATCTATTTATGTTTGAAATAATTTTCATCTTTTTACTTTTTAATTTAATTAAACAAACAAATTATGTTTAGCTTTTAAAATAGTTCTTATTAACGCTTCAACTCTACGTTTTCGATTATTAATTATAAATTCTGCATCTTGCTGAGATGTAAAAAACCCAAACTCTTCAAGCATAGCAACACAATCGGGCGTCCCCTGGTCTGCATATTTTAAGAATGAAAAATTTGCTTCATAATCTCCACTGGGATCGTATTTGTTTTGTCTTATATTCATATCACTACCAAACACCTCTTTCCAGCTTTCATAATGGTAGTTACTTAATTGATCGCTTTTATTTTCTCCAATGCTTGTGTAAATGCATGACCCTTGTGTTTTTTCTTTTTGCTCTAGTGTTCCATCTATTGCATTACTGTGTATATCAATAGCCACACCAAAATAACCAGCGTTAAGCATTTCAATAAACTTTGAGCCTCTTAAACTTGGTTTCATATCAATATCAATATCGTACAATCTTACTGCCTGTATGCCTTTATAAGTCAATTCACGTATTAGCATTTCACTTACTACCCTATTTTCATAACCCTCATAAAACGTATTACCAAAATGCATCTGTGCACTATGTCTGTACATTTTGCTTGGTGCAGTAGGATATACCCAACTATTATTATATACACCGCTGTGACCTGCTCCAATGCCAACAATAAAGTTTTCCTGTAAGTTACCCACTTTTGTAACTTTTGGATGTCTTGATGCGTGTTTTATACATTCCCATTCTACAAAGCCAATATCTTTAAGTTCTGCGCTGTCTGCGGCTTTCCATGTATTTAAGTACGCTTTTTTGCTTTTAGCGCCCCAAATACCATCTACAATTAAATTGTTTCCATTACCGTTTAAGTAAGTTTGTAATCTTTTAATTCCTAACTCTTTCATACTTTTTTGTTTTTAAAATTTTTCTGATATAATATTTCCGTTTCCGTCAAACTCATAACCAATTTGATCAATTGACTTACCACCTCTTTGCTTAATATGTTTTATTAAATATCTTCCTGTAAAACCGCTTTCGTCTTTTTCCTTAACCGTTTCAAACATGGCTTTGCTTTTCTCTTCTGATATACTACCCAAGTGCCCTCTGGCTTTTCCTGTGCTTTTAGCTAAGTGCAAAATAGAAAATGTTATAAACTTCTTTTTTATTCCTAATTGCCTTATATGTTCCATTAATGCTTGGCTAATTTCAAGGTCGTTAAAATTTGTACACATATCAACTATTCCATCAAGAATAAAAATACCTACGTCACCAACACGATTTATAACATACTCAACAAATGCCAAACGTTCTTTAACTGTATAACCACCAATTGAAAATTTAAAATAAAAACTAGGCGTTTTTTTAATGCCGACAGAGTTCATTACTTTTTGAAAATCTATATAACAATCTTGTTCACTTTGTTCGGTATCTAGATGTATTATATTTCCATGTGTTTTTAAAAGAATTTTATCATCTAAACAATATGTGTGCGTAATATTTGACTTTATAATTTCATTAATAAATGTAGTTTTCCCAGTACCAGCAAACCCAGTTAAGGTAATAAAATCACCATATGATGCAATAGGATAAACAATATCATAATTATCCTTAATAAAAATTATATATTCAATATCTGGCGGCTTGTTCTCTAATGTTATACGAGAGTTTAAATATATTTGTTCTAACTTTTCATTGTTTACTGCTTTGTCTTTATCTTTTGAATCGCTAGTAATTAATGCAATGTCTTGTTTATTTTGCTCCTGTATGCTTTGAATCCTGTCTCCATAACCTTGCTTATACAAATCTTTAGCGGCTGCACTATAATCGCCATTGTGATTAATGGCAGCATATAAAGCAAAAGAATCGTAAGTTGTTTCTTGATCCATGCACGGACTATTTCCCGAAAAATTGTAAACTTTATTTTTATCTTTTATAACTGCGGCACTTACTCCCGATTTTTTACCTGGTCTTGTATAATGATCAAAATCACCTCGTGTTTGATAATATGTAAAGCCTAAGCTTTCAATTAAATCTGACACATAAACACGGCTGTTAAAATCATCTATTACCGTTTTATTGGATCCTTTAACTTTTGTATCAATCTTTGGCTTCTTAGACTTGTTAATTGTTTCTTTTGCTACCTCGTTAAACGTTTTGCAAATTTCTATTATTTGATTGCGCTGCTTAAGTGTTATTTCATGGACTACAAAATTATCAATGCCTGTGTTTTCATTATCAAAACTATACCCCATTGACGGTGGAAAAATAAAATAACCACCTTCACCCCTTGTTTCAATTAAACATCTCGTTTTATCGTGTTCGCTTGTTGGGTTGTCTTCTGGCACTACATACCTAGAAGCTAGTTTTTGATTGCCTTCTTTTATTTCCTTGCATCTATAAATTAAATGCATTCCATGATTTGGTGTGTGTGTTGGTAGTAAATATTCTTCTATGCCATCAATACCAAATATCAATGCTTTTATAAGCTCATCAATCAAAGTATCTGAATAATCAAACTTTGCATCGATATCAATACATTCCAATCCATCTGTACAAATTACTGCAAAATTGCCTGTTTTATTTACTTCAGCTCTTAATTGTTCTGGTGTTTGTGCATCTCTATAATGTTTCCATTTACCCAATGCACGTTTATCTTTTCCAACTGCAACAACTCTAAGATTATTTTTCAGCAGTTGTTTTGTGTTAATATCCATATAGTTAAGTTTTTAATTTTAACAAATTTGTTAAATTTCTTCATCATCTAAAATTGAATAATAGAAATCATTAACATATTTTTTAATATTATTTAATTCTTTATCAGGAAGAACATAAACTAAGCCATTGCCATACTCTGAATAAAGGATTAAATCTCCATCATTCATATTCTCTATTAAATCAATTACATTTGTTTCATTGTATATTTTTTGTGTTATGTTGTGATACAATTTCTTTGCCATTACCTAAAGTTTTTAATTTTAACAAATTTTTTAAATTTCTCCATCATTTGTTTACTTGTAAAATTGTTCTTTTGCCATTCTGTAACCTCTTTCATAAACATATTTAAAATGCTGGTTCTGGTATACTCCGAGCTTTCAAAAGGATACGTAAATAAAACCGAATATTCAAATACTGTTTGCTTAAGCGTTGCAATTTTTAAAAAGGCTTGATATTTATTTTTATTACGTTTTAACAAATGCTTTATTTGATTAGCTGTTTTTTTACATTCCTTGTAATAGCTTTCTAAATCTTCAGGCTTGTTACTCTTATTTGGTGATTTATCCTTTGTGTATGCGCTTGTTTTTTTATTCCTTAACCAATACACCATTTTTTTATTTAAGAACCTTAGAGGGTTGTTTATGAAAGCCAGATCATCTTTGCCGTAATACCAATCAGTAAAGCTCGACAATGCTTCGTCAAAATTACCGCTAAACATTGTAGTACTTAACCAGTATGCTTTTTGTTGTTTGCCTGCATCAGTTTGTAAGTAGCTTGATATTTCTTTTGTGATACGATCGTGATCGTTAATGCAATTTTCAGGCTCTTTACTTACTTTATTAGTATTTATATTATTCTGGTAGACAGAACTGTCACCCCCCCCTAGACAGTTCTGTCTACCCATGACAGTTTTGTCTACCCATATTTTACGCAAAGTACCTAGTGGAGTTGTAATGCTTTCTATCCAAATAAAATTTAATCTTTCTAATTCAGATATGTACCTGGTAATTGATCGATCAGATAATTCAAAAGCTTCTGCAAAGTATTTATTTTTAGCTGTACAATATCCATTTGCATTGCATAAGGCTGTTATGTCTGCATATAATAAACGTGCAATTGGTTTAAGTTCTTTGCAATATCTTACATGTGCTGGTATTATTCCGTAATAGCTTGGCTTGTTATTCATGATGTAAATTTATGGCATAAAAAAAGAGTATCCCTAAAGTCGAACGGAGATACTCAATTTAAAACTGCTGATTACACATTCAGCTTTTATGTGGTTTACTTATATCGCAGATCGTTCGACTTACCTATGATATAAATTTAAATTATGTTATTTCATGACATCTTATTTTTAATAAAATATTTGCTTCTTCAATTCTATTTGGTTGATAGCATCACAAATATAAATACCAATTAAAACATCTATTGTAGTCACAATATACTAAAAAATAATTAGTTAGTCAAGTTTTTTGTAAGGTTTAGCATGTTTTTTAATGTACTCAACTCTATCTAAATTATTTTTTGAATCATTATAATTAACATACCATTTATGTTCTATTTTAAAAATCTCATCCAAAGTATAAAGATCTGGTTGTTTTTGGTTCTTCTTTAGATTATTGATTAATGCATTGTATGAATTATCACAATTAATATCAAATATACTAAAATCATCTAAGTCATGCATACCAATAAAATATATTGATTTGTTAGTCAAAGATCTTGACAAATAAAAATTACTTTCATCCAAATTCTGACAAAGATATTCAATCTCTTTTATTTTTTCTTCTAAGTTCATAAGCTCAATTTAAGTGTTAAAGTAAACTAATTATATGTTCTTCTTTATCTTTTATCTTTCTTCTTAAATCTTTTATTTTACGATTTAATTTATCTGCTCTTTCGCTTTCTTCTATCATTTTGCTTACACTATTAACTTTAGCGTATTTTCTGACTAATGATATTTTTGTTCTTAATTCAGACTCAAGCTTTTCAAGTTCTTCAGATGCTTTTTTAATTTCTTCTTCATATTGAGGAATCAAAGTTCTTTGTTCTTCTTTTCTTTTATCTATGTAATATTGAACATCCTTTTCAATTAAATCTCTACACTGAATACGATAATCTGACTCCTTACTACCAAAATGTTCATTAGATTCTATTCTAAATATTGCAAGGCCTTCTTTGTAATAAAAATGGCCTGTGTCAATTCCAAATCCTTTTATTTCAAATTCATTAGGGAAATGATTTTCTCTTATTTGCAAAATTTTAATACCTTTTTCTTTTAAATATTCCATTTGATTTTTAAAATCTTTAAATGTAATTTTCATAATCTCAATTTAAGTGTTAATAATTCTTTTTAATTTTGTTGCAATAAATGCAAATATATTTTCCAGTGGGTACATCAACTCTATTAGTTCCAGCATAATGATCAAATTCTTTTATTTCTTCATACTTACATTTTCCTTTGTTGCATTTTTTTAATACATTTTTATAATCAAAAGCATATTTTAAAACACCATCACACATCTCATTTTTACAAGTTTTAGAATTAAAATATTCAATTCCAATTTGTTTAGTTTCATCATGATTATATTTAGGAAATCTTTCTGAATAATGAATGTAACTATTACCTTTTCTAATAATACCCTTGCATTTATCACATTCATAATCTTTTCTTGCTTTTCTTATTATTCTCATAAGCTCAATTTAACCATTAATAATTCTTTTTCATAAGTTTTGCGAGCTCCACCCAGATAACCCGACTTTCTAAGAAATTTTATATAATCATCTACGGTGTTTATTGCGTCAATTTCTTCTTGCCAATACTCTTGCCAATATTTATAATCTATTATACAATGCCTCCATGACTTATATTTTGCCATGCCTCCTTTTACGCCTATGCTAGTTGTTTTTCTAATGTAAGGATGTGCCATACCATGAAAATTATTATTAGTCTTAGATAAGTTACTTTCAAAATAATGCCCCGACTCCATAATACACTGACGCAAATACACTTCTGGAAACTTAACACCTATCTTTGTTGCGTACCTAAGTACATTGCTTTGATTTAAAGTGTTAGTATCTGGCTGTTGCTGCTCAATTACTGGAACTGGCTCTAATTGCTTTTCTACATGTGGATAATACGATACTAAGAACATTACCCAAGTTAGTGATATTATTATGTTTGCTGCGTTCATGATTCTTTGTTTTGATATTCTAAAATTGTTTTAATTTCTGGTTTTACTAAAGAAATCCAAGTTCTATGACCTTTTGTTTTTTTAACTTCAGTCCATCCAAGATCTTTTAGTATATCATGACCAGTTGCCCAACCTCCATATGGACCAATTGCATGAGGCATTTTTATAAAAAATAAAGCTCTTTTATATTTTTCAAGATATTTTTTAGGTAATTTATTTTGTTCTTCCTGTGTAAGTTTCCAGTCATTCATGATTCTTCATTTGGATAAGTTAATAAATATGCAAGCTCTATGTTTTTTAAGTCGTTGGATTTAATAAGTTTTATTACTTCTTCAGATAATTCTGATGTTTCTAAACAAATTAAATAAATTAAATAAAGTTTCTGCATTTGATTTTCATCAAATTTAATATGTAAATAATATTTTTCTATAATTCGGTAAATTAATACTTGCAAATAATATAGTTTTTCTTCTTCTTCATTTTTAGGAGAAAAATATTCATCTCTACCATTTTGATCTAAACAATATTGTAAAGTTGGTTTGCAAAATGTCAAATGATATTTATGATTTTTATTACCAAATGCCTCAAGGGTAAATAATTGATTACTCCAATTGTAAATTTCTGCATTAGTTATCCATTGATTTATAAGTATGGGATCTGAATCCTTGTAATGTGGAATGCTCATAACTATTTTTTAAACTTAAAAACAACTTTTAAACCTTTGTATTTTGCCTTTATAGCTTGCATAACTTTTGGGCTGTACTTATTTTTTTTAAGTGTTACTATTATACTTCCCATGATTCAATAATTTCAGATACGTTATAAAATGCTTTTACTTTGGCAATTGCATCTGATTTATTGGCGGCTTGTATTGTCGTGCCCTGTGGTAGTCCTGTTTTGCTGTTTCTAAATATTATTTTATAAGTTTTCATACTTTTTATTTTGTGGGGCTGTGCGCCCCTGTTATTAACATTTTTTAAAATCTATAATAAAACTCTTGTGAATCCTTAAAAATAGCTCCTGTTGTGTCATTGTTTTACATGTTAAAGCTTGATAAAAGTTGCAACATATAAGCCAAGACAAAGCAAATAACACTATTATTTTTATTAATTTTTTCATGATTCTTTGTTTTGCTGTTTTGGTAAATATAGCCAAGAAATAACATTTAATATTTTTCTGCCATTATACTGGTAAAAAGTAGTTTTACCATACTCAGTAACAGCATAACCAGTATAATACCTATCATTTGTAGCTTTAATTAAAATATCAAAAGCTCTGTGTTGTGTAGGGTTATATTCTGGTAATTTATTTTTTATAGATATAAAATTCATGATAATTATTTTTTGTAAGTTGTATTTTGTGGGGCTGTGCGCCCCTGTTATTAACTAAATTCTAAAATTGTTTCTTCGTCGCAATACATGCAATATATCCAATGTTCGTCGGCTGCTTCCATGTAAATTTCTTCAACACCATAATCTGTAACATCAAATTTTTGCTTGCAACAATCGCATGTTTGATGTCTTTCGTAATTATCGTAATCAAACGGCTGATCGTCTTCAATTCTGTCTAAATGTGCATCTAACATATCAGAAAAATGTCTATCAAATTGGTTTGATCCGTAACAACCTGCGTAATTATCCATGATTATAATTTTACATTGGTTAGCAATAAAGATTCAAGCTTTGCAATAAAATTAATATAACTTTGCTTTTTGGTGTGCAATAATTTACGTTCGCATTCTAGTTCTTGCATCTCAAAACAATCCATAGTGTCTTGCTTGCGTATTCTAGTGTCTGTGTTTTTGCAAATTAATACTTGTGTGTCTTGTAATAATTGTTTGTAATCCGTGATCATTTTTGCAATATCCATAATAAAAAATTAAGTTTACTTGTTAAAAAAATTAATACTTTGACCAAATCCACTTTTTTTAATAACATATAAAGTTGCACAATTAAAAAATTTATCAAACTTTATACTTTTTATTTTTGCAGTATCTAAAATATTATTACTTAAAAAAATTAAATTACCAACTTTATATAAGTTATTAATATCTTTTTTAAATTGATCAAATGATTTTTGATTGTCCATAATAATAAAATTAAGTTTGTTAATTAATGTATTGTAAATATACAACTATTTATTTTTAAAAACAAATTTATATTAAAAAACTTTTACTTTTTTTCTGATATTTCAATATTGTCTATTTGATAACCCATTTTATTTAATAGGGTTTCAAGTTTATTGAGCGGCAAAATACCATTGTCCCTGTAAGTTAAATAAGAACTTGTACTAATATGTTTTGGGGGTTTTGCTGGGTTAATTTTCCAATTATATGGATTGCATTTATCTAATATAAATTTTTTAAATTGCTGCTTATTTAATTTTTGCTTTTTCATGATGTTAATTTTTTAATAATTCTTAATTTCTCTTTAATCGCTAATCTTACAAATGTTTCAATACGTTCTGCAATTTCTTTATCGTACGGTATTTCTAGTATTTTTATGTCTGGTATCTTTTTTTCTCTAGGATCAAACACAACAAAATGACACATCTTTGCGCCTGTCAATAACATATGTGAATGACATTGGTAAAAATATTGCTTGCTATGTTTATATAAATCGTCTGGAGTATCTAACATGCAAAGCTTCAAAAATGTACCGTAATTGTCAGGGCATTTGTATTCTGCTGTAATAGTACCGCATTCGCTTAATCCGTCGGGACTGCCCCCAAAGTGTTTACCTAAGACACTATGTAGAAAAAAACCACATTCACGAAAATTTACACCTGTCTTAATTGAGTGCTCCATACGTGCCACAGGCTCAAGATCGTTCCCCCTTTGCATTGATTCACTTGTATAGCTGTTTTCATCTTCAAATAAATGCTTGCTATATAATGCAACTGCTGCCTTATCATACACATAAGTTAATGCCCCTTGTGTTAACTTGGTTTTGTCTTTGCCTATCAAAGTAAATATATTGCTGTTTGTAAAGCGTGGCGCACGCTTTATAAACCATACGCCACTTCCTTGATCAATCTTTAGTTCCATCGTTTACAGGTGTTATGTGTGAACAATCGATATTTAATTTTTCAAGTCTGTCAAGTTGCTTTTGTGTTACGCTGCATTTGCTAAAAAATCTTTTCAATAATTGATCTTTATTATTATCGTTTAAGTTTTTTTCAAGATATTCAATTTGATCATTTTTAGCAACTGGCAATGTTGGCTTATATTCTTGATCTACATTTTTTAAATCAGCGTCTAAAGATAAACTATTTAAATAATTTTGGTTGTCATATAACCCCTCAAATATATCAGCGTTAAACCCTAGTTTGCTGAGTGCTTTTGTTAGTGTATCGGTTTCAAGCTTTTTGTATGCGTCCGTGTCTATTTTTAAACCGTTCTTTGTTTTGCGTTTTAAATAAATTGAATTTGTTATTGGAAATTCACATTCATTAGCTTTAAATTTTGCATTCAATACTAATAATATTTCATTATCTATGTTAATTAATTCGTGCTTAAGATCATGTAATTTCCATTTTACACCGTACACACCAAATTGATTTGTAGCTTGTTTTAGCTGATATTGTGCGTTTATTGTAGTATAAGACATGCCGCCTTGCTTAACTTGCTTAGTTTTATTTATTGGCGTTTTACATACTTTTGACCAAAAGTTTAAATTTTTATTTTCCATTGTCATAAATTTTAGTGTGAATAATTATTTTATAGTTGCAATGTTAGTGTAAATTTCATGCGCTTCAATAGTTGAAAACTTGTCGTTAATAAACAGATCATTTTTTGTAATCACTAAATGTTGTTCAATTTCATTAAATTGTATGTCATAATTAACATCACCTACACTAATAGTAACTTTTTTTAATCCGTATATTTCTGTTTTTTTTAATACAGTGTTTGTTGTTGTTAATTTTATAAAATTTGCCATAATAAAAATAAGTTTAATGTTAAAAAAATTGGGGCTGCTTAATCTTTTCTAAACCCCATTTTAAAAAATAAATTATTGCAGCCCCTTTGTAATAATGTAAATATACAACTATTTATTTTTAAAAACAAATTATAATGAATAAAAATAAAGCGGTACAAAAATTAATTTGCACCGCCAAAGAAAAAATAAAGAACACCCAATTAATAAATCGCTATTAAGATGTTAAGAAAGGTATATTTATAGTTTCAATGTCGTTTGATTGCATGCTTTGCATTCTCAATGCTGTTTCGTTTTGATCCGAAGTAGATACAAAATTACGCATTAAAGCATAAGCATCTAAAGAATTTTCAAAAGTCCAAACTTGTGTACTTCTCGCACTATTAATATTATTAAGTGCAAATACTCCTGAAGTACCAAATGCGTCTGGCCTTCTAAATGTTTCACCAACTTTATAATCTTGCACCCATTTTTCAGGGTCTTTAATCATTAATTTGATTTCTTCATCACTTGGCATTGCAAAATTAGTTTTTAATGTAGTTACCACAACGCTGTTTATTTTACCGTGGAAACTTCTATTGCTGCCCCTGCCGGCCACACTAAACTGACCATTAAAAGAACGAGTCATATTGCCACCCGTTGCAGTCCAATTGCTAGCAATAGATATATCACCACTTAATGATGACCATTGTGTTGGCTGTGCCATTGCTCTAATAGTAAACATAGTTGCAAGGTCTGTTGCGCTTGGGTTTGTTAACCTTGTGCCGTTATGCGCAACATATAAGCCATACCAATTTGATGTATTTATTTGCCCTAAACTGCATTCATTTAATGACCCATCACGACCCCAACCAAAAAATAAATTCCTATCCGCAGCCAATCTTAAATATATATTGTCGTCGTTAGACCCTGCACCTTCTCCCATATTCCAAATGTGCTGATTTGAGTTGTTGCCGTCTATTTTGTAAATTATAGTAATTGCCCAAGGTCTTGCATTGGAATTATTAGAAGTATTATTTAAATTACTTGGTGGCGCAACCGTTGAGCTAATACTATTCATTCTTAAAACATTGTTATAATTTTGGTTGCTAACTTGATAAGCATATTCATTGGAACCGCTAAAGTCTAAAGCTTTTGTGTGGCTAGTTATTAAATTATTTCCTGCAACTGGTACAGCATACTCATTTAATAAATTCCAATTAACATTTGCAGTATCAAATGAACCCGTTGCTTTTAAGTAAAACATAACAACATCAACTGAAGTAATACTAAAGCCCTGATTACCCGTTTGGCGTTTATTACCTACCCATTCTGAATAAGCTGTTGTTTCTGGATCATCATCAAAATTAGTAATAACTTTTTGACCTATTCGAATATTATCACCGCTTGAAGTAACTTCAATAAACATATCAGTTAGTATGGTATTGGTTGTAAATATTGTTGAGCTCGTACCCGTGCCACCAATCATATAAATTCTAATATCTGTACTGCTTACTTTTTGCAAATAAAAATAAATACCGCCTGCAAAACCATCTGTTAAATCTGTATTGACCCAACCCGATTTTTTAAGCCCAAAAAATATTGCTTCTGAATTGCTCAACTCTGCCACTGCCTCTGCTAAAAATGCTGCTGTAAAAACTATTCTTTCGCCTGCGCTTAATGGTTCATCAATAGCAAGCCAAGAATTAGCCAACATTACATTACCGCTTTGGTTAGCTGCTGGACCTTCTAAAGTAACACCCGTGACAGGCTCAACATAAGTAGAGCCACTAATATTTAAAACTCCGTTGTTGTTTCCGTTCCACATTATTTTAATCGGTGGAACATCTGAAGGTATAGCAAATTCAACATAGTAATCATAATCACCAAAATTTCCATTTGTCGTTACCCCTGTTGTGTATGGCTGCAAAGTAGAAACATTTTCAAATGTCAATGTGTCTGTGCTTTCAATTGATCCATCAGTTAAATAAAATCTATATATGTAATCTGCCTGCAAATTTATTTGCGAACCCGTTAAGCCGTTATAACTTGCAACTGTTTCTGTAAGCTCAACAACATTAAAGTCATATTGTCCCAAAGGTATGTCAATAATGCTTAATTGATCCGTTGTAAGTGTAAATTTACCGCCTGTTTTAGTTGCAAATACTATTGGCAAATTACCCGTTCTAACATTATTATAATTAGAATAAGTAAACACTCTATCAAATACACCTCCATTTATAACGCCTGGTCTTGTATTTAATTCTGTTAAACTACTATGTGCAATTACATGCAAGTTGGTGCCATCCCATTCAATTGCAAAATTATATGTTGGATCTGTTGCACTATTTATTACTAATGGGTTTGCATTTATAGAATCTCCGACGCTTTCACTTAATTTGTGTCTGTCACCGCTTTGAAATTCCCATCTGTGAACTGCATCAAAATCAATATGTAAATCTATATTATTCCAATTTGCACCAATTTTAGGCACTGCAATATATGCTTTATTTAAACTAGCTTGTAAGTTAGGTAAAATATTAGTACTTACAAATGTGCTTGGAATTATAAAACGTTTGTTTTCTGCAATTACTAAATCTAATGTAACAACACCGTTAGTGCCCAAAACATTTTGACTATCCATTGATCCGCTTGTTAAAGTGAATCCATCAGGTGCACCGCCTGTAAATGGTATAGTTGATTTTACAAATAAAGGTACTTTGGTGTTTAGCCCGTATACTTGTGGTGTTGCATAGCTTATTGTTAAGCCACCTGAATAAGAAACCAAAGACGTAATTTTTAAAACGCCATCTCTATATACTTCAACAAAACCATCTGATTTGTAGTGTAATTCCCATTCAATGCCATTATTTGTCAATCCATTATCTAACTTTGCATTATTATCCCATCCAACACCATTTGCACCATTTGCATTATTTACGCCTGTCGTCCATGTTACCAATCTAAATTCCCAAGGCGCTGTTACATTTCCGACATCTTCAATTGACTTATCAACACCAGATTTTAACAATCCTATTTGTGCATATTGACCAAATCCACCCGTTGCACCTCCTGAATTAGTTTGTGTCCATGTTAATTTTTCACCTTGGTTTAATACAGTGTCAAAGTCTAATAAACTGTTATTGGTAGCTAGTACATTGTCAGGTATAAAAGTATTGCCTTGGTGTACTGTCCATCCTGTTAAATTAGATAATGCAGGACTGTTTTGTATGTTTATTGTTAAAACCCCTGTGCTTGATCCAAATTCATTTGTACGTGTTACAATTATATCAAGTGATTGATCGCTTTCAACATAAGGAATTGTTCCACTAATTAAAAAGCCATTAAAACTTAAACCGCTTGGCAAATTATTGCTTAATGTAGTTGTGTATGTAACGTCCTGCGGTGCTACTTGAACACTACAATACTCATTTTCTATTTTATCAATAGTTTGAGTTGAAAAAGCTGTAGGCGCAAAATTTGAGTCATTACCAACTGTTACAATATTCCATTCAATATCTTCATAAGTTGACAATGTTGTTGGCGGTATTGTTGAACTATCTACTACCTGTAAGCTTTCAGGCATGTAATAAGTTTGAACAACGGGTATTTCGTTATTATATTGATATGCTATTGCTTGTCCTGTTCCACCGTTTTCCGTGTCAAATTCTATTGCTTCAGCTTCACTTAAAAATAAAGGATATTCATAGTTGCCTTGTGGTGACTCAATATAATAAAATGTTAATGGTGTGCCTGTTTCTGGAAATCTAAAGTTGACAAAGTCATCATAAAATCCCATGCCTTGGCTGTACATTCTTACAACTGTGTGATAATCATCACCTGTTAAAGAATAACTTGTTGAAGCCACAAATTTGTACTCACTATCTAACACACTAAATACATAAACTTTAAATTTACCATCAACATCAATGCCAACTTTCCAAGTTACTTTTCCGTTTAATATATTACTGTGTAATCTAAATAGTTCTTTATTAGTAAAATACTCGCCATAACTAAATGCAGATTGATCGCCGTAAAATGTCCAAGGTGCGTTGTAACCTTCATAAATAGCCAAAGACCATTGCAGCCCCTCACTTCCGTTTCCTGAGCCATCACCCAAAGAACTTAATTGATCATCTCTACAAAATCCAACATAAAACCTTTTACCTCCTCCGGAACTATCTGTTTGAAACTGTGTAAATTCCTCACTTTGATCTAATGGCACTAAGCTCCAAATATCTCCTTTATTGTCTCCCGTTTCTGTTGCAATTAGATTAAATTTTCCTGAACCGTCTGGTATGCCTTGCGTAATATATGCAGGATTGTAATTGTCTCCACTTGCTAAAGGTTCTGGCACTCCTATTAATGTAGGGTTTGGCGGGTCAACTATTCCGCCCCCTGTGTCATTTCTAGTGAATAAATTATTTAACTCATTTGCTGTTGTGGTGTCTGATCCTAAATTTAATAATGTTCCGTTAATAGAAATATTTTCACGAACTAAATTTTCAAGTTGTATTTTTTCGCCATACAATAAATTCATTGTTGTAACATCAACACTTAAGCCATTTATAGGGTATATATCAATAACTAAATCTGTTTGCCTGTCTTTAACTATAATGTTAGTTAAGCTATTATCTAGTGAAAAGTCAGGAAACAAAACACGTGTAACTTGATTACTAAAAGGCTTAGAATAAAAATTACCTAATAAAGGCGGCTTAATATAGCTTACTTCATTTTCTTGGCTTCTGTTATCTCCAACAGTAATCTTTAAGTTACGCGCATCAACATAACTCATATCAATTTGTTCATCAAAACCAATCAAACCAACATCATCAATATTAATTATATTTTGTCCTGCTCCAATATTACCCAACGATACATCGAAATAAATACCGCATACATTAAGACCTGTTATGCGTTCTGTGCTATGTATTTGTGAATCTAAAACTTCAAGTAAAAACTTTCTGTCATTGTCTGCTTGGTTTCCACTGATATGAAATGATCCTTTAGTAACTAAAGAACCATCAAAATTGTAATCACACCTTTGACTGTTTGTTAAATCGTTATCTCTAAACTTTGTATTGCTTACATTTTTGGTTTGCACGTCACTACTCCAATTATTTTGAAATACACTTAATGCAAAACGGTTTTCTTTTCCACCCTCAACATACAACCCTTGATTAGCTGTATCACCGTAATACATATTATAAGCTGTTACGTTATCACAATTTATAACTTTTACAGGGCTTAAATTGTATGAATTTTGCAACCTAGATATAAACACGCTGCCACCAATACCGCAATTTTCTAAATAGTAAGATGAATTGTTATAAAAGGTGTCTGATTCTGATAAACTAACAACAGGAACATTTACAAGTTTTACAAAACCGCCATCACTTACATCACTACTTGCGGCAAATGCTTGTAAATCTGCTTGCGTTTGTGTTGTGTTATTTATAAATGCTATCTTATTTTGATTACTTGTTGCATTGGTCCATCCATTGTTAAAACCATTACAGTTAATTGTTTGAACTTTTAAAGCGCTTAAAATACATATTGCGTGATCGCCTGCATTTTCAAATATAATGTCTTTAAAATAATAAGTTTGTAAGCAGTTCGGTTGTAATTGCTCAAACAAATGACCATTTGCAGGATCAAAGTTTTCAAACTTTACAAAAGTTTTATCTTTCTCACCTAAAAAAAACAAACTCTTATCTGTAGGTCCAACAACACTTGACAACACACCAGTCATATAAATATTTGCCTTGTCATTGGCTACATCAATTGCCGCCTGCCATCCACTAAATGGATTTTCTTTTGTTCCAATTTCAGTGCCTGTGTAGCCCCCATTAACATACACGTTGTTTTTATCTAAAACTAATGCATTATCTTGAAAATCTACGCCTACAACAAAACTTTCAGGCGCATTAAAAAATAACACTAAACTTTGTTCTTTGCTGTATTCGTTGCCGTTGCTATCACAAAAAACTAAAATATCGTTATTTATTCCGTCCAATATTTGATCGCTTTCATCTATTTGATCAGGTGTCAAACTAACACTAATATCAATTATTTGCCCTGCCAATATTTTACCATCATTTACAGGGTCTAAAACTTGCGGGTCAACTACTAAATTATTTATATCATAATCTGAACCGCTTATATTTTTTAAATTAATCATGGTATATAAGTTATTTTATATGATAAATACCCAACAAAATTAGTTGTTTGTAAGCCTTGCCATTGCAAAGATATTGTTTCAAACTTATCAATAATTGGGAAATCTGGAACCAATGCAGCCCCTTGCAGACCTGAAACAGGTACACTTTTAATTACATTGCCTTGCGAATAAACAACTGCATCACCTGCAACATCTGTGCTTTGATACCAAGTAAAAAATGCTAAACTAGATGCGTAAGGCGTTACAATTCCTCTATCTGCTGTTAATCTAACATTGTCAATTTTAAAAAATCCGTTGTTGTTTAATGTTGCGTTTGCGCTAAAATTTTGAACATAGTTTTGGTCAGATAACCACCTGTTAACACCAGATTCATAATAAAATGTAAATCCTAAAGCTGTATTAAACCAAAACTTTGATGTATCACTTGGCGGTGTTGAACCTTTAATAATTTGATCGCCCCCACCGCCACCGCCACCGCTAGAAGCTTTAAAAAAATTTTCGTTCAGTTCTGTAAGTAAAGTATTAGCATTTCCCGAGAATGGCACTAAACCGCTACCCGTGTCAATATTTTCAACTTCTTCAGCTACAAAGCTGTATGTTGTGCCATCTTCTTTAATAACTATATCTTCTTGATTGTCGTCAAGATAAGCAGAACACTGACCAGAAATTGAAAATCTTATACGATTTCCATCTAAAAATAAAATACGATTATTGCCTAATTTTTTTATGTCCATAATTTAAGGTTTTTGATTGTCTGGATCGCTGACAAAATTATCTACTAAAGCAATTAAAAAATCAACAACAAAAACAATAATACCTATGGGGTCAATAGGGTTAGATTTGTACTCAATATTTTGTTTTTTAAAATTGTGCAGGGTGCTTTGTAATTCTTTCAGATTTTTCATAGTTATTACAAGTTTTATTTATTATTATAATTAATATGTTTATTATGTTTTTTTTACTAAAATTAGCCCTTTTAAAATCGCTTTTAATTTTAGTTTCTATATCTTCTATGTTTTTGTTTTTGCTCAATTCTTGCTTTTGTATATAATGAATGTGAATAATGCCAAAAGCGCAAATTATCCACATTAAAAAGCAAACATATCTAAGTTTTACTTTCATCTTTAACCTTGTTTTTTTCAATTTGCTGTTCTAACAATTTATTATTTAAATCAAGCTCTTTCATGCGTCTTTTGTGTTTGTCAATTGAATGTACTAAGGTTAATAAAAAAGAAAATAAAGCAATTGTACAATATACAACTTGCGTAGCTCCTGTCAATGTGATAGTTCCAAAACAAGCAACTGCACTGCTTGCTAGAACATTAATGTCTATGTTTCCAATAATGGTGCGAACGTCCATAAAATACTACCCCCTTTTTTACTCTTACACGGTGTCTGTGTCTACCATGTAACAAATATTCAAAAAAATTAATATCACTATCAAAACAATCTTTACAATTATATCTTATACAATTCCTTGGTTTAAATAGTGGATATTCTTTTTTGTTATCACATAAAAATTTCTCTATCTCGTACCATAAATTAAAAATTGTATCTCTGTGTTGTAATTGCAGCGTTTGTGCGTCTTTTATTGTCAATCCTGTTGCCCCGTATGGATTTTGTTGTACTACTCCATTAGTTTGTATTTGAGCGGCAATAAATGGCAAAGATTCATGCATTACTGCAATACTCATAAATTGAAGCAGGTAATTTGCCCAAAGCTTTTCATAATTTGCATTATTTGGAAACTTTTCAACATTTGGATTTGCCACATAATTAGATACAACGCCACTGCCTAAACTTATCATTTCATTGTATAAGTCTTCACCTAACAAAGATTTTAAAAAACGCTTTTCCGCTGGGTAAATACTACCAATTATAGCAGCATCAAGCTCCATATTTTGCGGGAAAAAACTATACTTATTCAGTATTATTTCCTGTTTGTTGGTTAGTATTATCATTTTGCATTGCGTTTAATATTGCTAATTGTGTATCATCTAGTGGCTCATAGCCTAATAATTCACGTTTTTCATTTGGTGTTAATACAGCATTTAAATCTAATTCGCTGCTTAAATCTAATGGGTTATTTGTTGCCAACTCTGCATGTATCACACTCCAATCATAACCCATATATTTGCCTGCTTCCTGTATTATTGGGTTTATTAGCTTTCTATTCATCAAATTTTGAATAGGCTTTAAAACCATATTTTCAATCAAACTAAATTCAGACCTTAATTGTTGGTTGCTGCCTAATTTACCTGGTGTTGGTATTCCTGCTAATGAAGTTGTCCAATTACAGCCTGTTATAATTTGTTGAGCACATAAAGTTTGCAATTCAGTGAATTGACCTTCTCTAATGTCGCTTAATATCTGTGCATCAATTTTATAGTCTGGATTTTCCAACATGTAAAACAACACTTTTGCATCGTTACCCGTATTAGTAAAACTTTCTTGAAAATATCGTGTAAACTCTTGTACGTCTTCTGGGTCACTTGTTGCACCTCCCATTGTAATTATTGCACTTGGTGCAAATCCGTTTTCAAATTGACTAATATTAAATCTTGCAATTCTATACTCGATTTCTGCAAACAAATTGCAATCAATCCAATCTGGCACACCCCAATAATAAAAATTGGGTTGGTAATCTTTTAAATGTATTATTGTGCGCTCGTATGCATCGCCATTTATTTCAACTTCTTCAAAATTTGGATACATTGGTATATCTTTGACATTAACAGGTAGCCTTATACCTTTTTCAAAATCTGCACTTACTCCAATATATCTTTTTTCATCTCTATTCCGCACTACTTTGGGGCGGCAATAGCCAAGCGGCGTGTGCTTAACAATTAACTTTTTGTAATCTTGCAGCACTCCGTTTTGATCAAATTTAGTGCCTTTATATTTTATTAGTTGCACAAAAGCATTTCCGTAAGTGATATAATCACGTGTTACTTTTGCAATAACCTCCTGTAAATCTTTATCATTATCAACATCATTAAAGTAATCATTTAGCGGTGCTATTTGCTCAATATTATCAATATTTTGCTTTAACGATTTCTTAAATCCGTTTATAATAGTTTTTGTTGGTGCTTGATATACATTTATGCCACCGCTTGCAATAAGATGTGTCTTATTGGCTATTATGGCTCCTAATGTGGGTGATCCTTTTGCTAAGAAATCAATACGAGTAAATAAATAATTGTCATCACTTAAAAAAGGAACATACTCTTCAAAGTTGTATTGCAACTCATATTTTTGATACTCTAAAATTATGTCTTTATTTAAGACAAAATCTAAGGCATCATTATAACCTAATCCAAAGCGATTGAGCTTAGCAATATTATTTTTTATACTAGTTTTCTTTTTCGCTGTCGGTTGTGTCGGTAACTTCGAAGTCTTCAAGCCTTGTTGGCGGCTTCCCTTTTTTGTTGTTGCGTTTCTTTTTTGGTGGTGCTTCATTACTTATTTTTTCTATATACTTAATAAGTTTTATTTCTTCGTATAAGGCTTGCAATTCGTCTTGTGTACATTCAGATAGTAATTTATTTAGCCTCTTACTGCCATCTTCTATGGTTGCACCAACACGAACATTTTTTATTACTTTGTACATAATTATATATTTAAAAAGGGGCTGCAAAAGTATGAAAAAAGCAGCCCCCGTATTTATGACAAAAATTACACTGTTGGTAATGTTATTCCATTTGCGTTACGTTTGGCAACTTTGCCTTCTGTGGTTATTGTAAATGTTATTTGGTTTGGATCTGTAAACGCTAAACCTGTATCAGCATCAATTTGCGTCATATATGATCTTTGTTTTTTACCCTCTGTACCTAATAACCATTCTTCACCGTTAAGATCTTTATAATACACAATCAAACCACAAACACAATCTGTTATGTTTAAAACAAAATTCCATTTAGCTTGCGTTTGCTTTGGTACAATTATAGTTAATGTATTTGTGTCAACTACATTAGTACCCTGATTTGTTACTGCTATGCTGTCAACATTTTGCGCCCCCTGACTGATAAAGTCAATGTCTTGGAATCCTTCTGTTGCGCCTGCTGTTAATGTTATTGCTGTGATTTCTCCCTCAGTGCCTACGGTTACGCTTTCAAACTCATCAGCTTTTAAAAGCTTAATTTCATCAATTCCGCCCGTTGATCCACCCTCAGTGCATAAATCCCAATTTGCAATTACTGTACATGCCATGATATATATATTTTAATATGCGATTGAAAAAAGTGATTCATGAATATAGTTAAACCCAAGCTTAAACGCTGCGTGAATTTGTGTGTCACGTTTTGAAGGATCAAAAGTCAAGCGAACTGCATTCATATTGCTTTCAATATCCGTACCCAAAACCATATTATCACGTGTTGTTAATACTACTAATTTAGCATTGTCAACATTTGGGTCAACATATTCATTGTAAAAAGTATCCCAAAGATTCATTTGCACTACTTCAATACCTTGAAATTCCATAATTGGAATACCTTCACGAATAGAAGTAATATAAGCTTGGTTACCGTAAACGCCATCTTGCGCGTCTTGCTCTAGCCTATCGTAAACTTCACTAGATACATAGAAACGTTGTAGATTTTTTTCAACACCTCTAAGTTGTTTAGTTCTGTTATAATAAACTTCGTTCATTAATTTAACAGCGTCACCACTACCAAGCGCATTAGCCTGAACAACTGGCGTATAAGGTATTAAATTTTGTGCAACCGCTTCAGGAAAGTACTTAGTGAATAAACCGTCTGTGATGTTAATTACAGGATCAGGACTTGTGCGATCACCAAAGAATGCCAATGTTTCAATGTGTTTTTGAGTTGCTAAACGTAAACGCTCTTGCATTAACTCAAGAATTATAGTGCCCTCAAAAACACTTCTATCTGTATCATAATTTAATAATTGATCGTAATCAGTTTGAACAAAATCTGCATCACACAAAACTAAGTTAATTTGAATTAGTTCTGTGTCAATTTCACGTTCACTTAAAACTACTCCCGTTGTAGGGTTAAAATCACAACCAATATATTTGCGCATTGGCGGGGGCATCTCACCCAAAAAAGCCATTTTTTTTCGATAGTTAATGCGTGGCATTACTCGAAATAAATCTACTATTGCAGGATCCGTATAAACAGGTTTTAGAAAAATTGTGTTTGCTTCTATGCCGTCTATGTTTATCGTTCTGCTGCTGTATTCTGTAGCCATTTTTTTATATAATTTTTAATTACGAAATAGTCCACTTAAGAGCAACAGAAAATACGCCCTTATCTGCACTTATTAATTTTACAATTCCAAAATATTCACCTGCTGTTTGCCCGTCAAGTACTACTGTAAATTGACCCGAACCACCAGGCGCAACAATTAAAGGTGTTGTTTGCGATGTTGACATGTCGCCCAAAATTTCTTGCAGCTCAACTGTAAATTCTACATCATTAACATTTCCTAAATTTTCAACATCAAATGTTGCGGTGTAATCAGTTCCTACAGTGCTTGTTACTGCAATTGTATCGCTATCTAAAACAAATGCGCCATCAACTGAAATTCTTGATCTCACAAGTGCATCGCCTGTGTCATATCCACCTGATGCAACTTCAGGGTTTAAGTTTCTAATAGCAAAATTAAAATAGGAATCTATTTTATTTACATCCTGCTTGGATGTTCCAAACCCTAATGTCCATTTGCAATTTTGTTTAAGCTTAGATACATCAACTGTAAACGGGTCACCGTCTTTTATGCTTCCTCCTGCTTCGCCACCTTCATGATCAGATACACGCACTGTAAAAGATTTATATGGTTCTGTTGCTTTACTTGGATCTTCATTTGTAATTGTCAAAACTCCTGCTGCTAAAGTGTAGCTAAATGCAGGAAAATAAACAATTGTATTGCCTTTTTTGGGTACGCCTCTAAGAAATACGCCACCGTCTTTAGGTAATGTATTATCAAAAGCTGGCTTATGATCTCCAAAAAATGCGCTTTCTGGCTTTACTATATTTGACATAATATTATATTAAAATTGATTAAAAAATTATTTAATTTTTAACATTGCTGTTTCAATTGCCGCCAACTGTTTTTTTGTTTCAGCACTAATGCCACGCCATTTTTTACTCGTTTCATTTTGCATTCCTGTTGCTGCAGGTGCGGCACTTATATTGCCTTCACGAACTTTATTAAGTTGACTTGTTAAAGCTTCAATTTGATTCTGCATTTTCTTCATTTGGTTAACCGCTTGGTCTTCCATGTCTATTTTTTCTTCATCATTTTTAAAGAATCCAAGACCTTTTTCAATATCGTCCTCCCTGTCCATATCTCTAGCTTCACGTCGTATAATGTCATAGCCTTCATCTTTTAACTTGCGTACCATTTCCTCAACTTCTTCACGTGACATTTTGCCCTCTTCTGGTGCTGCCATTACTTCTTTCATTTCAGTATTATTAGCAAACAGGGCACTAATTTTTTGTAACAATGTTTTATTGTCCATCTTTTCAATGCTTTTAAAATTATTTAATTTAGCCCTTATTTCTGTTTGTTGGGGCTTTTGAATAGAATTGCTTATTGAATCAATAAAACCCATATCCAAAGCTTCGCCAGCCGTGAAATAAGTCTCATCGTTCATGTAATTTTGTATGTCTTCGTATGATAATGTGTTGCGGTTGGATCTTTGCGTACATTCTGCATAAAAATTAGCAAGTGTATTACTTACTTTGTCTAACACATCCGCTTGTTGTCTTAAGGTTTTTGCGTCGCCCTCTAATCCTGTCCATGCGTTATGGATCATTAACAGACAATCTTTATCCATTGTAACAACGTCAGCGGCTAAAAATGGAATAGTTGCGGCACTTGCTACCATCCCAACACCTAAGGATGTAACACGACCGCTGTAATTTTGTATTTCATTAGCCATTGCAAAACCATCTAAGGGATTGCCACCATAAGAATATATTTTTAACAATACATCCTCACCGCCTGCGTTTTCCAGATCGTTTTTTAACTGTGCTAGTGCAAATTCGCCAATTTCGGTGTTATATATTTCTATTGTTCTCATACCTACATAATACGCAGGCAATAAAAAATAGTATATTCTATAACTAAAGTCTTAGTTCACTTTTTCGTACTTAATTTTTCTAAAGTATGCTTCACCATATTTTAACAGCCTAAAAATATAAGTACGCCCCAATTTATACCTATGCGCTATTTCTAATATTGCAGCTTCTTTTTTAGGCACTGAATCAATAATATCATTGTACTTTTTATTAACTGCATAAGTAAATATTACATTGGGTTTGATAAAATTATGCTCAATCATTGTTAAAACAATCTTTGGCTTAACATCAAACTCAATGCTGTAATAATCAATAAAATCATTTATCAATTTTTCATTGCTTAATATGTCTTTTAATTTCTTCCTCATACTTTGTAAGATTCATTTTAAAATACGCAACAATACCTTTAAAACATGACATGCATCTATATGCTTTATTGCATTTGCCTTCAAAACTTTCATTGGCTCGCATTGGCTC
>Ga0181380_1000084_pt1 | contig 38046 bp, 44 predicted proteins | sample 3SPOviralmetaG_FD_130116 | JGI IMG/M metagenome (GOLD analysis project Ga0181380, IMG submission 130116) | Marine viral communities from the oligotrophic San Pedro Time Series (SPOT) site, San Pedro Channel, CA, USA - 3 SPOT_SRF_2009-08-19 | ecosystem: Environmental > Aquatic > Marine > Strait... | reverse complement strand
TACCATTGTATGTCCTTGTTCTTTTCAAATGTATCCCACAACCTCTCAAACTTAATCTGATACATAGTTTTAAGCCCAAGAAGAACATTCATCATATCATCTTCATTGTTATACAATCGCTCATGGTGAAATACAGTATCGAGATCGTCAACAACTGACCAGCAAGCCATAATCTCTTGCTCCAAGTCAAAACGAGTTTTGTTTTTTATATCAAAGTAGTTCATATCTTCCCTTTCTAAAGTAGTGGTTTTTGTCCTGGCTCTAAGAACCAAGGTATTTCAGTTCTGCAGTCAGTGCAGATTTTAAGTTTCATACTGTAAAGGCAAACAAGATGAGTATTTCCACAGTTAGGGCATACTTTAGTCGTTGCTTTCTCTTCTGACATCTTTTCTTCCCTCCTTTCGGAATCTCTTGTTATAAGAACGCTTCGCACCGAGTATCATACGCCGAGAAGGTTGAAGTAACTTTCTCCAGCCAGTATGTACATCGTACTCGTCTCCACCTTTTAGTTTAATTCTTTTTTTCATAAGTTTGTCGCTCAATGTACCAAGTGTTGAACCTATTCCAATCACACTCAGTCTGAAAGTGTACAGTATCTTCATATACATTCGTAAACTTAACATATTTAAACTTCTCTTGACCCACAGATAGCTTACACCACTTCTGGCAAATGTATCGTAGATCTGAATGAATCATAGCCTCAAAGTGGGCTTTGCTCATCCATTTATTTTTATAATCAACTATTTCTTGAGGTGTCATTATCACGCTTCTCCTTGCGTCTGAGTTCCCATCTTCTTTGCTCATCTTGTGTTTGTTGCCAAAGCCCTACGATCAGTAAGGCTGTTACACAGATAAAAGCAAGGCCCGCTACTGCATCAAATAACACGAGGCTCACCTTTGATCTTTTGCTCTAGCTTGACTAAAGCGGCTACAAAATCCGCACGACTAGAAAATACACAGGCTAAGTCAATCCATTCATCATCATGGTTTCTACCATTCACACGAAGTATCCAGCCATTCGATACAATCTCAAACGTTGAATCTTTGTCTACGTCTTTAAAATCTTCAAACATATTATTCTCCAATAAGTTCTTCTAAGTTAGGTTCAAAATAGTCCGGTCCTTTTAGTACCTTACCATCTTCTCTATAAATGGGACGTCCGTCTTCTCCGAGTTTGCTCATATTACTTCTATGAACTTCATTAAAACATACGTCAAGGTCGAGGCCAAAGGCATGACCTGCTCCATAGATAACATACAATAAATCCGTAAGGGCATCTGCAACTCCTACCATATCTTTTTCATGAATAGCTGTTTCCAGCTCGTTATACTCTTCTTCAATTAGATCAAGGCGCAGCATTCTAGTTTCAAAGTCGGGCCAGGTAGGTTGATCTAACACCTCTTGTCCAAATGCTTCCATGAAGTCGCCTACAAGTTCAAAATTTGTAATCTGTGTCATACTTGTTTTCCTTTTTTCTTGGCTCGCTTTACAGCTGCTTGTTTTGCTAACCTTCGTTTCTCAGAGGGAGTAGTATAATACTCTCGCTCCCTCACCTCGTACAGCATATCAGATGTTTTCTTTCTAAGTAATCTGAGTGCTGCTTCTACATTATTATTTTTTACAACTACTTTAGCCATTGCTTTCCTTTTCTAACTCCGGGGAGGTAAAACTCGCTCCTCTACGAACTAACTCATTTCTAACTTTTTGTTTAACTTTAGGTTTGGTGTTGCTATTCTCCAAAGCTGCTCGTAGCTCCTTTAGTGATGTGTCCTTGATATAATAGTTGTCGATAGATCCATCACGTCTTTTTACTGATTCTTTAAATTTAATAGGCATTATATTAGTTTCCTCTTGTCAAATGTCCAACCGCGTTTTTTTAAGTAATGAACCTGCTTTCTAATCGAGTTCATAGTTCTGTCTGGGAATTGATTCTGTAGCACTTCTTTGTCGACGATATGATATGTACTCCGGAGGAGCGTTCGTTCATCGTGCGTCCATGGTCGCTTCTTATATTCTTTCATGGTTCTATTATAGTGGATAATGAATGAAAAGTCAAGAGATTTTTTTCCAAAGAGGTTTTCAAAAATATTTCTTGACATGAATTCCTTATTTTGTTATAATATACACAGAAATTCATAAACCGAGGAGATATTATGACTACAATGAGCGGCTTTGCCGTTTACGCTTTCTGTATGTTTGGGTGCGCACTTACTGCTTTCCACCTAGGACGTCAAACGGGTATAGAAGCAGCAGTGAACTACCTAATATCCACGGGTGTGCTAGAAGTAGAAGACGAGGAGTAGGACATGACTCCTAAGAATTGTCCTCACTGTAATACTGCGTGGGAAGAAGAAGAAACCATAACAGAATACTTTGAAAGAAAAGGCTATAGTCATCGTAAAGCATTTCAGACTGCAGCTTTATATGGGTGCAAACCAGAGAGCCCTAAACACTTTGGAAAAAATGTAGTAGGAATTGAGACACCAGAGTACGATGGCGTATCTCTATGGCAGTGTCAAGTATGTAAATCAGAATTTAGTCGATGGACTATGGAGAAAGTATGAGCGATCAATGGCATGGTGGAAAAGGCGATAAGCCTCGAGTGGGATCAGATAGAACTAAGTACGAGAATAACTGGAAAAATATTTTCGGAAAAGAAGAGCCTATAGTGGTAAACGTACCAGAGTGGCAAGAAGTTGAAAACTTTCAGGTAAGTTTTGACTTTGAAGATAATTTTACAGAAAGAGAAGTAGCTTTACTAAACTTTCTAAAAAATATTGACTTACAAGAATACCCAGTTCAAGCAGCCAAAGAGTTGTATAAGAAGTGGAAAGGCAAAGAGTGAAGCCTCAGGGTTGGGAGTTCCTAGCCGTAGATCTCATTTAACTTAAACTTAATAGCGTATCGAAAGAGCGCAAGCGTACCGAAAGGACGCAATTCATAAAAGGAGAACTTTATGACTAATTTAGCATTGGCTGACCTCCAGAAATTCTGGCTAGGTTTTGACCGTTTCGTAGACAGCACACAAATTCCAAAAGGGGAATACCCTAGATTTAATATTGTACGTGTAGGTGGAGATGGGTTTAGAGTAGAACTAGCCATACCTGGCTGGGACAAGAACGACGTTGAAATAATACTCCATCAGGGGATCTTAACTGTAAATGGTAAGAAAAAGCAGTTAGAAAACGAAAATGAGTCCTATATGTATAAGGGGTTGTCTGGTAAATGTTTTACTAGACAGTTTGGTGTAAGCGAGCATGTAAAGCTTGAAAAAGCCTACATGGAACGCGGATTGCTTTGCATTGATTTGCATGAAGAAATTCCTCTTGAATTGCAACCAGTAAAGGTTACAATTTCATAAGGAGATAAAATGGATACTACTAGTATCAAAGAAGTGGGCGGGCATCTAGCTTGGTCAGCAGGGATACTGTGTTTAGTATTTACCCCTGTTGCTTTAGCCATCAGACCACTACTTTAAACCACCGCGGGGTTCTAACGAGCCCCGCAACTTTGGAGAAAACTATGCTTAATTCTTTTATGACAGGTATAATGATTACGGGCGTTGTCGTCGGTGGGTTGTACTACAAAACAACTCAGAATAAATTGTATGAATTAGAACAATTAAACATGGCTTTTGAGCTACGTCATCAAGAACAAGTAGCTGCTTATGATGCTCTGCAAGAGGACTTTACTCTTCAAACAGAAGCATTGAATAACATGGCTACTAAGAATAATGAAATACAGAGCGAGATGAATAGATACTTGGATATTTTCAAGAGACATAATCTTACAAAACTTGCAGCTGCAAAACCTGGGTTGATAGAAACTAGAGTCAACAAAGCCACCAAGGAGGTGTTTGATGGAATCGAAAAAGATAGCGCTGCTCTTAGCGAGCTCAATGCTACTATCGAGCTGCAGCCTACTTCCCCCTAGAGAAGTAGAGATAATAACAAAACCAGTATTGCGTAAAATCACGCAACCGGTACTGCCTGCTGCCATAGATCTAAAAGAGCCTGTGTGGTATGTAGTATCAGAAAGAAATTTTGATGAGTTTATGGAGAGAGTTGAGAAGGAAACAGACACTTTAGTTTTCTTTGCGATGACTCCAGGAGACTATGAACTAATGGCATATAATATGCAGGAAATCAAGCGATATATACGACAGATGAATGAAGTTATTGTATATTATCGCAAGGTAACTACGGAGGAAGTAGATGAACCGACAAGCAGTGTACGAACAGTTGAAGATAGATGAAGGAGTTGAATACGTCATATACAATGACCACCTCGGGTATGCAACATTTGGAGTCGGTCACCTTATCAAAGAGGGTGACGAGGAATTCGGAAGGCCAGTTGGAACTCCAGTTGACGAAGCAAGAGTCCGGGCATGTTTTGATCGAGACCTTGACACTTCCATCTCAGAATGTCACGCTTTATACGGAGAAGGGAACTTTACAAGTTTACCTGATGAAGTCCAGCAAATCTTGGTTAATATGATGTTTAATATGGGGCGTACTCGTCTCAGTAAATTTAAGAACATGAACAAGCATATTCTATTGCGAAACTACAAAGATGCAGCAGTAGAAGGCAGGGACTCTCGTTGGCATAAACAAGTTACCAATCGAGCAGAAAGATTAATGGTTAGACTAGAACAGGTATAGAGTTATGGGCGATTTATTCGCAAGGATAGATAAGGGTAAAGCAGAGAGGCTCATGGAATCATGGCCTCCTCACCGTTGGTATGAAAGATCGGTACTATGGTTACTGCAGCAGCCTACAAATCAAAAGAATGTAAAGAAGGTTCCTCTCAACGAACCTCTACTAGAAAGTATAAGAGAGAATGGCTTTCAGTCTCCCTTTCTTACTACAGATAGTTGGTATCCTATCACGGGGTCGCAACGACTTCGAGCAGCTATGGAACTGCCGGATGAGATACTAGCACAAACAAAAATAAGAATATGTAAGTTTGACAAACCTTATTGGCAACCATTTTTTAATTGGTATAATCAAGAGAAAGGCCAAGAGTGTGTACAAATTTATTTCCAAATGTGTGAAGTAGTGTTCAAAACAGTGTATATGCCTGAAACTGATAATAGTGGAGTGCCTATGCTGGATTTTGAAGAAGGGGGTAATAAGTTACACTGGCCTCTAAGAGATGATAAGAAGGTGCAAAATAAGTCTTGACATTAGATACTATAGGCTGTATAATATATAAATTAATGGAGACTTTACATGAATCTTTTTTACCTTGACAATGACCTCGACAAGTGTGCCGAGTATCATGTTGACAAACATATTGTAAAAATGCCCTTAGAAGTAGCACAGCTAATGTGTACTGCTATCTGGGTAGACGAACACCTAGGCTTTGTACCTCGTGCTCTCAACAAAGAAGAGCGCGATCATCTCAATGCTTTGAAGAAAGATATTAAACATCTTCCTATGGAAGAACGACCACTAACCCCTTATCTACCAATGATGTACAACCACCCTTGCACTATCTGGGTACGTTCGTCACTAGATAATTTTGAATGGACACACTGCTATGGTAACGCTCTTAATGACGAATATCATTATCGCTATGCGAAACAACACAAGTCGATTGTGGAAGTGGTTAACAAGCTACCAGAGCCGCGGAATTTACCGAGACTTGGATTCACCGAATTCGGACTCGCAATGCCCGAGGAACTAAAGGACTATGACAATCCCATACAATCATATCGTGACTACTATCATCTTGATAAAGCTACTTTTGCTAGTTGGACCGGTAGAGAAAAACCTGGGTGGTGGAACGAAGACTATGCTGACTACGACAAAAGGATTACGGCTAAGTAACCCAACACTAATCTATAAAGGAAAACAAAATGAGTGATGTAGAACTGGTAGCAATGTCGCACCCAAGTGCAACGACAGGAACTGCCAATGCTAACCAATTTATTGCTTATGTAGCACGAGTAAGTAATCCAGGAAACCAAAATAATGTTATGAGTGCTCCTAAGCTTATTCGTTATTTAATTCAACACGAGCACTGGTCTCCTTTTGAGATGGTGCACATTACCTTAGGTATTACTACTACGAGAGATATTTCTCGTCAGATTATTCGACATCGCTCTTTTGCCTTTCAAGAGTTCAGTCAACGCTATGCTGTTGCAGAGAACTACGTTCCACGAACGGCTAGAATACAAGACGAGAAGAATCGTCAGAACAGTATTGACCTCGATCCAGAAATGGATGCACACTCTATACTAGATGCCCGATGGAGACGTGCTCAGTACGAAGTTATTGAAAAATCTCAGGAAGTCTATAAGTGGGCACTCGATAATGGTATTGCAAAAGAGCAAGCCCGTGCCGTTCTTCCTGAAGGAAACACAGAGACTACTCTCTACATGGCGGGGTCGCTACGAAGCTGGATTCACTACTGTCAGTTGCGTACTGGCAATGGTACTCAGAAAGAACACCAGTTAATTGCAAAACAAGCGTGGAGAATTATTTCTGGGCACTTTCCTGATGTTGCAGAAGCTGTGGAGTGGGAAGTAGATGACTGGAATTAAATATGATGGGAATAAACCTGATATGTATTTACTACCTCCTCTAGCCACTTTAGAGGTAGGAAAAGTATTAACTTATGGCGCAATTAAGTATAGTCCTGATAATTGGAGACGGCTAGATAAGCTACAAGAAAGATATACTAGTGCTGCACTAAGACACTTGCTTGCTGATATGGCAGGCGAAGAAGAAGATGAAGAAACGGATCTGAGCCACATTGCTCATGCCATATGCTGTTTAATGTTTAAACTGGAGGATAAATTAATTGCCAAGAGTGAAGAAGAAAGATTACGAGAATCTAAGCGAAACGAACATAGAGAAAGTGATATCCCTGCTGGCCCCAGATACTTCAGATAAGGCTATCACCAAAAAAGAAGCCTGTGAGATGTTAAATATTTCATATAACACAGCCAGGCTCCAGAGAATTATTGATGATTACAACGATAAAAAAGATTATATTAAACTTCGTAAATCACAGAATAGAGGAAGAGCAGCTTCAAGCCAAGAAATATCTGAAGCAGTTACACAATTCCTCTCTGGATCAAGCGTTGCAGAAATCGCAAGATCCCTCTTTCGATCACCTTCGTTCGTCCGAGGAGTCATCAACAGAGTAGGTGTGCCCGAGAAAAGTGATGAAGGCATCGACTTCTTGCCAGATGAGTGTAGGTCTGATGATTTTGAGGAAGGTGAAATCGTGTGGTCAGCTCGTCACCACTGCCCTGCAATAGTAGATAAAGAGGTATCTATAGATTATCAAGCAGAGCGCATGGGTTTCTCTGACGTAAACTATGAAAGTAAGTATAGTAGTAAATGCTATGCTATCTATGTATTAGAAGAAGTTAGAGAGTTAGAGGATCAATGGGCTAGAGTAAGTCAGGGTGGTTACTCCGCTTATACTCTTGCGTATGATCTCGGCAAGCTTACCCACCTTGAACAGTATGGAGTCAATCTATCACGTATCTAAAAATACTTCTTGACATTTTTTGGTATATGCTGTTATAATATATACTTCAAAATAAGGAAACCAAGAAATGATAGAATTTTTAATCGGATTAGCAGTACTTGGAACGTGTACATACACCCTATTTGGCTACCTAGGCTACATCGAATATAAGTTTAATAACGATGGGCGATAGGTTCTACCAACAACAACTAGCAGCGACAGGTAACTGTCCTGGAAATAAAACCCCTAATAAAAGGAAACGAAGAATGGCTTGGGATGATGATAAAAAAGCAGCGGTTATTGCAGCATATGAAAACTCAGAACCGACTCCTGAAACCAGCATGGAAATTGTAAAAGAACTAGCAGAAGAATATAGTGAGAGCCCTAACGGGGTTCGCATGATTCTCACCAAAGCCGGCGTATACGTCAAAAAAGCACCTGTATCAGGTGGTGGAGCAGCTAAAGCTTCAACTGGCGGTGGCCGCGTATCTAAAGCAGCAGCTATTGAGACTCTTACAGGTGCTATTACTGACGCAGGTCAGGAAGCAGACGAAGAGATCTTGAGCAAGCTGACTGGCAAAGCAGCCCAGTATTTTGCAGGTATTATTGCCGCTATTAATAACGGCTAAGGTATTCCCTCGGCAGGAGGCTTGACATCGCCTGCTTTATCAAAACAACGATGTCCCCCTCCTTTTGGATTGTACAGTAGAAGATTCTGCTAACCTGCCCACAAGGAGTACCTGTGAAAAAAGAGGAACTAGCACAGCTTGTCGAAGAATACGGCGATGCTGTGATTACCTACCGAAGTGAAAATAGTAAAAAACTAAAATACAATGTTTGTACATTGGACTTTAGTACGCCCTATATTCGCAATAAAAAGAATCGTGCCAAGGAGTCATCAAGTACATTATTGATGTTCTGCTGGGACACTGACTCTTTTAGACTTTTGAAAGCTAAGAACGTCACCAGTGTCGTACCTATGGCCTCTATTCTAAAGAATGGAGAACGGTGATGGAACTTCATGAGTCGCCAGAAATCTACGAGAAAGTAATACATTATGATGCAGTTAAAGATGTACAGGTTAGGTTGACTGTAAGTACCTTCCGAGGCATCGAGTATCTACATATTCGTAAGTATTATATGGATTTTTCCGAAGAGTGGAAGCCTTCTTCTGAGGGTATAGCAATGCAACTAGACTTTAATAATTCTAGGGAGTTGTTTTCTGGTTTGGTGGAGATACTCTCTTTAGCAGAGAGTAAGTCTATTATCGAAGAACATTTTAAAGATCTACTAGAGGATTTATATAGTGACAGTTAGAATATTTGTAGGAACCTCTCCGGGTTCAGACGATGTACCTGCAGAAAGAGTGTTGGAGTATTCTTTAAAGAAGAACTCCTCTCTCCCTGTGGAACTAACTTTTATGCGTAAAGAGTCTGAAGGTTTTTTCTCTGGCTTTGATGATAGCGAATGGTTTACTCCATTCTCTGCTTTTCGTTGGTGCATACCTGAGTTGTGCAACTTCGAGGGCAGAGCTATTTATATGGATGTAGATCAAGTCAACTTTCGAGACATATCAGAACTATGGAACATGGATCTAGGCGATGCGGCTTTTGCATGTAAGCCTGGAGGGCGCACCTGCGTCATGGTCATGGACTGTGCTAAAATGAAAGAAATTGTAGACCCTGTCTCTGTCATTAGACAGCGAGCAGACTACGCTACGTATGCTTTTCAAAAATTTATAAAGTATGCTACCACATATGACACTAGATGGAACTGCTTAGATGGAGAAGATCTCAACCCCTTTGATATCTATCACTTACATTTTACTCATATGCCTACTCAGCCGTGGAGTCCTTCGTGGGCTTCTACTGTGCACGCTAAGCACGACATTCCTTTTACCGCCAAAGAGCATCCTAGAAAAGATCTTACTGAGCTTTGGTGGAGGTTTCTACAAGAGGCGAACAAGAATACTTTAAGTACTCTTGCTTCTCCTGAGTATAGATCTACTTTGATTAAAGAGCACGCAACCACAAAGTGGGGCGTTGCAGCAGCTTCTATGATTGATAGAATTATACCTATACTGGATAAGTATAGTGTCACTGAAACTATTGACTACGGAGCTGGTCAGTGTGGATTTAGACAAAGTTTGAAAGCTAAGGGCAAGGGTATTACAGTTATCGAGTATGATCCAGGAGTTCCTGCACTCGCTATTCCTCCAAATCCTGCGGACTTCTTAGTCTGTATAGATGTGTTGGAACACGTAGAGCCAGATCTCTTAGGTAATGTATTTGAACATATGCAATCTCTTGTTAAAAAGAATGGATTTCTTAGTATCTCTACTATACCTGCACAAAGAATCCTAAATGATGGACGAAATGCGCACTTAATAGTACAAGAGCCACAGTGGTGGATAGATACAGTAAAACACTATTTTAATATTGAAGACACTCGTATTATAAAAAATCATTCAGTAGAATTAGAGATTAGTAGAAAATAATTCTTGACTTTTGTCGTTGTTTTCCGTATAATATATAGTTCTAAATGAGAGGAATATTATGATACAAGATTTTTTAGATAAGATGAGCAAGTTGTACTATGAAGGGACTCCAGCTATCTCTGATGCTGAGTTCGATCTTCTAGCAGATAAACACAACTATAGTAAAGTGGGCTACACTGTTACAGATGCGGTTTCGCACGCGTACCAGATGTATTCTTTGCAGAAGTGTTTTGATTTAGCAAAAGCTCCCTTATTTTTGGATGATTGTATAAGTACTCCTAAACTAGATGGTGCAGCAGTATCTCTTCTGTACGTTGACGGCAATCTTGAACTCGCACTCACTCGGGGAGATGGTGTTCAAGGTCGTGATATTACAGATAAGATGCGTCAGTTAGTAGAGACCGAGATCAATGATACTGGTCTTGTTCAAGTTACTGGCGAAGTTGTTGCTCCAAGTAGTGTTCCTAACTCTCGTAACTTCGCATCGGGGTCGCTAGGCCTCAATGACTTGGAAGAGTTTAAAACTCGACCACTTGTGTTTGTAGCATATGATGCTACACCGCACCTTGGTGTATCTTACGAGGATACTCTTGCTCAGTTAAGACGTTGGAGGTTACTTACAGTAGATAAGTTCGATGCGCGTGCGTATCCTACCGATGGCACTGTATACCGCCTTCGTTGTAACAGAGAGTATAATAAGCTAGGACACACAAGCAAGCATCCTCGTGGTGCATTTGCTTTAAAGACACAACAGAAAGGCGTGTCGACAGAATTACTGGATGTTGTGTGGCAAGTAGGTAAATCAGGAGTTGTATCTCCCGTAGCCATACTTGACCCTGTAGAGGTAGGTGGGGCTACTGTTAGTCGTGCCACTCTACACAACATCGAGTATATTCGTTCGTTAGATTTAGAGATCGGATGTACAGTAGAGGTTATTCGGAGCGGAGAAATTATACCTCGGATTTTGTCCAGGGTTGACCTCCCAAAAAATAGTTCTTGACTTTTATTCTGATTTTTAATATAATATACTTTCATTTTTCGGAGAAGAAATAATGCGCGAGATACAAGCCCCCACGATCTGCCCTAGCTGTAGTTCTGATCTTGTGTTTATAAATGATTTACTGTACTGCCATAATGTAAGTTGTGGTTCTAAGTTACAAAAGTCTATCGAGCATTTCGCTAAGGTTTTGAAAATCAAAGGCTTAGGGCCTTCTTCTATATCTAAGCTCGAACTAGGTCAAGCATCTGAAATCTACGGATTGACAGAAGAAGCCATTATTGAGCGTCTAGGTTCCGAGAAATTGGCAACCAAGCTCTACGCAGAGATTACGAAATCTCGTTCTGCTCCGCTAGAGCTTGTGTTACCAGCAATGGGTATCCCGTTGATAGGTAGCAGTGCTACAAAAAAGCTGTCATGCACAATTAATAACTTATTTGAGTTAAGCAAGGACACGTGTGAGCAAGCAGGCCTAGGCCCAACAGCAACCCAAAACTTGTTAGATTGGTATCACTGGGATTTTCAAGAAGGAGATTTTCCTTTTGATTATACTTTCAGTATTACTTCTACTAAGTCTGCCGTTTCGGCAGGGACAGTTTGTATTTCAGGCAAACTCTCTAGCTATAAAACCAAAGCGCAAGCTACTGAAGTTTTACAAGCCCTTGGCTATACTGTTAAAAGCAGTTTAACTAAAGACTGTACTCACTTGATTAATGAATCAGGCACTGAGTCAGCTAAAACTAAAAAAGCCAGAGAGTCTGGCATACAAATCATAACTAATCTATTAGATTTTATTGGAGAATAAACAAATGGCACTTCCTAAGTGGACTGATGAGCGTACCGATGCTCTTACAACTTTCGTAGGTGATGAATCACCTGTATCTCAAGCTACTGTTGCTGGCGCAGCAGAAAGCCTTGAAACTTCTACTCGTTCCGTATCTAGCAAACTTCGCAAGATGGGCTTCGATGTAGAACTCGCTTCAGCAGCTGGCGGTAAATCTTTTACCGATGCTCAAGAAGCAACCCTTGCAGCTTTTGTCTCTGACAATAGCGGTGAGTACACTTATGCTCAAATCGCTGAGCATTTTGAAGGTGGAAACTTTTCCCCTAAGTCAATCCAAGGCAAGATTTTGTCTATGGAACTGACTGGTCATGTTAAGCCTGCACCTAAGGTAGAGGCTGTCCGCACTTACTCATCTGACGAAGAAGTTACTTTCGTTAGCATGGTATCTGATGGTGCTTTCGTTGAGCAAATCGCCGAAGCACTTGACCGCTCTGTAAACAGCATCCGTGGTAAGGCTTTGTCTTTGCTTCGTTCAGGTGATATCGCTGCTATTCCTCGTCAAGAGAATACTAAAGGCGCTGCAGCTGATCCGTTGGAAGATATTGATGTTACCGGTATGACTGTAGAAGCTATCGCAGAAACCATTGGCAAGACTGCACGAGGCGTAAAAACTATGCTTACTCGTCGTGGACTCACTGCCTCTGACTATGATGGCGCAGCTAAGAAAGAAAAAGCTTCCGCTTAATCTAACTTAGTGTAAGCTATCGAATACTCGGTAGCTCCAATCGGGTAGACCTCACGGGGTCTGCCCAACTTTATGTTCGGGGGAACGATTTGAATATTTCTAGTGCTTTAATAAAGCAGTGTATTGTACTGCAAGACTTTGAAACGTGGAGTTATCTGCGTAGAGAGTACTTGCCTGTAGAATATCACCTGCTCTATGGTCATATTGACAAGCATTGTGAAAAGTTTCATGAGTTCCCCACCTTCGAAGATCTCAAGCTAAGTATTCGTCACGCAGACACCCGTGATAAGGTATACGCTATCGAGTCTATAGATATAGATATTGATGCGGATACTCTGCTTGAGTATTTGAAAAACGAGTACACCCAGAAAGAAATTCTAAACTCTCTAGACAACTATATTGACAACTCCGTTCTGTTTTCAGATGCAGAAGAGTCAGTACAGCAGTTGCACCAGATTGTCCTTGACGTTGAAGATAAGGTCGATCTCCAGGCTCCTCAAGAGAGTATGCAGAATATCGAACTCTTTGAACCTGAAGAAGAGATAGGAAAGTACATTGGCCTAGGCTTAAATGACGAGTATGATCACGAAATTAAGTTCTCACCTAAAGACCTAGTTTTGGTCGGCGGTAAAAGAGGTTCTGGTAAGTCGTTGACTTGTGCAAATATTGCTAATAATGTTGTCGCATCTGGTCGTTCAGCCATCTATTTTACAATTGAAATGGACAGTCGGTCTATTCTACAAAGATGTTGTTCGATTGCTACTGGTGTGCCCTTTTCTCGCCTACGCACTCAGAATCTGAGTGTAACAGAGTGGGAGAAAGTGGCTGGTTGGTGGGCGAGCCGCTACCAACAGGGGCAGGATAGGTTGAAGGAATACAGAGAACACCGCAATTTCCAAGACTTTCATTATAAACTAAAAACTAACCATGAGCTTCTCCCGACTCAGCAGTTAGATGTTGTTTATGATCCTTCGCTAACTATTGCGAAGATTCGAGCAGAGCTCGATAAGAAAGTTAAAAAGATTGACGCTGGTGTAATTATTGTAGACTACATCAACCAAGTAAAGCGTTCTGCCGCACCCTCTCGGGGAGGGCAGTATGACTGGACTGAGCAGATCGAAGTAAGTAAGGCACTAAAATCAATGGCACAAGAATATGAGTGTACAGTTTTTTCACCCTATCAAACAGACGCTACTGGTGAAGCGCGTTTCGCAAAAGGTATCCTAGATGCCGCAGATGCCGCATATACTCTTGAAACTTGGGAACAAGAAGATAAGTGTGTGACGTTTAACTGTGTGAAAATGCGTGCAGCCAGTATGCGATCTTTTACCTCTGAAATGGACTGGGAAAGTCTAAAGATGGGCCCAGAGACTGCATTAACTCCACAGGAAAAAGAGGATTCTCAATATAAGTCTGATGAAGATATAGACGACTTATAGAAGATAGTTCTTGACATTTATTCCCAAATTCTGTATAATATACGCTTATATAAGGAGAATAGCAAATGGCAATTACATTCGGCAGTTTAAAGCACACGCCCTCTGGTAGGAAGCGTAAGCCTCTTCCTAAATCTAAGAAATACACTCGTCCTTTTGTCGAGCTAAAGCAATCTGAACCCTATAGACGTGAGACTCCTCAGTACACTTCTTATGACGGTGGTACTCATAACACAACTAAAACAGAAACACCTCAGCTAGATTCTACATATACTATCGCACCTGCTTACAACAAAGGAGCGTATCAAGTAATCAGTAGAGAGAACATCAAGGATATCGGTCGATGAATAACACTCCTGATAACTGGGTTGTTTTGAAATGTTCGTTCGACAGCGTGACGTACAAGGTACTTGCTGGCTGGTCGGGCGGTTATACACAAGGCGAGGGTTGGCAGCTCAATAGTGGCATTACGAAAGTGGAAATTGAACAAGATTACTTTATTTTTCATGGCGTATCAGGTAGCACATATACTTGTCACAAGGATAGTTACGGTTTGAAAATGAATAATGCAGGTATATACCAGAAGCTAGTAGAAACCTTCTCGGAGGTAACAATGCTAGACGAAACTACCGATTGGATTAATTTAGTATGAATGTAGAAGATCTTTTATTAAGTAAAACAATTAAGTACACCCCCAAAGGCAAAGACTATGAGATAAGTTGTCTTAATCCTGAGCACCCTGATAGAAATCCTAGTATGAGAGTGGATCAGGTCACTGGTATATTTAATTGTTTTTCTTGCGGATATAAAGGTAATTTATTCACCTATTACGGAGAAAAAGCAGATAAGTCAGAAATGCGTAGGCAGCTTCTTAAAAAGAAAATACAAGAGAAGCGAGCAGAAAGTACGGGGTTACTAATGCCCAAAGACTATATGCCTTACGCAGGAAACTGGAGAGATATTAGCCCTAGAACATATAAAGAGTTTAATGCTTTTATCCACAGTGATAAGGATTTTGCAGGTAGGATTGTGTTTCCTATCTGTGATAGAGCAGGTAGAATTGTTGCATTTGTGGGTAGAGCCACTGGAGTAGAGACTCCAAAATACTTAAACAGCCCTCCTGGGGCTAAGATGCCATTGTTCCCTGTAGTACAGCCTTTGAAGGGTCGTGTACTATTGGTTGAAGGTATCTACGATATGCTTAACCTTCATGACAAAGGACTTACAAATGCAATATGTTGCTTTGGAGTAAATAACGTAGATGAAGATAGGCTATCAATATTATCAGTACAAGGAGTTTCCGGAGTTGACATTTTCCTAGATAATGATGACGCGGGACATCAAGGAGCAGAGAAGATAAAAGGGCTATGTGAGAAAGTTGGTCTCGATTCCAGAACCATTAAGTTTGGAGATAAATATATGGATGCTGGAGCCCTCACCCTAAATCAAATAACAAAATTAAAGAGTAGATTATATGCCTAAAGTTGCATTAGTAGAAACTAAAGTAAGTAGAACAAATTTTAAGTCTGAATTTGATGGAGCTTTTGAGTTCGATCAATATCAGCTATGTTCAGACCCTGCTGTCAAGAAAGTCTTGAAGAGGGACTGTGACATCCAAATTAACACAGATGATTATGACTGGATTATTCTAGTAGGTAGTGATGCGTTAAAGTACTTCACCCCCATCAATTCAGTCACGGAATATTCCGGAAAGAAAGTAGAAGGTAAATTTCTACCTGTAATTAACCCTGCTATGTTAGCATTTAAGCCAGAAGCAAAAAAGACTTGGGAAAGCTCCAAGGATAGTATTATTAAGTACATTTCTGGCGAGATCGAAGACGTAGTAATTGATGAGACTATTTCTTTTGGGATAACAGATACGGAAACAGCCAATGAGTTTATTGAAAAAGCTATCAGAGATCCCCACCCATACGTTGCGCTCGACTCTGAGACAACTGGTCTCTATCCTAGAAACGGTTATATGTTGGGCATTAGCCTGTCTTATGATGGTACTTGTGGGGCTTACATTGATACTGATTGTTTCGACTCAAGGACTGAAGCTCTTCTACAAAGATTGTTTGACGAAAAAACAGTAATATTTCATAATGCAAAGTTTGATATTGCATTTTTTGAGTACCACTTTAACTTTAAGTTTCCTAAGTTCGAAGATACCATGCTGTTACATTATTTAATTAATGAGAATCCAGGTACTCATGGTCTAAAGCAGTTGACTATGAAGTACACCCCTTGGGGCGACTACGAGAAGCCTATGTACGACTGGATCCAGCAGTATAAGAAAGAACATGGGATACTGAAAGAACAGTTTAGTTGGGATATGATCCCTTTTGATATTATGAAAACTTACGCAGGTATGGATGCTATGTGTACGTTTATTCTCTATGAGAAGTTCGTAAAGATTAAAGAGAACAAAAAGCTAGCTTGGGTATACGATAATATTCTTATTCCCGGCACTCGATTCTTAATCAACGCACAAGATAATGGTGTACCTTTTGATCGAACCAGACTTTTACTAGGTCAAGAATCCATGCAAACTGATATCAATACAGCTATTGATACTTTGTATGAAAATGACAAAATCCGTAAATTTGAGGAAGTAAATGGAAAATCTTTTAATCCAAATTCTACTGTGCAGCTTCGTAGTCTCATGTTTGATTTCTTGGGCCTTAACCCGACTGGAAAGAAAACTGGAACGGGCGCTGACTCTACAGATGCTGAAGTCCTCAATGAGTTATCTTCGCAATCCACAGTGCCCGGACTTATTCTCGATATACGACAAAAATCAAAAATCAAGAATACATACCTTGATAAAATCATACCACAACTCGATAGGGATTCTCGTCTCCGTACAGGGTTTAACTTACATGGTACTACTAGCGGTCGCTTATCTTCTAGTGGCAAACTAAACATGCAGCAGTTGCCTAGAGATAACCCTACTGTAAAGGGTTGTATCAAAGCTTCTCCAGGACACAAGATTGTTGCGATGGATTTGACAACTGCAGAAGTATATGTTGCCGCTATTCTAGCGAAAGACACAGCCTTGATGGATGTATTTAAATCTGGTGGTAATTTTCACTCCCAGATTGCAAAGAGAGTATTTAGATTACCTTGTGAGGCCGGAGAAGTAGCAGAGCTGTTTCCCGACAAACGTCAAGCTGCTAAAGCCGTGACATTTGGTATCATGTATGGAGCAGGCCCAAAGAAGATCAGTGAGCAAGTTACTAAAGATAGTGGAAAATATTTTTCCAAGCAGGAAGCCGTAGAGGTTATTAAAGAATACTTTACGACATTCCATCGCCTAAAGAAGTGGATTGATGATAACCAAAAGTTCATTGAGCATAATGGTTTTATATACAGCTTCTATGGCAGAAAGAGGAGATTACCTAATGTTAAAAGTACCGATGCAGGGGTCAGAAGTCATAGCGTTAGGTCTGGTCTTAATTTTTTGGTTCAGTCCGCTGCTTCTGATATTAACTTGCTTGGAGCTATAGATATGGAGTCATTTATACAGACAACAAAGATGAAGTCTCGTATTTTTGCTCTAGTCCATGACTCCATTCTGGCAGAAGTGCCTGAGGACGAGATTGATATTTATTGCGAGAAACTACAACAGTTTATTCAGATGGACAGAGGACTTATTATTCCTGGTGCTCCGGTAGGCTGTGACTTTGAAATTGATGAAGACTACTCTATGGGTAAGTTTGTAAAAATGTATGGTGATTCAGTATAGACATATAAGAAATGTATCCTTTCCTGTGTACCAGTTGCCTTCGGATAATTGGTATTCACAGGACGGGCTCTTGTTCTTAGATGGCATAATATTAGATGATAATAACATGGGCGGGGACACTCTCGGTATTCGTAGAATACAGTCCCCTCAAAAAAACTTATTTAGACTAGATAAACAGATAGATGATTTCAGAGGATTACTCAAGTGTTCCGGTAACTATTTTATAGATACGAAAGGAAGATGTTTTATTTACGAAAAAACAAAATTCTGTAAGTTACGGTATTACAGAATTAAATCAGTAAACAAAAAAGATGTAGCTTGTTTACTAAAACTAAGTGGGGTAAAGATTGAGTTCACTATACCTCGCCCTCCTCCCTCGGAGGCTTTATACGCTGGAGTTCTGCTTTATGAAGATCTTCCATGGTTATTGTATGAATACTCCTCAGAGAAACTCAAGGATACACGAAGGAAAGTATAAATTATGGGAAAAAGATCTAAAACACTAGCAGGCGCTAATTTAGAACTTCAACAAATAGAGCCCCTTACAAAGAATCAAGTCAAGGCATTTGAAAGCGACAAGAATTTAATTCTACACGGGGTTGCCGGTACCGGAAAAACTTTTATATCTTGCTATCTTGCTTTTGATGATATGTCAAAACAAGAATACGAAAAGCTAGTAATTATACGAAGTGCGGTGTCAACAAGAGACATTGGATTCCTACCGGGATCAGAAAAGGAGAAAGCCTCTGTATATGAAGAGCCTTACAAAGATATTTGTATAGAGCTTTTTCAAAGAGGGGATGCGTATGAGATCCTAAAAACAAAAGGTCTTGTTCATTTTATGACAACATCTTTTATTCGAGGAGTTACATTAAGAAACGCCACTATTTTGATTGATGAATGTCAGAATATGTCTTTTCATGAGTTAGACTCTATAATTACACGAGTAGGTCAAGGCTGTAGAGTTATATTCTGCGGAGATTTTAGACAAGCAGATCTAAGAACAAACGGATTGAAGGACTTTGTACGAATCTTAAAAGTAATGGAAAGCTTCGATCTAGTAGACTTTGAAATTAACGACATAGTACGAAGTGACTTTGTTAAAGCTTATATAACTGCAAAAACCGACTTGGGCTTATAAAAATGACTGATAAAGAAATATGGAAACCTCTTATTCACCAAGGGTTAGAAGTTCCTGGATATACCGTCTCAAACTTAGGTAATATACTAGGCAAAAGAGGTGGGATACTAAAAAGAAACTTAAATAACTCAGGGAACTACCCTCGTTGTAAAATCTCTGCCCCTAGGGATTTATTTCCTCATTATGTGAGCAAGAAGGAAGAAGCAACAACTGTTCCTGTGTATATAAGGCTACATATTGCGGTAGTTGATGCCCATTTACCGTTTGAAGATAATCTCCCTAATATTTGGAAAAGGACAGTACCTGTTGGGGGTCGTGATGTACGTATCTGGGATCTTATGGATCCCGAACAGCAAGCAACCCTTAGGCTGTCCTATCAAGTAGACCATATTGATGGGGACAAAAATAATGCAACTGTATCTAATTTAAGATACGCTACAGGAAGAGAGAACTCTCACTACTACCACTATGAAAGCAGTAATAAGTAATAGAATTTATATTGAGTGCACTAGAGAATACAAAGAAGTTCTAAGTAAAGAGCTTACGTATGTTATTCCGCCTAGAAATCCGAATGATCCTCCACAAGTAATTAAAAATATGCAGCGGATCAATGAAAGGCTAGTAACTATTCCTATAGGTCGCACAGATTTAATTCCATCTGATTACGAGATTGTAGATAAGCGTATAGAAAAGCCAGTAGTCTTCCCTAAGTTTAAGTTTGACCTACGACAGAGCCAACAAGATGTATATGATGAAATAGAAGATAATTCTATTATTAATGCGTGGGTAAGTTGGGGTAAAACCTTCACGGGGTTAGCAATAGCTGGCAAGCTTGGTCAAAAAACACTAGTTGTAACACATACTGTGTCGTTACGAAACCAGTGGGCCAAGGAAGTGGAAAAAGTTTATGGATTTGAACCTGGAATTATTGGAAGTGGTAGGTTTGATACCGATAGCCCTATTGTTATTGGAAACACTCAAACTCTTTATAGGAATGTTGACAAGATACGGAAAGAATTCGGAACTATAATTCTTGATGAGATGCATCATGTAAGTAGCCCGACTTTTTCCAAAATCTTAGATACAAACTATGCTAGATATAAGATTGGATTGTCTGGAACTATTGAGCGAAAGGACGGAAAACATGTAGTATTTCGTGATTACTTTGGCTCAAAAGTTTTTAAACCACCAAAAGAGAACTTCATGACTCCTAGTATTCATGTGTATAGATCTGAGGTGCGTTTTATGGACGGCGCTAACATACCTTGGGCGAATAGGGTAAATAACTTAGCAAACAATGACGAGTATCGCCACTCAGTAGCTATGTTAGCAGCTGCTTATGCCGCAAAAGGTCATAAGGTGTTAGTGGTGTCAGATCGAGTTCATTTTTTAAAGAGCTGCGCCGAACTGACAGGTGAAAAAGCTGTATGTGTTACGGGCGAGGTTGCTCACGAGGACAGAGAAACATTAGTGAATGAAATACTCTATGGAGATGCTAATGTTCTTTATGGTACACAAGCTATATTCTCTGAAGGAATATCAGTAAATACACTAAGCTGCTTAATACTTGGTACTCCTATAAATAATGAACCACTTCTTACACAGCTAGTAGGTAGGGTAATACGAAAGCAAGAAGGTAAAAAAGACCCTGTTGTAATTGATATTCACCTAAAAGGTAAAACAGCCCAAAAACAGGCTTCTAACAGAATTGGGTACTACATGAAACAAGGCTATCACATAAAAGAGCTTTGAACATAGAAAAATAGTTCTTGACAATTACAACGGATTTTGATATAATATGCTTCTATTTGATTGGAAAAAGATATTTGAAAAGACGGCAGGAAATTCCCTTGCTATCTTCCTTATCTTTAAAATGATGACAACAAAACAGATACCCCTCAACAGACACGATAAGATGTATAAGTATACTCTTACCAGTTTTGTAGGGCACTCTTTCCTTGTGAATCCTGAAGTCCTCTTATTCCACGCATATAGATATAGCTATAGTGAGATCGCCCAGTATCTCGCCTTAGCTTCTCTGCGTTCCCTCGCAGATTATAAAGCTACTGGGACAACAACCCTCGACCTTTTCCACTGTGATGTGGACATAGGTCTTTACGAAAACAACAGACTACTTCTTATTGATGAGGAAGGACGACTTCACTTCAAATACGAAGAAGCCAGAACGGAGAATACACACTAATGGCAATTTCATTTAACAAATCAAAGGGCGCTGCCCAAAAATCCTCAATTTCATCTTACTCTTACCGAGATGGAGACAACGAAGTACGCTTAGTTGGCGATGTACTCGCTCGCTATGTATACTGGCTGGAAGGTAAAAATGGTAAGAACATTCCTTTTGAGTGTCTATCATTTGATCGCAACGAAGAGCGATTCAACAATAAAGAAAAAGATTGGGTTCGTGAGTACTACCCAGATCTAAAGTGTGGCTGGAGCTACGCTATGCAGTGCATTGACGGCGGTCAAGTTAAAGTTATTAACTTGAAAAAGAAGCTATTTGAAGCAATTCTAACTGCAGCTGAAGATCTTGGTGATCCTACCGATCCTGATACTGGCTGGGACGTTAAGTTCAAGCGAGTAAAGACTGGGCCTTTGCCTTATAACGTAGAATATCAACTGCAAGTACTGAAGTGCAAGCACCGCGTACTGTCTGACTCAGAGAAAGAAGCTATTGCCGACCTGAAGTCTATGGATGATGTTATGGCACGACCTACTCCTGATGCACAGAAAGCATTGCTAGATGAAATTCGAGAAGAATCCGTAGGTGATATTGACGAAAGCATTGAAGACGAGTTCAACATCGCATGATTTTATTTACAGCAGACTGGCACATCAAACTGGGACAGAAAAATGTCCCAGTTAAGTGGGCAATAAATCGCTACAATAAGTTCTTCGAGTATATTTATGACTTGGAGCACAATGCTGAAATGCATATTATTGGTGGTGACTTATTTGATCGTCTGCCTAGTATGGAAGAACTGGAACTTTACTTCAAGTTTATTCGTGGAGTAAAGATTCCAACTCTTATATACGATGGTAATCATGAAGCTACGAAGAAAAACAAGACTTTCTTCGATAATTTAAAACAAGTCTCAAGAGATATTAATCCTCTAGTGCATATACAAACTACTTCTTATATTGATGAAGATTGGGGTTTCGGAGTACTGCCCTACGCTGACTTACATAGAAAAGAAAGCATAGAAAAGTTTGACTTCTCTAAGCCTTTATTTACCCATGTAAGAGGAGAGATACCTCCTCATGTCAAGCCCGAAGTAGATCTAGATAGGTTTGAAGATTTCCCTGTAGTATTTGCAGGAGATTTGCACGCTCATAGTAACACACAAAGAAATATAGTATATCCAGGCAGTCCTATGACTACATCCTTTCACCGAACGGAAGTATCAACAGGATTTTTGTGGATTGATCCAGCTGATTGGAGCTGGCAATGGAGCAGTTTTGATCTGCCTCAACTTATTAGAAAAACTGTGGACAGCCCAGAAGAGATGATACCTACAGAGTACCATCATACTATCTATGAGATAGAAGGCGATATACAAGAGCTTGCAGATGTAAAGAACAACGATCTACTAGATAAAAAAGTAGTTAAGCGAAGTAGCGAAGCTACTCTAGTAATTAGTGAGGGAATGACTGTTCAAGAAGAGCTTTCAGAGTACTTAACTTATATACTAGAACTTCCTGAGAATAAAATATCTAATATATTAGGAACATATAATGATTACGCTTCAAAAATTGAAATGGAGTAATTGTTTTAGCTATGGAGCAGATAATGAGTTAGATTTAAGTGATAATACTGTAACTCAATTAATCGGTACTAACGGAATGGGTAAGTCATCCATTCCGTTAATTATTGAAGAAGCTTTATACAATAAAAACTCTAAAGGCATCAAAAAAGCAGATATACCAAATCGTTATGTGAATGAAGGATACCATATAACACTGGATTTTACAAAAGATTCTGATAGGTACTCTGTAATCATTGATAGAAAGTCTAGTATCAAACTAAAACTTCTAAAAAACAATGAAGATATAAGCAGTCATACAGCTACAAATACTTACAAAACACTCCAAGAAATAATAGGTATAGATTTTAAAACATTCTCACAATTAGTCTATCAAAATACTAATAGTAGTTTGCAGTTTCTAACTGCTACTGATACTAATCGCAAGAAGTTTCTTATTGATCTATTACAGTTGGATCACTATATAAAATTATTTGAGCTGTTCAAGGCTGAAGCAAGAGCCCGCGCTACTATACTAACAGGCATAGAAGCAAGGATAGCGACCGTTGAGAAATGGTTGAAAGACAACAAATTGAGTGATACTTCCATACTCCCACTGTCAAATGAGATAATTGACACGGAAGATGATGAGAAAGAACTCGCCCAGCTTATGATTGAAATTGAAAATATTTCAGAAAAAAATAAAAAAATCTCAAAAAATAATCAATATAAAACTATGCTGTCTGATATAGACATTGATAGTGCTAATTCTTCAAAAGCACAGTATAAATCTTACGATAATTTGAAGGAAGAGGTAGGTTCAGTAAGAGCAGTCGCGGCGGGTGCTCAACGAACTTTAAAGCAATTAGGGGAAATTAGAGATACTTGCCCTACGTGCGAGCAGCCTATCGACAGTTCTGTCGAGAAGGCTATGAAAGAAACGGAAGAGGAGACGTATGAAAAAGCTACAAGACGACTTGATGCTCTTAAACAAGAAATTATCTCTATCCAATCTGAAAACAGCGAGTATGAGCGTTGTGAAAGTACTAAAAAAGAGTGGGAAGATTTGTTTCGCTCTATTGACCGAGGGCTTCAGACGCAGCTGTTGGATAAAGGAGAGCTTGAAGAGCGCAGCGCACGAATTCTTTCAAGAATATCGGATGCAAAAGCAAGACTACAAGAAACATTACGAAACAATGAAAAAATCACTAAAAGAAACACCAGAATCCAAGTAATACTTGAGCAAACTGAGAGCTTTCAGTCTGAACTTAATGAAGCTTTACATCAGTGGGACGCAGAGCGAGAGATCGCAAGCAACCTAGAGGTGTTAAAAAAGTCTTTTAGTACAAACGGATTATTAGCGTATAAAATCGAAAATCTTGTAAAAGAGTTAGAAGATTTAACAAATCATTATCTAGCAGAGCTTTCAGATGGCAGATTCACTCTTGAGTTTGTAGTATCAAATGATAAGCTAAATGTACAAATTACTGATAATGGTAACATAGTAGATATTCTAGCTCTCTCCTCAGGAGAACTGGCAAGGGTGAACACTGCTACGCTAATTGCTATTCGTAAACTTATGAGTAGCATATCTAAGTCTAAAATCAATATTTTATTTTTAGATGAAGTTATCAACGTATTAGACGAAAGCGGGCGAGAAAAGCTAGTAGAAGTATTGCTAGGAGAGCCCTTAAATACTTATGTAGTAAGTCATGGATGGACTCATCCTCTATTAGAAAAAGTAGAGGTAGTCAAAGAAGGAAACGTTAGTACTTTGGAGAAGTAAATGAGACGAGTGATGCGCACTAGAATGCAACACAGTCGCAGGCGGTTAATTCACCGTATGCTAAAGGAGCGAGAAGAAAATGAGCAATTCAGTAAAAGAGATAATGATAGAGAACATGACGAGATACCTGACGGGAAAGATGAACTTTCACCAGGCGAATGTGATGATCTATCTTGAATACCCTGCCGGTATTGGAGAACATAGCGATATTATGGGAACTATTGAGGAAGAACTCTCTAAAGCAGCTGACTATTCTGAAAAGTTAGATCAGCTGAAGGAGACTTTAAGACAATATGGTTGATAGTAGAGCTAAAGGAGCTAGAGGTGAGTACTTAGTAAGAGATATGCTGCGACAGGCTACGAGTTTGCAGTTTGAAAGAGTACCCGCATCTGGTGCACTTGAATATTTGAAAGGGGACTTATATGTCCCCAATCAAAGAAACTTTTACTGTATAGAGGTTAAAAACTACAAAGATTCTCCTCTTACAGATAAGATATTCACCCAGCCCAAGACAAATAATCTTATTAAGTGGTGGAAAAAAGTCGTAGTACAGGCAGCAGGGGGAGATCAAAAGCCCTTGCTATTCTTTAAATATGACCGATCAAAAGTATTTGTAGTAACAGAAAATAAACCTAAAACTACAGATGAGTATCTGTATATAAGGTTTTTAGATTGTTATGTACTTTTAGCAGAGGATTGGTTAGAATCAGAGCAAACGGAGTTTATAAGTGGCTTTTAATTTAACAGATAAAATGATTAATCCAGATCTAAATGCTACGCTGGTAGTAGATGCTTTGAACTTAGCCTTTCGCTGGAAGCATCAAGGCAGAACAGATTTTAGGTATGAATACCAGAGAACAGTAGAAAGTCTAGCTCAGTCATATGACTGTAAAAAAATTATTATTACTGCGGACTGGGGATCTTCAACGTACCGCAAGTCGATCAATCCTGAGTATAAGCAAAACAGAAAAGAGAAGTTTGCAGACCAGACAGACGAAGAGAAAGCAGCTTTTGAAGAGTTTTTTGAAGAGTTCGAAGCGTCTCTGGATGTACTAGAAGAGCAAGGGTATCCCATCCTACGCTATAAAGGGGTAGAGGCAGACGATATTGCAGCCCACCTTGTAAAAGATAAAGATAATTATGGACTAGAGTATATATGGCTTATATCTAGTGACCGAGATTGGGATCTTCTAATACAAGAAAAAGTAAGTAGATTTTCCTATGTTAATAGAAAAGAAGTAACCTTTAGTAACTGGAAGGAGCATTACGATGTAGCTCCTGAGCAGTTTATATCGTTTAAGTGCTTAACTGGAGATAAAGGGGATAATGTTCCTGGAATCACAGGTATTGGACCTAAACGTGCAGTAGATCTAATTAGTCAGTACGGAGACGCAATGAATATCTACGATAATGTGCCATTAGATGGAAAGTATAAGTATATACAAGAGCTGAATGCAAATGCTGATCAGATTCTTCAGAACTATGAACTAATGGATTTAATAACATATTGCGATGACGCAATAGGGCAAGATAACATTGCAAATATAAAGAGGACGTTACATGAATATTAAAATTGACTATCGTAGAGATAGATACCTATCAGAATTTAGTATTAAAACACTAGAGGACAGATATATGGTAGGGGACGAAACATCTCCCCAAGAGGCATTTGCCCGAGCTGCGATGGCGTTTGCAGACGATGAGAGTCATGCCCAACGACTATATGACTATGCTAGTAAATTGTGGTTTATGTTTAGTACTCCTATACTTTCCAATGGAGGTACAACACGAGGTCTGCCTATTAGTTGTTTCTTGAATTATGTAGATGATTCTAGAAAAGGTATTACTGATCACTATACTGAGAATGCTTTTCTTTCTTCAGTCGGTGGCGGGGTCGGAGGAGTTTGGAGTTCTGTACGAAGTGTAGGATCTAAAACATCAAGCGGTTCAGAGTCAACTGGAGTAATTCCCTTCTTGAAAGTGGTTGACGCAGAAATGCTTGCTTTCTCGCAAGGTGTAACAAGAAGAGGTAGTTATGCAGCATATTTGGACATCTCACACCCAGAGGTTGAAGAGTTTCTTGATATTCGTAAGCCCACAGGCGGGGATGTTAATCGCAAGTCCACTAATCTTCACCACGGAGTTGTAATATCTGATAAATTTATGGAAATTATCGAAAATGCTACTAAAGTGGAAGGTTTCGATGACTCATGGGATCTAGTAGATCCACACAGTGGTAAAGTTACTAAGACTGTTTCCGCTAAGACACTTTGGGTAAAATTGATCCAGAATCGAGTAGAGACAGGAGAGCCCTATGTAATGTTCGGTGATACAGTCCAGGCGGGGTTGCCTGACTGCCAAAAATCACTAGGACTTGAGGTAACTCAGTCTAATTTGTGTAGTGAGATTACGCTTGCAACAAACGAGGAAAGAACAGCAGTTTGTTGCCTATCAAGTGTAAATTTGGAAGAATACGATGAGTGGAAACACAATGAGGACTTTATTCCTGATTTAGTGCGAATGCTTGACAATGTTCTTGTACACTTTATCAGAAATGCCCCCTCTCAGCTTGAAAAAGCACGATTTAGTGCAGAGAGAGAAAGAAGTATTGGCTTGGGTGCGATGGGGTTCCACGCGTACTTACAAAGGTTAAATATTCCGTTTGAAAGTGCAATGGCAAAAGGCAAGAATATGGCAATGTTTAAGCATATCAAAGCCGAAGCAGTACGTGCAACTAAAGACTTGGCAATGCAAAGAGGCGAAGCCCCCGATGCTGTGGGTACTGGCGTACGAAATTGTCATCTTATGGCGATTGCTCCAAACGCTTCTTCTAGTATTATTTGCGGAAATACAAGTCCAAGTATCGAGCCGTATCGTGCAAATGCATTTGCTCAAAAGACAAAAAGTGGCACTAGCCTACAGAAGAATGAGTACCTAGAAGATGTTTTACGCGATATAGGCATGGATACAGAAGAAGTGTGGAAAGATATTATCACTAAAGGCGGCTCAGTACAGCATCTGGATTTTCTAGACGATTGGACTAAAGATGTATTTAAAACTGCAGTAGAGATTGACCAAAGATGGGTAATTGATATGGCAGCTGACAGACAAGAAGAAATTTGTCAAAGTCAGTCATTAAATATATTCTTTCCTGCAAATGTGTCCAAGCAGGAGCTACACTCTGTTCATATGATGGCGTGGAAGAAAAAGCTAAAAACTTTGTACTATTTACGAAGTGAAGCTATGAAAAGAGCAGAGACAGTATCTGACGAAGTGCTTAGAGAAAGAATCTTCGAATCTATGGACGAAGAAGGATGTGTGGCTTGTGAAGGATAGTAAGTTTATTAAAGTCTGGAAATACTCGTTAGGTAGTTATGCAGATGAAAAAACGGAAGAGTACGATACCTATATAACTATAGTACGAAGTATTATTTTACTCTTAAATCTTGGTTGCGCCATCATGATTATGGCAAACATAATACACAATTGGGGGTAGTATGAGATTATTAAAGTTTAGTGCAGAATGGTGCCAGCCTTGTAAGATATTGGCAAAAACCTTGGAGGGGATTGACGTCCCCTATACTGTCTCAAGTATTGACATAGAGGATAGTCCAAACTTAGCCCAAGATTATAGAGTTAGAGGAGTACCAACTATGGTACTTGTAGATGATAATGATAAAGAAGTAGGTCGTTTAGTTGGTGTTAAAACTAAAGCCGAGATAGAGGAGTTTATAAATGAGTAATTTGCTAGAAGAAAGAGAATATTATAAGCCGTTCAATTACCCTTGGGCATTTGAACATTACAAGTCACAGCAGCATATGCACTGGTTGCCTGACGAAGTGAATCTAGCGGATGACCTAAAAGATTTTCGTGAGAACTTGAGTGAAGGCAATAAAAAATTGCTATCACAGATTTTCCGCTTCTTTACTCAGGCTGATGTAGATGTGTGCTGTGGTTATGCTAAACACTACCTGCCAACATTCAAGCAACCAGAAGTACGAATGATGCTGTCTGCGTTTGCAGCAATGGAAGCAGTACATCAGGAAGCGTATTCTTTGCTGCTAGAAACACTTGGATACGGGGATGATGAGTACAAAGAGTTCATGAAACATAAAGCAATGATGGACAAACACGAGCATCTAAGTAACTTCGGTATGGGTACAAAGATGGATATTGCAAAAACAATGGCTATCTACTCCGGTTTTACCGAAGGTGTGCAGTTGTTTAGTAGTTTTGCTATTCTGTTGAACTTCCCCCGTCACAACTTAATGAAGGGTATGGGTCAGATCGTTACTTGGTCTATTCGAGATGAAAGTCTCCACGTTGAAGGCATGTCGCAGCTATTCCGCACATTCATTCAAGAGAATCCAGAATTGTGGAATGACGAGTTAAAGTATGAAATTTATTGTGCTGCGGAAAGAACAGTAGAACTTGAAGATGCATTTATTGATTTATGTTTTGAAGGTGCAGAAGTGCCTGATCTAACCCCTAAAGAAGTAAAAGATTATATTCGCTATATTGCAGACCGTAGACTACTAGGTTTAGGTATGAAGAAGATTTTTGGTAGTGAAGATAATCCATTACCTTGGTTAGACTATATGCTAAATGCTGTTGAACATACAAATTTCTTTGAGAATCGTGCTACAGAGTATTCCAAAGCAAGTACTACAGGAAACTGGCAAGACATATTTAAGTAAAAAAGAAAAGGGGCTATTACAGCCCCTTTTTTATTTATGACAAAGCACCTATCCTAACTCTAATATTACCACTACTATCATATATCTTAATAGAATTATTGGTACCATCAAAGAACATACTAGAACTTTGGTTGTCTGTATTTGCTGATATCTGTAATTCACTAGATCGAATAGCATCAGCAGCAATATTTCCAGCACTTAAAGAACCTACGTTAGCATTCTTAATTTTAGTAACTCCACCCACTATCTCAAAAGGTATATCTGCCGCATCGGGAGAAGTAGTAAGACTGCCACTAGATGCTGGGTCTACTACTGCAAACCTGTCTGCTCTAATCATAAATGCAGATGTAGGGGTACCGTTTGTGTTGGTACTTGCAAGTCCGAATCCAGATACATGATTGTTGTTATCAATCTTAACAGTATACTGACCTTCTAATCCATTTATAGTAGTCGCTTGCGCAGAAATAGTAGTAACATTACTATCAACAGCAGATGTTAGAGTGAGAGACTGCTGTGCTATTGCTTTAATCGCACCAGATCCCTGATCTAGTTTATCTTGACGAGCCCCTAAAAGAGTTGTTTCGTCATCATCTCCGCCTTCCTGTGCAGTAAGATGGAATGGTGCCGTACCTATGAATCGGTAAGGGCCACCTCCTGTATTAATGTTGGTATTACCGCTCGCTGAACCCTCTTGATGGAATAAAGGAGCTGTAGTACTTGCAGCACTGTGATCTATATTATATAAAACTGTTCCATCTGCTTTCATAACTACAATCTCAGCAGGCTCTGCCGAAGAAAGACGGAAGTTAGAAAGATCAGGCTCTGCCCATATGTAGTAATCTGATAATCCTTGCCTAGGTACACCGAATTCTGCGTCACCACCAGCACCGTCTGCTGTGTTAGAACTCATAAACCAGAAGTTCTCATCATCGTTTACATAGTACCGTGCTCCGCCATCAGCAGCAGTATTAGTAACTGTAGTATTAGTAGCATTATTATCAAAGTAAGGATACCCACCGTTATCAGAGTAATCATTACCTACTACTTCCCCATTAGTCAAAGGAACCATTAGCTGATAATCTCCGCCATCAGGCTTAAATATTCCAGAGATTTTTACATCAGACTTAAATAAGTATGTAGCATTACCAGAAGTTTGTGAGCTACTTGCATCCACATCCTGTTGCCACTGATAATAACCACCGTCAGGGATAGTAATTGTATGATGCACCGAAGAGTTTTCATCAAACCCTGTTAGGGTTTCACTGAAATATACATCTACTGTAGCCTTTCCTTGGGGACTAAATAGAAATATATCAACTGGATAGTATCGGTTTGCATACTGCCCTAAGAACTGGCCAGAGAAGTTAGCAGGAGCACCCATATACCCGTCTCCATGCTTACATACAATAGGTCCTGAAGCAAAAACTCTCCAGGGTCCGGTTCCACTCTGACCGCTCTCAGTTGGGATATTATAGTTTGTATATTTAGCTGCTTCTAGTTTAACAGTATAAACAGTTCCGCTTGACATATTCTCCATATAGATATTTACATTATCTATAAAAGAAACAACATAAGCAGGAACGCTTGTAGTCCCTAGTGTACACAAGAACCAATCGCTGTCTACATAATGTCCGTTTAGTCCACTCGTAACTCGGGCTTCGAGTAATTTTCCATCAAAGATAGCTGCTTGAGCCGAAGATGCAGCATTTGTTGCAAAAGAAGAGGCACTTTGTTTAGACACAAGAGCCGCAGAAGCTGAATTACCAGCCGTAGTAGCCTGTGACGATGCGGCTAATCTCGATGAGTTAGACGCAGTAGCAGATGCTCCAGCAGCACTGGCACTAGCCGCGGCGCTTGAAGCACTATCGTTTGATGCCCCTGCGGAAACTCCAGCAGCAACTCTAGATGAGTTAGCCGAAGAAGCTGAGTTTGATGCAGCAGTGAAAGATGCAGATGCAGCAAGTCTGGATGAGTTAGCCGCAGAAGCGGAGTTAGCCGCAGCAGTCTGACTAGCAGATGCTGTTTCTTTCGAGGTATTTGCCGCACTTGCAGAGTTACCAGAGTTTACTGCTGCAGAAGAAGCAGTATCTCTAGAAGCAACCGCTGAGAGAGCACTACTATTCGATGCAGCTGCAGAGGCAGAAGCAGAGCTTGCGCTTGTTGCTGCGTTGCTTTCAGACGTATTTGCAGCTGAAGCAGAAAGAGTTGCCTCATAGGAACCTTGAGAAGCTCCGTAGCTAGTAGTTACCGTTGTTAAGTCTACCTCTCCCGCAACTATTTGAAGATGATCAATATATACATTATTATCATTAGGATGATTAGTATTTATATTTTCTCTAATCTCCAACCTTACTAATTGGTTTGTGACAGGATAAGTGCCTGCAGTACCTGTTGCAGTAACAAACACCCACTGATTACGAACCCCCGCCGCACTTGTACCCCAACCGCCATCTCCTGCAAAGCCAATAGAAATATTACCAGTATCGGACCCATCTACATATACCCAAGCACCCCAAGTAAATTTATCTCCTGTTGCAATCGCAGGAAAATCAACAGCGGATGGACTATGGAATATATCTGGGTTAGTTGTAGTTAAGCCACTAGATGACAATCTAAAAGATCTACTTCCTACTTTTGCTTGAGCCGTAGTGGTTTCCCATGCACTACTCTGAAAATATTCAGGTAGTTGATCCTTTGCCGCATCCCCATTGTAAGCATAGTTGTGCAGAACCATAGAGTCTCTTGCTGCTTCTGCGGCGCTTGCAGAATTGTCCGCCGTAGTTGCAGAACTAGCAGCTAACACCTTACTAGAGGATGCAGAGGCAGCTGCACTTGATGCAGTATTTTTTGCAGCAACTGCATTGGTTTCAGCAAGCTCCGCAGCGGTTTCAGCCGCACTCGCTGACAGTTTAGAAGCATTTGCAGCGCTCGCAGAGTTACCTGCAGCTGTAGACTGGCTAGAAGCACTCGCTGCAGAAATAACAGCTGAAGACGCAGAATCTGCTGCTGCAACTCCCTCTATTTCGGCTTTTACTGATTCTGTAATATCAATTATTTCAAAAGAACCAATCGCAGACTGACCGTCAGTTGTACTTGAACCATTGTGACGTATTTGGAACCCTATAAAACTTGGGGTATTACTGCCCGTACTGACAACAACAACACGGCCCCATCCACCTTGTGGGCTAGTTTGAGTTTGAGCGATAATCCCAGGCAATGCTTCTAAATCTGCATCAACGTAGTCGCTACCTGCAAAAACATGGGCATGCTCTTGTACACCATCACTTACGGTATCGGTCCAAGCAAAATACTGCGAATTATTTAAATCAGGATTGGCAGTAATTCGAGTACCGTCAGCAGTCCAGCCATTGATTCCAAAAGTAGAGTAAACTCCAGTTCCTGTTGTGTCCCCGTCATCAACTGTACGCATTTTTGCTTTAACAAGCCACACTTTATCAGAGGCATAAGTGAATACTTTACGAAGCGATATAGAATCATTGAGTGCTTTAGTAGGGAGATAAGCATTGCCAAACTCAGTATCATTTGTAACAAAGAAATCTGCATAGGTACTTGTCATATTTGACGAGTTTCCAATAAATCGCTTATCAGTACCTAAACCGTAGCTCTGAGGAGTGTGAATCCAAGTCTCTGGATTAACAAACAAGTACTCACCAATAGCCGCGACTTCTGTTCGGGCTTCTACAACTGCAGTAGAAGTTAGAGACTCACTTTGACTAGCACTTGCTGCAGCACTCGAAGCAGTATTCTTTGCACTTACAGAGGCTGTCTCTGCCGCTTCTGCCGCAGTTTGTGCAGTGGACGCAGCTAGTCTTGATAACTGCGCGGCTGTAGCACTCGCAGAGGCCGATGAACGGCTTGCAGAGGCTGCTTGTGCACTAGAAAGAGATGCAGCGGCTGAGAGAACAACATCGATATTGCCTTTATTAATCTCAACAACTCCACCTGAAGAAGTTAAAACAAAGTCATCAATATACCCACGGAAGTTACCACCGACCGCCCAAGTGGCGTAATCTACAAGAGCATCACCACCAACGTTTCCAGGCTGATCATCAATCAGAATAAGATCAATTCTTACAGAGGCGGTATTTGCAGGTGCAGTAACAGTAGAAGAAGTATAAGTAAACCAAGTATCCTGTGGAGCCTTAGAACTACCACTTACCCAACTTGAATTATCTTGGTTATATTGAGAGGTCGCACTACTAACGGCAGTCTGTGAAAGAAGTGCACCATCTGCGTCATACCAGTTATAGATCTTGAATACATCATCTTCATCAATCCATTCAGGGTCTCTGTTATTAGCATTTGCCATTGTATCTGCAAAATACACATCTAAACTTGCAGTAAATGTTTGGCTTGCTTCCGCTAAAAAGTACTTACTTAAACGAATCCAATGCCCTGACTGTGCATTAGTATCATTTGCACCATAGGCTTTTGTAGAACCATAAGTAGAATTTGTATTTACAGGACTAGTAAAGAATCCCATATCATTAGGGAAGTCAGAGCGTTGACCTTCTGCTTCCCATCCAGCAGGAACTGTATCTACGCCTGTCTCACCAAATTCAAAACCAGCATTAGCAATACCTTGAGAATCTAGCAAAGATTGACCCCTGGCTGCGGCAGACAGTGTAGCCGATGAAGCTGCACCCGCTGCTGAACTCGAAGCAGTCTCTTTAGCTACAACAGCAGATGAACTAGAGTTAGCCGCATTTGCTGCTTGAGTTGATGCAGACTGCCTTGAACTCTCAGCAGCTGTAGCACTCGCAGAGGCCGATGAACGGCTCGCAGAGGCTGCTTGTGAACTAGAAAGAGCTGCAGAGGCTGAGTTAGCTGAAGCACCTGCTGCTGATACAGAGTTGTCTTTGGCTGCAGCAGACAGTGTAGCTGATGAAGCTGCACCCGCTGCTGAACTTGACGCAGTCTCTTTAGCTACAGTAGCAGATGAACTAGAGTTAGCTGCATTCGCTGCTTGAGTTGATGCAGACTGTCTTGAGCTCTCAGCAGCTGTAGCACTCGCAGAGGCCGATGAACGGCTCGCAGAGGCTGCTTGTGAACTAGAAAGAGATGCAGTGGCAGACGCTGCCGCGGAAGATTCACTATTGATACCAAGTAGTCTATTTGTGGTAGCGCTATCATCCGTTAAAATTGTAGATAAATCTTGATCTCCACGCACAATTGTAAGATTATCAACAAATATACCACCAGAGCTAAGAGAATCATGGTTTCGTAAATCTAATATTAAGGGGTTGCCTACACCGCTACCTGAAGGAACAGTCCCTGTTCCTGTAACAAACTGCCACTGGTTAGTAGTATCTACTGTGTCAGCAGCCCATCCACTAAACTGCTGGAACTGTAAGGTTACATCTTGAGAAAAATCTTTATATACCCAAGCACTCCAAGTGAACTTATCTCCTGTAACCATGGGTATGTCGGTATCATAAATTTCTGCGAATTGATCTGCGAACAAAGCAGTCTTGCCTTTAGCGCTATAAGTACCATTCTTAGCCTGAGTACTTGAGCGCTCCCAATAATTTGTTGCCCAGCCTTCTCCAGTTATATTGAGTAAGCCATCAATAGTAACTTCGGAGTCTCCCACTAAATTCTGAGATACAATTGAGTCCCTGACAGAAGCAGATAAAGTAGCAGAGCTAGCTGCATTAGCCGCCGCTGAGGACGCAGTTTCTTTAGCTGCAACAGCGGATGAACTAGAGTTAGCCGCATTCGCCGCTTGAGTAGAAGCAGACTGTCTTGAGCTTTCTGCAGCTGTAGCACTCGCAGAAGCAGAAGATTTACTGGCTGACGCTGCTTGAGCACTAGAAAGAGCTGCTGAGGCTGATAGTCCGGCGTCATAAGCTGATTTTACTGCAGTATCATCTACAGATACATTTGTGAGATCAACATCTCCTTTTACTACGATTACACCATCTATATAGATAGCGGTATCGTTTGTTGCAAGAGGAGAAGAGCGCAGTTCGAGTTTAACTCCTAATGTATTTGCTGCTTGGTTAGCTGCGGTACCTGTTCCAGTAACAAACACCCACTGGTTACGAGTAGCTGTTGTAGCTGTAGCCCAGCCCCCGTCTCCTGCAAATCCGAAAGTTTCATTAGTTGTTCCTGTTCCGTCAATGTATACCCAGAATCCCCATGTCCAAGTATCTCCAATAGAAAGTGCAGGAAACTGATCAGGAATTCTAGTACTATCAAAAATATCTACAGATGCAGTGTTGGTTCCACCTACTGTCAAACTATTTGAGCCAAATTTAGCATAGGTGCTAGAAATTGACGAATCTGTAGTACCTCCTGTCCATTGTGGCTTTGTAGAATCTGGGAAAGTACCATCAAACGCATAGCTTTGATAAACGATCGTATCTCTAGCTGCTGCTGCTAGTGTAGCAGAGCTAGCTGCAGTAGCTGCTGCAGATGAGGCAGTTTCTTTTGCTGCAACAGCTGATGAACTAGAGTTAGCTGCACTTGCTGCTTGAGTAGAAGCAGACTGTCTTGAGCTCTCTGCAGCTGTAGCACTCGCAGAGGCCGATGAACGACTAGCAGAGGCCGCTTGTGAACTAGAAAGAGCTGCTGAGGCTGAGTTAGCTGAAGCACCCGCTGCTGATACAGAGTTGTCTTTAGCTGTAGCAGACAGTGTGGCTGATGAAGCCGCAGAAGCTGCTGAACTCGAAGCAGTCTCTTTAGCTACAACAGCAGATGAACTAGAGTTAGCTGCATTCGCTGCTTGAGTAGAAGCAGACTGCCTTGAACTCTCAGCAGCTGTAGCACTCGCAGAGGCCGATGAACGGCTCGCAGAGGCTGCTTGTGAACTAGAAAGAGATGCAGCGGCAGAAGTTGCAGCATCATCAGCTTGTTGAATTGCATCTATCACAGCAGTGACATCTTCCACCAGCATCTCATGTACCGCATTTGCTCCGTTTTGAGAACCGCTTCCATTATGAAAAGAGCTAGTAAGATTTCGTACTTGGAATCCTATCTGAGTATTATTTGATTGTGCATTTTGGTGCCACCACTCATTGTTTGAACTACTTTGTACATACCCTGTAACTCCAGACAAATCTCTTCTACTGACATATAGTATAGAAGTTTGTGCTCCTTGAGCGGAAGTTCTGTCTAGGAATAAAGGTTGTACATTATCGTTGGTGCTATCTGCAACGCCATCAGTGTACTCTGTAAAGCCAAGAGTAAATCTGGTGGTAGTCGAGCCTTGACTATTGTCTGTAGAAACTCTGTGCTGTACTGTAAGTCGATAAACTTTATCATCATCAAAGGGAACAAGCTGTGAAGGTCCAAAAGAATTATTGTTCCCTGCAGTAAATACGTATGCTTCTCCAAACGTAGCATCATTTGTTACAAAAGATCCATGGAAACTTTGATCATTCAGTACAGTATTATCGCTGTTTAAGCCAACGCTTGCACTATGTGGGTCATCTGCCCAAGAGGTAGTAGGAGATTTAACAATAGAGGGCATAAGGTTAGCAAGAACCATCTCGGCCTCTATCTTAGCTGCATCAACAGCCGAACGAGAGTTAGCAGATAAAGTAGAAGAACTAGCTGCTGCTGCTGCTTGCACTGTAGCAGTAGACGCAGATGCCAAAGATGAAGAGGCAGAGCTAGCTGCTGCTGTTGCATCATCAGAAGCACTTGTAGCAAAAGAGGATGCTGTAACTACATGACCGCTTGCGCTATTCTTAGCTGCTTCTGATGCTGTTGCAAATGCCGATGCGGATGCCGCAAACGCTGAAGCAGCAACTTTGTCCGCCGATGCCGTGTTTTTGGATATCTCTGCTATTGATGCAGAGGCAGCTGCTGCTGCTGCAAATATAGAGGCAGAAGTTGCGGCACACTCAGTTAAAACTCGAGTGGCAGATACGGAATCTGCGGCGGCGGCTACTGCAGTGTTGTAAGTTGAAGCAGCCAATTGAGAAACTAAAGCTGCAGCGGCTGCTATTGATGCAGCGTTTGCGGCGGATGCCGCGCTTTCAGCACTTCCAAGCGCCGCAGATAATGATTCTACTTGTACCGCTGTACTAGAGATACTAGCCGCAAGAGTGGCCTCTAGTAGTGCACTAGTAATAGCTTGAGACTCTATTTCTGCTGTAGTAACAGCATTCGCTGCAAGTTGATCTGTATCAACTCCACCATCAGGAATAGAAATAGTGCCCGCACTGTCTACAGTAAGACTTGTGCCGTCAAACTCATAATTAGTGTTTATAAAATTTTCAAGCGTTATTGTACTACCTGTTTTTAGTACTCTCGCAAAGATAGTGTCTTTCTCTGGATCTAATCGCAGTCCTGCTCTATATCCTGTAATAGAAGATTTGGCAGTACTAAATCCTCTGTCTAAAGTAAGGCTTGTATCATTGGCTATTGCTGTTACAATTGCAGAGTCCCCTGAAGTAGGAGAGTCAGAGCCGCTTAAATTTATTACATCGCCTTGTTTAATAGTAGAAAGGAAAGAAGTACCCGATCCCGTAAGATTACTACTATTGGCATCTATACTTACAGTACCAATAGAAGTCATAGAGCTTGCAATAGTGGCACTACCATCGCCTGCATCTCTATAAAATGGAGTATTATTAAAGGTTGAATCATCAAGTCGCACAAGTATTACATCTGGTACGGAGTGATCTAATAGTAGAAAATGGTCTATATCTGCAGAAATCTGAGATACATCTTGACTAACTGACGATAAGACTACAGGGTTAAAGGGGTCTGCTAAAGAAGCCATTCGAGCATCTGCAGGGAATGAATATGTTATTGGGCTAGTAGTTGAAAGAGACCCTTGAGCAGTAGAAATTGCTCCTTTGGGAATACCCAGAGGCATACGAACAATATTTTCATCAAAGATATCATCATATATATATGTAGTAGATTTAAAATCAGAATAGTTACCGGAAGTAGACACAGTACGTACTCTTATAATATACTCTCCACCCTCT
>Ga0181380_1000083_pt1 | contig 38422 bp, 54 predicted proteins | sample 3SPOviralmetaG_FD_130116 | JGI IMG/M metagenome (GOLD analysis project Ga0181380, IMG submission 130116) | Marine viral communities from the oligotrophic San Pedro Time Series (SPOT) site, San Pedro Channel, CA, USA - 3 SPOT_SRF_2009-08-19 | ecosystem: Environmental > Aquatic > Marine > Strait... | reverse complement strand
ATTAGTACAACTCAACGACGTTGAGAGAGCTATAGAGCGTGAAGTAGAAATTGAAGATACGACAAGAAATATCGGGGTAGACGTTGCTCGCTATGGCGACGATGACACTGTGATAACTAGCCTCAGAGATAAAACGCAGGACGTTAAGAAAACCTTGAGTAAGAGAAACATAACGGAAGTATCAGGCGAGGTTATTCGAATAATAGAAAAAGACAAGGCACCGCATACCCGAGTTCTAGTCGATGCTACTGGCATCGGCGCGGGCGTATTCGATAACCTGTCAGAACACTACGCGAAAGATCGTAGCGTGGACGTGGTAGAAATTCACTTCGGACAGTCACCTCACATGGACACCGACAAGAAAGATTTAGAAACCGAGGTTAAGGCAAGATACTTCAATCTTAAGGCCCGTATGTATGACTTATTGAGTCAAGACATTAAGTACGAACTAGACCTACTCGACGAGAGCGCCTACCTTGACGAGCTACCTACTATACAGTTTACTTTTAACTCCAAAGGAAAGATGCTTATAGAATCGAAAGACGACTATAAGAAACGAACGGGGAAAAGCTCACCCGATAGCGCCGACTCTCTAGCGTTAGCTAACTTAGGAAGGCACCGACGAAGTACTATAGGCTTTTTCACAGGTATGACTGGCGGGAAAATGATTAATAAAAAAGAAAAGTCAAGTGATACTATGAAAACAATTGAAAAACGTATAAAATTAAATCAATATTAAATACAGGGTAACTTAATGACTGACATTATTTTCAATACGAAAGAGAAAGGTAACTCGGGTACGCCCATATCAGCACTTGTTTACGATAACGAATACCTTAGTCAATTATCAGGCGTACAAGCGCATACCGTCTATAATAAGATGCGCCGTAGCGACCCTCAAGTACGTAAAGTACTTTCTGCTATCACCTCGCCCATTAAAGCAGCATCGTGGTCCATAGAGCCAGCCAGCGAAGAGCCTAAAGACATTGAAGCCGCCGCCCTTATGGAGCGTATCTTTTTCACTGACTTAAATTTCGATAGTAAGCTAGGCGAAATACTAACTTTCTTAGCCCACGGTTATTCTATTTTCGAAGTTATTCACGAGAACAAAACATCAAGCGATTTCGGAGCATATACAGGCCTTGCGAATTTAGCTTTTAGAAATCAATCTACTATTACCGAATGGCGAGTAGACCCGAAGACTTCGAAGTTAAAAGAAGTACACCAAGAAAGCTCGGGCGACGCTGAGGTTGACGTATGGCTCAAGACCGATACGTTACTTATGTTCTTTAACGAACGCGAAGGCGACGATAACGGCTTTCCACTGCTTCGCCCTTTGTATGGGCCTTATAAACGTAAGCTCATGACGGAAACTTTAAAAATGGTAGGTATTGAACGCTCGGCCATACCGACCCCGACGCTTAAAGTGCCTCAGAACATTACGCCGAAAGACGAAGAGTATAAAGCCGCCGTTTCTATCCTTAGTTCTTTTACGAGCGCAGAAAATTCATTTATTACTTATCCTGACGGGTGGGAGTTAGACCTACATCAAAACCAAGGCTTCGACCCTATGAAGCTTGAGGACTCTATAAAAAGAGAGGATGAGAAAATGGCGGGCGCTATCCTAGCTACTTTTCTAGAGCTTGGTACAGGCGGTAACGGCGGGGCGTACGCCCTAGGCGAAAACCTAGAGCGAGTATTCACTCAGGTTATTGCATCATTCGCGAAGTCTATCGCCACTACGATCAATACGGAGCTTATACCTAGCTTAATGAATCTTAATCTAGGCGACGCCATCGAGGTTATGCCTAAGCTAACAGTCTCAGGTATTTCTGAAGAGGCGGGCATGGAGTTTATGCAAGTTGTAACAGGCTATGCTAACTCAGGCGTTATTCAAAAAGACGAACAGCTAGAAGACCACGTAAGAAAACTACACGGACTACCTAAGAAAGCCGAAGGTACAATGCTTGAAAATCAAGAGACTGCAGGGGGCGATAATGGAGACTCAGATTCTACTGACAATAATGGTGATACTGACGGGGGCGCTACTCCAACTGATACTGACGACACCGCTCTGTCCTTAGACGAGGGTATCAAGTTAGCGGAAGCGAAAAACCCTAAGAGCCTTATAGATCAAGAGGCAAAAGCGATAGACGAGGTTATGAAGTCTAACCTTCAATTCATTGGTGAGAAATTAGTCGCTGACGTAATGAGAAAGTACAAACAACTACCAGAAAACGGAAAGCTCAAGGCGATTGATAATATCAAGCTCGGCGGTACAGCTAAATACAAGCGTCAGTTAAAAGGGACATTAACGACGACGGCGAATAAGGCACTAGATCAAGTAAAGACCGAAGTACCTACAGCGTCAGACGTAAAGCTGAAAAATAACGAAGAGTTTTTTAAGGCGTTGGACGACTTCGGTTCTATCAAGTTTGCAGACAGTGAATTTTCAAGTTTACCTGCACACGTTCGAAAGTTAATCACTCTACAGTCGAGCAGAATTGTTGACCGTCAAGCTGCAGAACTTGAAGACCGCGTCGCCTTCGTTTTTATGCAGAACGAGCAGACTACAGACAGCGCTGCCACAATTGAAAAAGAAATTTCAGACGCCGCCAACGATTACGTAAATAGCGGGGCCATTGGTACAGGGGCGACCACCACTTCAAGTACTATAGTTAACCAAACACGAAACGAGTTTTTCTTTGACGACGAGGTCTTAGAGGAAATTTATGCGTTTCAATTTAATAACAGCGACCCGAAGACTGACATATGCAAGAAACTAGCAGGTAGGGTATTCGCTAAGAACGATACGGAGTTCTTAGTATATTCGCCGCCTCTCCATTTCAACTGCCGTTCCTTTCTCTCTGTGGTATTGCAAACCAAGAAAAACAAGCCTACTATAGAGCCTCTACCGCCGATCACTGAGACTGATAGAAAATCTATTAACTTAAGTGAGTCGAAAAAGATTGAAAAGGTGCTTGATATACTCGAACATACTTGTAAGGGAAATTAAATGGACTTAATTAGAAACGTCTTAATGGACAAGAAATATTTCGAGAGCGTAGACGAGGTCGAGCAGTTACTTCAAGAAAAAGAAGTAAACGAAAATTCGGTTATTCAAGCTCTTATTTTGAATAGAGAAACTTTTCCTACCGAAGAGGACGCTAGACTATACGCTAGAGAAAACTACTTCGTAGTAGAGGACGTCTTTGAGAGTGAAGTATCTTTCTCTATTCCTCAATTAGACGCTTCCGAATTTATGGAAGATAGTTTTCAGACTATCGAAATTAAAAACGGTGTAAGCACCGTAGTTGCGTTACTAAAACAAGACGCGGTCGAAGGCGGCGTTAATGACGTATTCTTATCGTTAAGAAATGATGACTCGATTAAACTAAGCGGTAACTTACCGCATATCATTGAACTGGCGAAAGTCGTATCAGGTACGCACGTCAATTATGGTAAAGTTGAAATAACTAAAGAAATACTACAGTCTTTCGCGCAGAACTTTAGCGAGAGCGTAGTCGGCGTAGATTTAATGATTGACTATGACCACGAACAGCGCGGGGCCGCAGGCTGGGTTAAGTCAGTATTTTTATCTATGGACGGCACGACTCTTTACGGCGAAGTAAAATGGACACCTAAAGGCGCTCAATGTTTGAGTGATAGAGAGTTTAGGTATTACTCACCCGAATTTACGTTAAACTATGTTCACCCTCATACAGGCGTCAGTCATGGCCCTACTATGTTAGGTGGAGGCTTAGTAAATCGCCCCTTTTTAAAAATGGACGCGATTGTAACTTTTAAAGAAAATACTAACCAAAACAAAGAGGTTTTAATGGAAACAATAGCGCTCAATGAGCATCAAGCTATTAAGTCTGACCTTGAGAAAACTATTGCCGACTTTAAGCTTTCAGAAGAGAAAGCTAAGACAGTAATCTCAGGACAAAAAGACGAAATTGTAAAGCTATCTGAAGAGTTAAAAGAACTTAAGGAAGCTAAAGAAAAAGCCGAAGTCCAAGCTAAGCATGAGAAACTTTTCTCTGAGGGAAAAATTTCAGCGGCTCAACTTACTGCCTTAAATGAAGGTAAGGACATGTACGAAGTTCTAGCTCTAAGCGAGAAAATGAATACAGAACCTAAAGGTAAAGACGGCGAAGGTGACGTAATTGAACTTTCTGAAGTAGATCAAAAAGCTTGCGAAGCTCTAGGTATCTCGAAAGAAGACTACGTTAAGTACAACAACTAAAAACGAGGTTTAAATGACAGCTTTAACAGCAAACAAAGAAGTGGCTGAAAAAAATCGTAGATTACTTTCTAGCCCAGTAGCAGTAGCGTCTATTTTTAAAGGTGCTATTGTAAAGATTAACGCCGCAGGCTTTCTTGCTCCAATGGCAGCCGAAGCAGGTGCTTCAATGGCCGGCGTAGCTTATGAAGCTTGCGATAACTCAGGCGGAAGTGCCGGCGACGTAGAATGTAAAGTTTTACGTGAAGGTGTATTCGAGTTCGTATCAAGTGGTCTAGCTCAATCTGACCTAGGTGCTACTGTTTACGCATCTGACGATCAGACAGTGTCAACAACTCAAGGCTCTAACGAAGTAGCTGTAGGAAAGATTTCCGAAGTTATCTCTGCGACAGCTTGCGCAGTAGACATTGAAGTCTAACAACTAAAAACAAAGAGGTTTTAAAATGGGACAAATTAAAAACAGCATCGTTCTAGAAAAAGCGTTGCGTACCGAATTTATGAAGTCATTCGACAACGGAGAGAATCCGGCTGACGTAATGCCTATGATTATGGTAACAAGCTCTAGCTCTTCGTCTGAAAAGTACGGTTGGCTAGGCTCAGTACCTCAATTACGTGAGTGGAAGGATTCTAGAAAACTTAGCGGTATTCTGGATTTCGATTACTCTATTCCGAATGTGCATTACGAATCGACTCTACAGGTTGACCGTGACGACATTGAAGATGACCAATATGGAGCTATCAAGACTCGTATTAACGACCTTGCTGCCCGTGCTAAGACTCACCCTAGAAAGAAGTTCTTCGAGCTTTTAACTGGTGGCGAGACAGGTCTTTCTTTCGACGGTGTAGCGTTCTACTCTGCTTCACACAAGTACACTGCAGATAGTGCTGCTCAGTCTAACCTACATACAGGTACTAAAGCCGGTAGTATTCCTACAGCAGCCGAGCTTTCGGCTGACTTCGAACTAGCCCGCGCTAAAATGAGAAAGTTCGTAGACGATCAAGACGAGCCTTTTAATGAGGGTGAGCTAGACCTTAGAGTCGTTGCTTCGCCTGACCTTGAAGGCGTACTAGATCAAGTCTTTGGGGCTGACCTATTGAACAATGCTACGAACACTCTAAAGGGTGCGGCTAGCTACATGTCATCAGGTCGTCTTTCTGGCGCTGACTGGTACATCGTAGAAATGAGCGGAAACTTGAAGCCGTTCATTCAGCAAAACCGTCAAGCCCCGCAGTTTGGAGCGCTTGAAGGTACTAGCGAAAATGGTTTTATGCACAAGACATACAAGTACGGTATTGACTATAGGGTTGGTTTCGGTTACGGACTTTGGCAAAAATCTATTAAATGTAAGTACTAAGATTATCGAGAGGGCTTCGGCCCTCTCTTTATTTAGAGGTTAGAATGAAATTAAAATTAAAACTAAGAAGAAAACACCCGAATAACTTCACGTTTTTTGGCGATCATGTAGTTACGCCTCACGCTCAAGAGTTCGACCTTAGCGAAACTGAGGTTAAGTTATTAGAGACTACAGGGCCTAAGCATTGGATTGAAGTTTACGAAGAGAAAAAAGAAGAACCGAAAAAGAAACAAAGTAAAAAGAAAGTAAGTAAAAAAGGCAAGTAATGAGTTTAATTGACGAGCCTAAAGCTTGGAAAAGTAAAGCTAACGGTCAATACTTAAAAACTGAAAGCGAAAGTATGCAGCTAATTACCTTAGTTGATACATCATCTAGTGATTTTATCTATATCGGCTCTGCTTTACCATCAACCGCGAAGGGTGATGCAAAATGGAGATTGCAAAGAGTGGACATAAGAACTAGCGAAATAGAGATTTTATTTGCTGGCTCTAGTGAAGATTTTACGCATGTTTGGGACAATAGAACGGGGTTGGTTTATGGCTAATGAATTTAAGCTAGTAAAGCTACTTGATCCCGCGGTTATATTTAATACAACCATAAATCCGGCTGGCGATTACGAGAATGCTACAACCTACGAGGTTGGTGATCTAGTTTACTATCAAGGCGCATCATATATCGCCAAGACTCAAACAATAGGCAACCTGCCAACAGATACAACTTACTGGCAAATGGTAATAAGCGTACAAGAATACTTTGAGTCAGTATCTAAGAATATTAAGTCTTGGAATTATTCACTAAGCTACACTGGTGATAAATTAACAAGCGTAGTTTATACAGAAAACTCAAATACGATTACAAAGACTTTAAATTATACAGGCGATAAACTGACAAGCATTGTTCTTTCAGGAGATACACCTAGTGGAATAGACTTAACCAAAACTTTAACATATACAGGCGACCAATTAACGTCTGTTGCTTATTCATAGGTAAATATGGCAACAATAACACAAACCTCAACAGTAATAACCATTAATGGTGCATATAAAGATTTTACTGGTGGTTCAGGTAGTACAACAACCGTTATTCAATACAGCTCTGGTGATGCTCCCGTAGCCGGTGACGCTGGAAGATTCTTAATGTGGAAAGTGACGGCTGGGCAAACAGGCACTTGGCAGATACGTTATATAGAAAGTGCAACGTCTACAACCGTTACAGTCGGTGATGGTGGTTTTTCAAGTGCTCCGCCAAACGGTGCAACTTTTGCAATAAGCACTAATTTAGACGATATTGTTTCCGCTGTTGCTGGAGCAACAAACTCTGGCACTTCTTATACTTTTAATGGAAGAGAGTGGGATTTAGAAAACGGTGCGTTTTTAGCCGATGTTAACAAATCTTTAGAAATGACGGCTAATTCAACAACTAATTTTCAACCGCACTACTTAGTTGCAACTGGCTGTGCTGTGCAATTTGGTAGGCTTTTAGGCGGTGAAGCAAATAATTCTTTTGAAACTACTGAAGGCTGCCGCTTAGGGATGGAGGCGACTGGAACGTCTATTTCGTTACTAGGCGGCTATGCTTCTTATAGTGCTAATGGACCTATTTTTAATTTATACGGCTGCCAAGTTGAAACTTATGGAAATGATATGTTTTTAAGGGGCGGTGGTCCTGTTAGGTTTATAGGTTGCATATTTGATGGTGTTATGGGTGGGAGATGGTTAAGTTCTGATACTGAAATTGTTCAGACAAGATTTTCAGGTAATTTAAATGGTGGGGTTGCTTGGTCTCTGGGGGCAACATTTACTAGACCAATTAGTGACACTGTTTTTTATGACAACAATACGGTATGTAAAGGCTATCAAATCTTTTCGGGTGAGTTTAGAAATTCTACTTTTACAGATACTAATACACAAATAATTGATAGTAGTGGTGCGTCCTCTACCCTTGTTTTTGACTTTATTGATTGCACAACTTTTAGCAATACTAAAATTAGTGACCCGAAAGGAACTTTTAATCAAGCAAAGTCAATCAATTACACTTTGACTGATATTTCTGGTACTGGCTTAGATGACGTTAAAGTGGCAGTCTATGACAACGCACAGACAATACAAACAGGATTACAAACAAGTGTTTCGGGTGTAATAAATCAAATAAATGCAGTTTTTTTCTGTAGACCTCATAACTCGGCTACAGAAAATAAAGCACCTTTTGATATTAGAATTAGAAAATATGGCTATGTTTATCAAGGCTTTCAAAGTGCTGTATCTAGTCCAATTTTGCAAGAGGTTAGATTGCCAGTAAATAATGAGCTAGTTTCAACAGAGGCACAGGCGGCTGCTATCACTGGTATTTCTATAAACTTCGTAACAGAAACAATAACAATTACTCAAGACCACAACGCACAAAGTTTATATGACTATTACCAATACCAACTTTATCAAGACGCTAACTTGGCTTATGGTGAAGACCTAATAAAAACAGGTAATGCTTTTGATTTAGATGATTATGATTTAGTAGTTGATAATGCTGTTTATACAGGCGATATTACAACAACTGGCAGAATTACTTTCCAAAATGGGGCGCAGGGTATTGGTGTCTTTACTAGCTCAAGCGGAACTCAAACATCTATCTCTTTGACGTTTAATAATCTAAGCACGTCAACGGTAGAAATTTTTGATAATACAGGTGCAAGCGTTCAAAGATACACTAACCAAACAGGAACTTTAGTTTACATTACTCCTTTGGGTTCTACTGGCGGTTGGTCTTATATTATTGACCGCATTGGCTATAGACCTATTATTTCAAGCTTTGACCCTACTTTAAATAATTTAATTATTGACGGTTCGCAAGACTTATTGCTGACTGCTCAAGGTAATACAATGTATTCAGGCAGTAGTTCTGCTCTTGTTAATATTACTTATGATTTTGTAACACCTCAACTTAACATCGAAATTGGAAATGGTGGAGTATCGCCACAGGTTATCTTTGACGAGGTTGAGCAATCTTTAATAACTGCCGATGGTATGAGATGGCAAAAAGAAAATAATACCCTTGTAACTTTTGATGACTTACCGGCAGTAGGTCAAATGTTATTTATGCAAGATAACATAAGATTAAAAAGAGCTAGTGCAGGGGATGTAAATGCAGCCGTTAATGGTTATGTGTTAAGTACACAAGGCACACCCGTTGACGGTGTAAATGGGAATGTCAATTATATTGCATCTCCAGATTATGCAACACCTATTTGGGATGCACTACTTGCAAACCATAATGTATCATCAAGCTTTGGTGCATTATTGCAATTATTAGAAACAAAAACTCAAGCTGACTCAAGACAAGCAATTTTGGTTGGTGAGCATAACGACACGCAAGCGGATATTGCAGCATTAAATGATTTTAATCCAGTTACCGATACCGTTGCCAATGTAACACTAGTTGCAACAACGACAACGAACACAGATATGCGTGGGACTGATGGTGCAAATACTATCGCACCTGACAATGCTGGCATCACTCAGATTCAAACTGATATATCTAACCTAAATGATATTACTGCGACTGATGTTTACACAGAGTTTACAAGCGGAACTAATGAGGATGCTTTTAAAGCAGACGTTAGTGGTCTTGCTACTCAATCAAGCGTTGATACGATTGATAGCGTGGTCGATAGTATTGCAGTACAAACGACAAGAGTAGATGGGTTAATTGAAAACTCTTCCGGTGACAGATTTACAGCTAAGGCATTAGAGACTGCACCAACTGATGAAGCAAGTGAGTCAGAGATTCATTCGGCACTAGACTCTTATACAAATAAAGGTGACTACAAAGCCGATGTTTCAGCGCTTGCAACAGAGGCAAATGCAACAACAAATACAAATAGTATTATTACTGAAGCAAATGCTAATGAGGCTAAAATAGATACAATTGACGCTAATGTAGATGCAATCTTAGTTGATACCTCTACAACTATCCCTGCTCAAGTATCAGCATTAAATGATATTAGCCCTGCGGAAGTTAATGCCGAAGTGGGTACAGCTTTAAGTGACTACGATGCACCAACAAAAGCAGAACTAGACGCTACTGAAGCAGCTATTTTAGCCGCAATTAACGCATTGAACGATTTAGATCAACAAGAAGTAGCCGAGGCTGTATGGGATTATTTACAATCGGATACTACGGTTAGTGCCTCAATGAAAGAAGCAGTCCAGAAAATACTAGTAAACGCGAACTTGATACCTGCGACGGTTTAGGAAATTTATGATTAAATATCTTTTCACCAATAACGATTTAATAGGCTCGAAGTTAATAAGCGAATTTACTCGTAAGTCTTGGCAGTCTAGAAATAGAACGGCTTCGCATACAGGGGTTTTATTTTTCGGGCTTATCGTCGTTCATTCTAACGCGACGAACGGTGTACATATAGAGCCTTTCTATAGTTTTAAAAAGAAAAATAAAATCGTATGCGCTCTTCGTAGAGCTACCGACAAACGTACTAGGAATCAGGCAGAAATAATTTTCGAAAAGTATTGTAAACAAGCCTACGGAAAAAGTTACGACTACGCGGGCGTAGTCTACTTTACTTATAGGATAATTTTAGAGAGAGTTTTTAAACTACCTTTACCCAAAGTTAATAAGTGGGAAAACCCCGACAAGTGGTTTTGTGACGAGCTTATGGAAATAGAGCTTGGTAGAGATATATCAATGACGACGCCTAACGAGCTTATGCTTGAAATGGAGTCAAGCGGGAAATACTTACCCTGCGAAACTACGCAGTAGACAAGAGGTCTAACTATGCAGACAGACGTAATATTATGGGGGCTTGGCGTTATCGGTATTTTCGGCACAATAGCATTAAGCGTAAACGCATTTTTCTTGAAGGGTATCTACGAGGATTTGAACGCTTTAAAAGTAATAATAACGGAAACCGTAGTTAACGCAGCGAATAGAGAAAAGAGACTAACTACAACGGAAATTGAGGTTAAGGAATTACACAGTAAATTTCACGACTTAAATACGGAACTACACCAACTAAAAAGTTTAGAATTATTTAGAGAAAAAGAGGGAAGGTAACTATGGGCGATTTTACTACAGTAGGCGAAGTAAAAAGTTTATTTAGGCGTATCAAGATCGAAGATGATACGGGTACGGAAGCTACTAACACCGTACTAACTACCGAAGAGGTAGATCAATTCATAGAGGAAAACGAGCTACTCGTGAAGTCTAGACTTGCGACTTGTTATGACATTAATAGTATCGGCGCAGACTCGACAGTTATTATCGGAACCGTAGTCAAGTATCTAGTCGCTGACATAATTAAAAACATCATGGCCCTAACTGTTAACCAAAACAGTGATCGTAAAAATCAAGATATGGGGCCAAACTGGGGCGCGAAAGCTAAAGAGTTAATGGACAAGATATGTCCCGTAAACGAGTGCGGTAAGTGTACTGAAAAGCCTTCAATGCCTTTACCTGATACTTCGCTCGCCTCTAACCCGCCTACGGGGGCTAACCTGTTTAATAGTTCGACGAACACGCCGACCTTCACGAAAGCGGGGAATAATTGGTAGAAAAAGTTACCAGCTACATTGTAGAGAACGACGCGGATTTTAATCGTGCTATTGAGAGGCTACGTAAAACTACGAATGACTTTAGAGTACCTTTCGGGCTTATAGCTAAAAACTTTTATCAGAGTAATAAGAAAATTTTCAAACTCAAGTCTGCAGGGAAGTACCCTGACCTGGGGGGTTTAAATCCTAACACTATACCAGACGGCCAAACAGAGACAAACGAAGTTAGGGCCAAACGTGCCAAGCTTCGTGAAGTCGGTTTTATATATCCGTTAATGGTTCGCACTGGTAGACTCGCTTCGTCATTGGTTAATCCAAGCGACGGCGAAACCGTAAGACAGATAAGTAAAACAGGTCTAGTACTAGGTACGAGCGTCCCGTACACGAAGTATCATCAATCTGACGAGCCTAGGACTAAGATACCACAGCGTAAGGTAGTATTTATAGACGGCGGGCCACTTGAAACTTCGAGAGGGGCGAAAACTAGTGGACGCCGTGAGGCATGGCTGAATATAATTAACAAGTACATACTAGATAATATAGAGGACTTCGGATGATATTCGATACTGAGGACTTATTAAAAGCTAGCGCTCAGGTTATGAAAGATAATCTCAACGCAGAAATCACTATCATAGATACTGAGAAAGCTGACTATACGTTAGACCCTATCAACGATAACGCTTGGTACTTTCAAAACCTAGACGAAGAGTGTTTTTCATACGCGAATTTCGTCGTGTGGGGTATGTATGATAGTCCTGACCAAACAGATACGACTTTTAATAACGCTATGAAGTCTACTAAGATTTTCTTTGAGGTCTGTACAGTAGACGACGGCGCTGCGATTAACCAAAACGTATTTTATAAAATGTTAAGATATACCCGCGCACTTGAAACCGTTATAGATAAAAACTACGATAAAATCCGTAGTGGTCTTAAAGTTCAAGTCACAAGCCTAACGCCTACAAGTTTCGACTTGAACGGGCGTAAATTTCGAAGTGCTGGCGTTTTAATTACTGCGGCCATAAGCAGAAACTAAGGCACAACAACGAGGTTAAAATGAAGAAAGAAAAAGAAGCGAAGTTAGAGAAAAAACCTAAGGGGCTTATCGCTAAGAAAAATCATGTTATTTTCCAAAACGGAGAAAGGCACGAAATCAAGAAAGGCGAAGAGGTCAACGTACCGAAGAGATTTCTCGACACTTTAAAAGCTGAAAAAGTAATCTAACAAACAAGAGGTAAAAATGAGTTTATCACAAGATTTCATTGCCTACGGTATCCATTCGCTCGTACCATACAGACGAAGCGACAAACTACCTTATGGTATTTTTAAAATTGTTGGTGGTGGGACTATCAGTCTCTCCGCTGAGTTCGAAGACCTTTTTGGTGGTTCGAACAAGTACGCGTGGGCGTCGGAAGCTAAAACTATTAGTGCCGAGTTCACAGCTACAGTTAAATCAATGCCTGACTTCCTTTTTGAAGTATTCCTAGGGGCCACTGTGAGTACTACTGCGGCTTCGGCCACAGGTACAGTAGACGGTTTCGCTAACTTCAAAGGTACGTCTGCTCTTGACGCGTCAAATGGTATGGCCTCAGTGTCTATCAAGTCAGGCTCGGAAGCTGACCTCAAGGAAGGTATTGTAGTGGTCGAAGTTGTATCACCTACAACTGTAGACGTTTACTACATGACTGACATTGAGTTTGCTAACGGAAATGACCTAGAGTACATCGACGATAGCTTGAAAGTTACGGCAACGCCATTAACTATCACAGCTTCGACAGCGGTAGAAATTCCTAATACAGGTATCGAAATCACAGGTGGTTCTGGTACTATCGGAATGACAGCGGGCGACTCAGCTACTTTTACTAGTGCGGCGGCTCACGGCGGTATTTCTGAAATCATTATCGGTAAGTCTTCGGCGACTTTCCCTGAGCACGGCGAGGTAGCTCTAGCTGCTAAACGTGCTGACGGTTCTATGCTTGAGATCGACATTCATAAAGCTGTAGGCGCGGGGTTTCCTATCGCTCTTGAAGAAACTGTTTTCTCTATTCCAGAACTAACAGTGAAATTGCTTTTTGATAGTGAGCTTAACCGTATCGCTACATTTAGAAAAATTAAGGGTGCTTAGGCGTCGTTACTCAGTAACTAGGTACGTAAAGAATACTTAATTAAAATAGCCTCGCTTTCGCGGGGCTTTTTTATAACTTAGCAAAGTTAGTACTTGTAGATTTAGCGGATTTTTTAATTAACTCGTCCAGCTCAGGCGCTTCAAGGTCTTCATAGTTAACCTCGTAGTTTATCGCAGTGTACAAGGCGTACTCGCTGACGTTACCCTCGCAGTATATGTTGGCTTTAATTTTAATTTCGTTGAACTCTTCTTCAGTACAGCGGTAGGCTATCATTTTCGTTTTATAATTTTTCTCTTGTCGTAGTCTTGCCATGGTACTCTCCGTTGTATAACCTTAGCGTATAACATAATATTAGTATAAATAATTCACGGTAAGGCGTAAACTAAAAGCGAGGAAAAAATGAGTAATATTAGTATAAACGAGTTAAACCCTAGGGCTTCGAAGTTTCTTTTACGAGGTAAGGAATACCCTCTAAAAAAGTTCACGTTAGCCGCTCAGGTATGGGCGCACAGTGAGTTCGCCACCAAGGAAGAGCCTAACGGGTTAGTTAATTTAAGTACCAAGCTAGTCGAACTAGACTCGGGTGCTATAGCTAAGTCTTGTTATTTTCTTTTAGAAGATAAAACAGATTTCCCTACAGAAGACAGCTTCCTAGATAGTTTAGGCGATAACTTCACAGTTATTAAAGTTTTACTAGCGCCGTTTAGTGAGTGTCTAGGAGTATCTCAACCGAGTAGTGAAGAAACCGAATTAGAGGTAGAGCTAAAAAAGTAAAAGGCGGAGGCGTTGAGATAGCTACTTGCTGGGCCAAACTATACGACGTCTTCGCAGCAAGATACGGGTTAACACCCACAGAGTTTTATGAAGGTTACACTCTAAGACAAGTAACCTACCTACTTCGAGTTATAGATAGTTCGAAGTACGAAGAGCTTTCAATACAGGCGAAGTTAAACGGAGTTAAGTTAAAGCCTAGGATTGAAGCTCTAAGAATGAGCAAGGAAGACCGCGAAGAGGCAGACAGTCAAGCTATGTCTACTCTAGAACGTATGCAGAAAAAGCACGAGGCTATAAATGGGTGACAATTTAATTATTAAGATCGGCGCGAACGCTAAGTCTTTTGACGACGAGTTAAAAAAGTTAAAGGATAAGACGAAATCACTCGAAGGCGGTCTAGCGAAAGTAGCTAAGATTTCCGCTGTAGCTTTCGCAGGTCTAGCTACTGCTATCGGCGTAGCTACTAAGAAATTTACTGAGTTTGAAAAGACATTTACAAACGTACAGACACTACTAGACAAGTCTAGTTTCAAAACGAAATCATTTTCTAAAGGCGTCAGAGATTTAAAGAATGACGTACTATCGCTAGGAGCTAGCTCAGGTGAGAGTTTCGAAACCCTCAACAAAGGCTTATTCGATATTGTATCGGCTGGCGTAGACGCCGAGCAGTCTATCAGCGTCTTGACGGCGGCGACAGAACTTGCTACCGCAGGCGCAACAAATACGGCGGTAGCTGTAGACGGTTTAACGTCGGCTATGAACGCCTACGGGTTGAACGCCGATCAAGCTAACAGCGTAGCGCAGAAATTTTTTCTAGCTCAAAAAGCTGGTAAGACTACGGTTGAAGAGTTAGCTACAGGTTTTGGTAAGGTAGGCGCGACAGCTAAGGCCTTCGGAGTTTCGTTGGACGAAGTTCTAGCGTCAGTATCAGCCGTTACCCTAGGCGGTGTAAAAACTAAGGAAGCATATACAGGACTAAACGCTGTACTCGCTGGTATTTCTGCGCCTACTCAAGAGGCTGCTAAGGAGGCCGAAAGGTTAGGAATAGCCTTCGATACTCAGGCGCTAAGAGCGCAGGGGCTTAAAGGTTTTCTGGACTCGGTAACTACGAGTGCTAACTTCAATGAGCAGTCCCTAGAAAAATTATTTTCATCGGTAGAGGCGAAAAAATTCGTCTTCGGCGTAGCGGGTCAACAAGCGAAATCATTCGCTGACCAACTAACTGGCCTTAGCGATAAGTCTAAGCTAGCTACATCATTTCAAGACGCCCTAGCTACTAAGCAAGAAACCGTAGACAAGACCCTAGCGAGGTTAGGACGTTCTTACGACGCGGTCATTATACAACTTGGCGAGCGGTTCGTACCGCTCTTGAAGCAAGCGGCTGACGCGTTAAGCGCGGTAGCTGTAAAATTTAATAGTTTAACCGAAGAGCAGAAAGACTCTATAGCGAATTTTTTAAAGTGGGGTACGATAATAACTGCGGGTATAACCACAGTTACCACGATAGGTCTAGCGATTATAAAAGTTTCGGCCTTACTCGGTACACTGGGCGGGGTTCTGTTTACTACGGGCGGGGCGGCTTCGGCGTTTTGGATAGCCTTAACGGGGCCTGTAGGTCTGGCGGTTGCGGGCTTCGCGGCGGTAACTGCGGGGGCGGTTGCGCTCTACAACGTATTAAAGGGCGAGCCTGACGACACCCTCGAAGGTACGATAAGCAAGTTAGACGAGTTAAAAGAAAAACAGGTGAAGCTAGAGAAGACTGCGAACACTAATAGACTAGGCCAGAAAAATCGAAGCCAACAACGCCTAGACGAAGTTAACGACGAAATTAAAAAGCTTGAAGAGTTAAAAACAGCGAGAGAGAAAGCTAACAATTTAGAAGATAAAGACTTCGGTACAGGTTCGCTAGTACTAGACGCGGAAGTTAATAACGATATTAAAGACCCATTAGCGGGACTCGATAAAAACTTAGGTCAGCAAGACATAGGCTTAGACACTGGCGTCAGTAAAGAAACGATAGCTAAAGAAGAGGCTGAAAAAGCTTTCCGAGAAAAAGCCGCCGCAGATAAGTTAGAGGCAGAGCGGAGGGTTAGGGATAAGGAAAAAAGAGAGGCTAACGAAGCCGCCGCCGACGACATACTAAGAGCTAAAAATGAACAAGAGATACTAAAAGCTCAACAGGAAAACGCGAACGACGGGCAATTAAATCTACTCAAGAAAAAACATGAGCTAGAACAGCAAGAAAACCTAGCTAATAAAATTAAAAGCGACGAGCTTCGAGCGTTAGAGCTTGAAAATATTAAACTCCAAAAAGAAGCTCTACTTATTGAAGAGCAAGAGTATCAGATTCGTAAAGCCGAAGAGTTAAAGCTTGCCCGCGAAGAGCAGTTAGCACTCGACGAAGAGCTTCAAGCTATCGACGAAGAAAACCGTAACGCCCTTAACGAGAAAGACCTAGAGCAGTTACGTGGTCAGTTACTCAGTAAAAAGGAAGCTAAGAACGCAGTCGCTAAAGAAGAGGCCGCCGCCTTAGTAGCCGCAAGAAATCAAGAGTTAAAAGACACGGAAAAACACGGCGCTGCGGTAGCTAAGATAAACAAGTTTCTGGCAAGCTCCGAGGTTCAAGGCGTAAAGAACGCATCGAATGAACTTGTACAACTTCAAAACAGTAAGAATAAAACATTAAAAAGTATCGGTAAGCGAGCGGCTCAAGTACAGATCGCTCTTGATACTGCTCGCGGTGCTATCTCTGCCTATACTTCCTTAAGTGGAATACCTTACGTAGGGCCTGTACTCGGGGCGGCGGCGGCGGCGGCGGTTATCGCTTACGGTGCTGAAAGACTAGGCGAAGTTAATAGCGCTCAACGTGGAGGTATTGTACCTAGCGCTGGTGGCGGCTCAAGAGATAGAGTACCTATGATGCTAGAGCCTAATGAGCTTGTAGTACCTAAAGGTTTAGCGCCAGACTTCATACAGTCAGTAGGTAGACCAGACGCTCAAGCTAATGAAGTTGAGGACGACGTTAGAGGGTCAGTAGTAGAAATTGCGATAGAGGATGACGCGACTGATTTTATCACAGCTAAACAGAGAGAAAATACAGACCTAGCTATAGGGGTGGCATAATATGACTTCTGAAATTTTAGATATATCAGGCGGCGTAAAATTTTTCGATAAAAATAAGGCGCTATTTAGAGACGGTAATACGGTCAGTGCAAGCACTAACGATAGCGCAGCTAAGTTTATGCTAGACATTAGCAAGTATACACGTTGGGAGTCTATAGGCTCTAATGATACGATTACCGAAACTATCACCATAAACTTTAACACGGCTCAGACATTAGATAGATTACTTCTAGTCGAGCATAACTTTAAGGCTTTTACCATTAAATATAATGGCACTAATGACTTTACTAATGTTAGTAATCTTGACGGCGACCTAGTAGGTGGTATCGCTGAGACTGCTTACGATAAAGATACGGCCTATTATAAATTCGACAGCGTCTTAGTTAGTTCGATTACTATATCTGTAGATACTACCCGAGTAGCTGACGAAGAAAAGTATATGGTGCAATTTATCGCCACTACAGAGCTAGGTACTTTCGCTGGTTTTCCACGTATTCAGAATGTCCAGCATAACAGAAATATTAAAGGCTCTAAAGCTCTGTCAGGTAAAAACGTCATACAGAAAGGTTACGAAACCACGACGTTTAAAATGAATTTTAAAACGTACCCCGTACAGGCCGATATAGATATAGTTGAAGATATTCACGAGAGAGAAAATAGTTTTCTAGTCTGGTTATGCGGCGGGCGCTATGGCTCTGAGCATTTTACTATAGAGCAGCGAGGTTGGCGTCTTAGAGATATTTATAATATGCAAATTAGTAGACCTCTCGGGGCTAACTACGAAAAAGGCATTTATCAAAATGGCGTAAATACTACGGTGTCTTTCGTCGAGGTTATATAATGGCTATAGTTACACCTATCAGACAGTATCAAGTACTTATTACCCCGCTAGTCGATAAAGATACTTACGGTACTGAGATCGACGTAACTAAGGACATAGACCTTTCTGATTATATTAAAGAGGGTGGCATCGGTACTATCAAACAAGACGTAGATAACGGCGACTATGATATAGGCGTATTTACTTACGGTAGTATTACGATAAGGGCCTTAAACCTTGACGGTAGATTTAACGACGAAATGGACTGGCGAAGTATATTTAAGTACTCGCGAGACAAGGCTAAAGTACTGGTTAATTTTTTAGACCCTCAAGGTAATATCTTAATTAGCTTTAACGGTCTTATAAATGAGGATGGTACACGACAAGACTTTTTAAAAGACGAAGTAAAATTTAAAGTATTATCTCAAGACTCAGTCATTAGAAAAACTAAAGTATCAGGGGGTACGATTACTAATGGTACGTCATTTAGTACGGCCATAAAAAGTATTATTAATGTACCAGATATAACCAGCGTACTTGCTTACGACCCTACTAAGATTAACGTAGGGTTAGACCTAACTGTAGATAATGGCTCGTGGTTTGATAATAAAACTACGAAAGAAGCCCTCGACGCGCTTATGGTGGCCAGTAGTTCGGTAATGGTAATCGAAGATAGTACTATGATCGTACGTACTAGAGAAGAAAATAGCGGCTCTGTATTTAAGTTTTACGGTCATGGCGACTTATTCGGTAGAGAGAATATACTAAACATAAAAAACCTTAATACTGGGGTACAGAGAATGTTTAACTCTATCGTCGTAAACGATAGAGAAGTCAGTGACCAGACCTATATAGAAACCTACTCTTTACGTCAGAAAAAGATTGATTTAGGCTTTATTACTGAAAACTCTAAAATGGAGACTATAGGTAATAATGTACTTGAAGAGTTTAAAGTACCTAAGTTAGAACTAGAGATAGAAACAACTACAGAAATAGCTAAAGGGCTTAACCTTTTCGATCTTGTCTCTATTGACTACCCATATCGGGTTAGACCAGCTAACGAAGATACCTTACCTACCTATGGAGTTAGTCGCTATGGTGCGGCCGTATATCCTTTTATTCAAGGGAATATGAAGATTAGGCCTGCACTAGCTTTTAAGGTTATCGGGTTTCAAGAGAAGCCTAAAAACTACAAAACCGTGGTTAAACTACGTCAGTGCGGTACGACTATCTCAGACGGGCTATTCTCAAGTATCGCTACTTTATACGGTACAGCTATATATGGCGAGTCAGTCTACCAATTCGACCCAGATAGGGAAAACCCAGATATTACTAACGTATATGGTGCTGGCCTGTATGACACTATGATTTACAGGGCGTAATTATGAATATAAACTTTAATAAAAATAGGAGTATAAATTATGGGTACTAACACTTTAGAAACAGCCTACTCTAATGGTGAGATTATCGACGCCTCTCATACTAATGAGCTTACGGCTGCGGTTATTAATCAATTCGTAGGTAGAAATACATCAGGCGTACCAGAAAGCGGTAAGTCTCTAGGTACAGCCGCAATACCTTGGGGCGCGGTACATGCTAACAGCCTTGTCTTAAACGGGTCTGTAGTAGATATTGGTCAGATTACTTCAGTAGCTAACCGTATCGTAAGTGGTGCTACCAGAGCTGACAGCGATCAGCCTCAGTTCTTAGATGCTGACGGTACAACTGCGACAATGACAGTGCAAGGTGCATCGACTAACATTACATTATCTATTAACGCTACGGCCGCGACAGTCTCTACAGACATTGTAAAAACTGGTTTAACTTTAGCGCCAGCTTCAAATAATACAGTACTAGTAGACGACACTGAGCTTTCAAGTGATAAGTACGCGGGAGAGATTGACTATATTTACGGGGCTACGAAGAAAAGAGGCTTTATTACTCTTGATACTGCGGGGCCTGAGGTTGTTTCTAAAGTCGGTCAGATTGTAGCTTTAAAAGGTACGACTGAAATTATGATCGGCCTTTTAGAAAGTGCGACTAAGATTACTAATGTTAGTCGTGGGTTTTTCTTCGACGATGCAACAGCACCTATCGTGAGAGAGGGTGTTTCTAATAACGATACTTTAACTCTTATGAATATCGGGTGGACTTTCGTAGAAGATAACGGCACTACCGTAGACATTTCTTACCTTACGCCTGTATGGAGTTTCGACGCTCCTAGCTCACCAGCTACAGGCCAGTACTGGTTTGATATTACTAATCAGACTTGGAAAAGATACTCTGGTACAGAGTTCGAAATTATTAATCGTATACCTATCGGGCTTGTGGTACTAGACGATACTGCATGTATTGCGGTTAGGTCTTTTGACTTTACTAATACTTTTAGTAATGAAAATAATGCAGCCCTTGAGGTTTCAACTACGGAAATTATTAAAAGTAATACGTTATCGACTAGGGTTAGCGTTTACGGTACTGAGATTATTCAAGACTTTACTAAGCTAAGTTGGAATATAACTTCAGACTTAGAGACTGGACTTACTGAGGCCGCTAGTACTGTTTATTACTTATATCTTTCTACTAAGGGTGAAAGAATTATAGGAGCTGAAAAGCCGTACTATAGAAAAGACATTAAAGGTTTTTATCACCCATACCATACGTGGCGCTGTCTTGGTGAGGCTTATAACGACGGGTCTAGTAATTTAACTTTGGTAGATGAGATCGACTATAACCCTAACATAAAAGAGAAAAAGGCTATAATCACTTACGATGATGGAGACTCTTATAGTTCTTCTTGGTCGCTAATTTCTTTTAATGCTATCAGTGGTGATAATGAAGCTATTAAGCTGGGGTCTAACCAAGTAGACTTAATGGCTGGTAACTGGAATGTTAAGGGCGCTATGAAGTGGTATGCTTCACTAAATGGTATTAGGGATTGTGCTGTTAGGGTTTATGATGTAAACGCCGCAGTTTCATATGACGATCAATTTGGTTTTGGGCGTTCATATCCAATTTCTGCAACATATGGTGGTTGTCAACCTGCTGAAATCGTATTTACTAAAAGAAATTATCAGTTATTGACAGCTTATAAGTTTGAATTTCAACTTAAAGGTATATCAAGCAACGGGTCTGGTGCAGCAACAGGTGTTGATGGTATTCAACTTATTAGACAGCATATTGAGTTCACTAAAATGAGTAAATTCGCATAAGGGGTAAATCATGGAATATAATTTAGTAGTAGCAAAAATTTATGAAGACGCCGACTTTAACCCAGCTTGTTTTCAGTATAGCGAAGCCGAAGCCAGAGAAAAAAAATTCTGGCGTGACGCCCGCCCTATGCCTACACAAGCTGAGCTAGACGCGGCTGAAATTCTAGTTAATAAAGAAAGTCAAATTAAACCTATGTACGATCAAATGGTTACTGACATTTACGACGAAATGCTTCGAGTGTTTGGAACTTCAAACGACGTTAGCGTTAGCGCTACCGCAGCTACCCTGGAGGCTATGTTGAAGCGACCCGCTAACTACGTTAGTACGGACTTAGGACTAGTAGACGAAGCCGCAGTTACTACATACGCTACGGCCAAACTTGGCGAAGCTGACGCCTATGGTATTTTTAGATTGAAAAGAATAGCACAGTATCAGACAGAAAAAGCTGCGATACTAAACCCATAAAGGAAGGTAGAAAATGAAAAAGGAATTACTCGAAGTATTACTAGGAAGCGTAGATTTAAAGAAACTAGCGAACGGCGTTGTAGATAACGTGATCGAAGAGGCACTTAAGAAAGTTGTAGCTGACTCGTCTAACCCATATGATGACATGATTTTAAACTCTTTATGGCCTCTAGTTGAAAAAGAAGTTAAAGAGCTTATCGAAAAAAATCTAGACCTAGCGAAGCTACTAAAGCTAGATGAAAGCTACTAAAGCTAGATGAAAGCTACTAAATTTTTAGTAAAGAATAAGGACTTCTTAGTCGGAGTCTTTAAGTCTTTACTCTTAAATCTTTTAAAGATGCAAGCTGCGGGCGGGGTAAAGGGTTGGATAATTAAAACAATCCTTACCGAGTTCGCCGAAGAGGTTATAGAGTTTATAACTGTTAACGTAGACTATGTAGAAATAAAAAATAAAATTAGGGGTACTATAAATGAAACTGACCGTAATCAAGCTACTACTGACCTTAACGATATTATGCGCTAGCTGTGGAAGTACTACAGATTATCGTCCTAGTATTTACGGTCACGATTATATTAATCGAGAAATTATTACGCCCGTAACTTTCGAGCGTATCTCATGCGGAGATAAAAGATTTAACGAGTATGTATCAGTCAACCTCGATGACCTAGCGAAGTTAGCGCTTATTTTAAAGCACTCGAAAGTCCCTAAGAAAGTACGCCTACTAGTAGAGAAATTTAAGAAAGAAGTAGACTTACGCGCTAAGTTACAAAACAAAGACGTAGGCTTTAAAGGTAGCGGCTTTTAATTATATGCTCGTGATTAAGTTTGATACGCTCCAGGAAGGTTTCGACCTCGTCGTAGTTATCAGTACTCAAAACCTCAGCGCCCGCTCTACGGGCGTTTCTAAGATGCCAGTCTTGAAGCTTACGCGCTTTCTTACCAATATCTTTTAATTCTATATAGAATGAAATACCGTGAAACGTACCTGATATATCAGGACACCCCGAAGTGTAACGATCTGAAACCTTGTTATAATAGATGGGCTCACCTTGGACTACGTAGTTATCTAGAAGAGTTTTTACTTTCTTAGTTATTAAGGCTTCGCTCATATATTCCAGTTATTCTTAAACTCTATAAGTCTAGAGTCATCTTCGAAGGGTTTTAATCTTACGGTGATAGTCCTAATTAATTGTATAGGAATAAGGTAAAAAATGTCTAGACACTTAATGTAGCAGGCTATAACGTCAATGTTTTTAGGACTGTAGGCGTACTTGCTACTAGAGCCTCGACCTATAGTAAAGCGAAACCAGCCTTTCTCGTCTAGTGGCGTTCCGCAAGTTTTGACTTGTACCCGTAAAAAACGTCCTTGTTTTTCTAGTACAAAATCATACGGCTTACTATCCGAGAAAGGCTGGAGTACTGAAAATCCATTTTCGTATGCTGAGGACATAAAACGCAACTCACCATAGTCTCCAATTCGTTTGGACATACATTAATTATAGGGAAAATACTGCCTACTTGACTAGACTACCGCGTCATAAGCTTGCTTCGCCGCCCAGCTAGTCTCTGAAATCTCTAGGTCTACCCTAAGCGGTAGGTTCTTGTGAGGGTACGCCTCAGACATTATACGACTTAACTCAGCTACTAGATATTCTTCGCCGTCCCGTAGTTCAAATATGACCTCGTCATGGACGGTCAAAACTACGGAAGTCTCGTACTCTTTTAAAAACTCAACGCAGTTAACGTAAGCGCGTTTGGTGCAGTCTGCGGCGCTGCCTTGAATAAGCGCGTTTAGTGCCTTGTACTCTAAACCTTTTTCTATTTGAGATACTCGCCCATATGGGTTATGAATTTTTCCATAACGCTTAGCTTGCTCTTTACACCACGTATCTAGACGAGTTACACCCTTAATCGAAGTTTTAAACGCAATTCGTAGTTTCTTCGCTTCGGCTTCCGAACATTTCAAGTTAGACGCTATCAGAGTAACGCCCTGACCGTAGGCAACGCCTAGAGCTAACGCCTTAGCTTGATTACGAGTAATTTTAATACCTGTATATTTCTCGACCATTTCGGCCATAGCTATATAAATGTCTAGGCCTGACTTCACTTTCTCTATAGTTTCTTGATCGCCCGACAGGTCTATCATCAAGTACATTTCTTGACCCTTGTAGTCGCCAAACAATAACTTGAAACCCTTACGCGCTATGAAGCCTTTTCGTACAGCGTAGTCGTGGTACTTTTCCTTATGCAGGTTTTGAAGGTTCGGAGCGAACGAACTCAAGCGCCCTGTAATCGTGGTTTCTTGACCTAAGCTACAATGAATAACATCGTTCGCGTCGATCATGGCGAGCCAGTTTTTATAGTACGTATTCGCTTTTTTCTGCGAGCGTTTCGCTTCGACTATCTTATGTAGCGTTGGCATACTGTACTTTTCTGATAACGCCTCTAGAGTTTCCGCGTCGGTACTATACCCGCCCGTCCACTGACCACGCTTAATTATTTTCGGGAGCGTAAGCCCTAAGTCCTTCATAAGATAATTCTGTACTTGCTTAGGTGAGTTAACATTAAGGTCTACGGTCTGCTTGATTTCTTTTAATAACTCGCTAGCTTTTTCTAATTCATACGCCCGAGCTTTCTCGCAGTAAGCCTTATCGAGTAACATACCTCTAAACTTCGTAGTAGCTAACGCGGTTGAGAGTCTAGACTCAGTCCCGAGTACGTCCATAATCTTAGGCCATGACTTAGGACGCGTAGCCTCGTAGTGCTTGTCTCTACCATTTATACGTCTGATAATTTCTGTACATATGTCGAAGGTCAAGCGAGCGTCGCTACACCCGTACTTGAACATGATTTCTAGAGGCACCTTGTCATAACGAGGTTTCTTTTTGTCTTTAGAGTCAACGCCGTAGAGGTCATGCTCTTTAATGTATTTCTCTACGGTAGTATCTTTTTCTTTCCTTAGATAATACTTAGCTAGGTAGTCCATACTGAAAAACTGATTATCTGACTTTCTACCTGACGGGTCGTGCAGCGAATTTTCAAGCCTCGCCAGTACGCCCCCGTCTAAAATCTTAGGGCCTTTTATAAAGACCTTGTCCATAGCGAGCATCGTATAATCATAATCATAATTAATGAAAAACATATAACCGCAGTTATCTATAATTTTCTGAATGTCTTTGATTTGATCTTTATGAAGACCACCGACATTAAAATTGAAGTAATACTCGTTAGACTCGTCGGCGATAATCACAGAGAAAACCCTATCACCCTTGAAAGGCTCTAGCCCTGTAGTCTCGGTGTCTAGTGCTAACCTCGAACGCGTCGATAGTAGCTCTACTACACTAGTTAAGTTTACGTGGTTTACGAGTACTTGCATTTAAGAACGCCATTTGTAACTGTGGGCCATTATCTTTAAACTCGTTTAGAGCTATCTCGACTATCTTGTTCATAGGTAAGTCGAGCTTAGTAGCTAGTTTTTTGGTATTATCTACTACCTTGACAGGCAGTTCTACGTATATCGCTTTTTTCATTTCGTTACCTTTTTATAGACGAGGTAAAGTGATTTTCCAAAGGACGTCTTTACCCCCGCCATGCGTTTATTATCTTATTACCCTCTTGTTAACGCTTCAAAGAGTTGTTTAGTACGGCAATACTAAAACGGTATATCTGAATTATCTACAGGTGCTCCCGTAGTTTTCGCCTCATCTTCCGTTTCGTGTACTTGTACGTTATCGGTCTTTAATCTCTCTGACCACTTTACGGCCTGAGATATTTCTACGTCGGTAGACTTACGCCCGTCGATTACGTCCATTACGTAGTACTTACCTTTTTCGCCCTCTTCGGACTTCGCCACGAGGTTAAAAGTCTTAGCATAACTGGCCGCTCCAAACTCGTGAAGTATCATTAACTTAGTAGCTAACTTCTTACCGCCTTTAAGCGAAGTTCTTTTAAAAGTTAGAACCATAGGAAATACAGTCATGTTTTCAACGTCGTCTGGACGGATAACATAGTAGTTCATAGTCTTAGTACGGTTAATCTTTATACCAGCGGAAACCTCTTCCCACGGTAGGCTAGAATTTTCTGGCGTTAACGCCTCAGTCTTAACATAGTTATTGTTTTCAAACGTCTGTAAGGTCTTAAACATACCTAGAACGATAAACTCCACGGGACTACTTTCTTTCGAGCCTACCACAACCTCGTCGAGGCTATGCACGAAGTCGCCTTGCTTCGCCTTATCCTGCTCTACTAACTGACTGATAGCTTGCATTAACAAAACCTTCGGAATGATAATATCACTAGCGTCAAGATCGTTTACGAAACTCGCCTGCTCCGCGGGCGCTAGTGCGGTCTCTTCTTTTTTAGTTACTTCTTTCTTACTCATAATTTTACCCCTGTTACTGATAGAGTTATTCTATTGCTTGATACGTCCATACCGTCGATTTTAAAATCTAGGTTCTGCTCTTCGACTGCTTTCTGGCGCATTTCATTGTAGTAACTATTCATCTTACTAGCGTTGAAAGTTACAAGGTCTTCGTAGTCGCCTACTCTCTTGAGATACTCAGCGAGTGCTTGCTTGTCTTCGATCTTAGCGTAAGGACTATTTTTTCTAGTCACCTTACCAAAACCAGTATCGAAAGTTTTTAGTTCGTGCTGTTCTAGGTGAGCTAGAATATTATCTTGCATTTCTTTTAACTTTTTCTCTTCCTCAGTCTTCATCGCTTTCACTCTAGCGACCTCGGCTTTTTGAATAAACATTTCTTTGCATAGCTCTTTAAGCTCGCCGACTTCAATCTTGTCTGTCATTTAATACCCCTATTTAATTTCTAGGTTAAACCTAGGTCAGCAGTTCTTTTATGTCTAGTAGTTTCTCAGAAAATTCTTTTTTCTGTAAAAGTTTCTTATATATGTACTCGTCTATAGTTCTAGGTGCGACGAGGTGATAATCAAACAGCGTTTTATGAAACTTGATAGCGCCTGCTCTGTTATTTCTTTTTTGACTCTGTAGGTAGTCTTCGAGGCTAAAGTTACGCGTATAGTATATCTTGTACGCTGCGCCAACGAGGTTTACACCAAGTCCCGCCGCCCTAGTGTTAGCGATACATACCTTAACGTCGCCGTTGAGATTTTCAAATTCTGCGACCGCGTCTAGTTTATCTTGGGTAGATACCTCGCCGTTAATCTCAACGTACTTGATCTTACGCTTTTCAAGCTCTCGCCTTATGTCTTTGTAGTTCTCAGAAAATACGCAGAAAATTACTATCTTATTCGGCAAGGCCTGCTCGACTAACTCCATACAAGCGTCAAGCCTCGGGTTAGTTTTAAACTTATGAATACTACCGTCGTATAATTTCATATACCCGCTACTGATTTCGTTAAGTCTTAGCATCTTGGTTAGTGCGTTACTCGTAGCGAGGGGGTTATCGTCTTGACCTTCAAGCCATGTTATAAGCTCTTTCTTTAACTCGTCGTAGTGTTTTTTCTGCTCAGTAGATAGCTCGACCTCGACTTTATTTATAACCATTTCAGGTAGGTCTACCGCCTCTTCGGTTGATATAACTACCGCCCTACTCGCAAGTTTTTCGTGGTACTCAGGAAGCTTGTACTCGTTTAACTTCCACTTCGGGTACGTCTCACCGTAGGGTATGTACTGCTCCATATACCTAGACTTGAATATAGTCATACGATTCCCGAACGTAGCGCCCCCGTCCAAGAATAGAAATTGACTCCATATATCTAACACCGAATTACTGTTAGGCGTCCCCGATAGTATGGCCTTGAAGACGTCAGCCGTTTTCGTAACCTGTAGAACTTTCCTACAGGATAGAGAGCGATAACTTTTAATTCTTTGAGACTCGTCGCATATAGCAATTTTAAATTTTCTCTTTATGAGCGCCTTAACTACAGGTTCACTTCGAAGTGCTTCGTAGTTCATAACTATAATCTTGTGGTCAGGGTTTTCTATAGTGGCTAGCCTCTTCTTTGAAGTGCCTTTAACTATACCGATAAACTTCGGGGCTAGTTTAGTCCAAGCTAGAAACTCGTTCTTCCAGTTTTGAAGTACGATAACAGGGCAAAAAATTACTGTAGGCAAAACGCCGCCAGCGAGTCCGTACTTGTACCTTATTAAGGATATAGTTAGCGGAGTCTTACCCGTACCCATATCCATAAGTAGCCCTGCGCTCGCGTCGTCTTTGAAGCGTTCGTAGATTTTTCTTTGAAATGGGTAGAGGTCTTTGTAGGTTAGACTCACTCGACCTCAACGTAGTTAAAATCCCACAGTGTACCCGCCTCGTATTTCTCAGCATCAAGGAAGTACTTTTTCATCTTGTATAACCAGCGACGAGTGCCCGCGTCCCAGCGAAAACGTGCTTGCTTGGCTACGTCTTTGTTATGATAGTCAACGACGGCTTGGAAGGTTAACTCGGGACTGTGACTAATTTCTAGCACAGTTTCGAAGTCGTACTCTGACATAATTCGTAGCATGGCCATAACGTCGGTAAACGCTCGATGCGGGAAAGGGTTTAAGAAACCATGACGACCCGTCAGGTCTTCAAGCTTCCTAGTATTTATATGCTCGCCGTACGGCAGGTCGATCATGGTATCAATCCAATGCTTCGGAGCGAACTCGCCCAACATATCGTACCGGTTTATAAATCTACCCATAGCTGGACGGTCAAACTCGTTACCATTATGAGCTACCACGTACTCGGCTCTATCATACAACTTTCGAAAGTTTTCTAGGACTACCTCAGGGGGCTTACCGTAGTTTCGTATCATGTCGTCAGTAATACCTGTAAGCCCTACGACGAACTCGTCCATAGGTAAGTGAATATCAGGCTCGTAAACGAGGTCTGCTTGAACTTCGATAGGGCACTTGAGGTCAGTATCATATAATATCGCCCCGACTTCCGTTACTCTAAGCAGGTCTTGATCGAAAGTTGTAGTTTCTAGGTCTAGTCCAAGTACTAGCATTACGCCCTCTTCCCGTTCATTACTGCGCTCCAAACTTTTTAAGGAAAGCACCTAGTTTTTCTGGTGGGATAAAATCTGACCTAACGTCAAGGAAGTACCACTCTGCTAGCGTACATTTTCGTATGCCGTTATCTCTTAACGCGTCTAGAACTCCGTAAGGTCTAGAGCCTTTCTTCGCTCGTTTAACTTTACGGTCTACAAGGTGAGGGTACTCTGCTTTATAGGCTTTATGTAATTTCTCAGCAAACCTTTTCGATTCAATAACCCCGTCAAGATACCAAAACTCAAAACCGTTTGCGACGCCGTTGTAGTTATTACAGTGCATAGAAATCGCTTCGGTACAATCGGCCTCTGCCAAGTCTTCCGCTGCGCCCCTGCGACCGCGTCCGTCGTCCCTGGTAGCGAAGGTTAACCCTGAGAGCTTCGCAGTCTCTAGATTAAGTTCGTACTCTTCGAGTAGTCTATCACCGTCAAGGTCGTAGTGTCTTACGAAGTCGTCGTACTCTTCGTCGTACTCTTCATACTTGAAGTACCACTCTCTATTGTTAGCGCCCTTGTCGCGTTCGTTATGACCTATTAGTAAGCCTGTCTTACCGTTTCGCTCTGCGACCTCGCCGTCAATTGGCGGTAGTTCTACAGGCTTAACGTAATCTTTTTTAAAGCATTTCATTTATCTTTCCTTTTACATAACTTCGTTATTCTAGGTTTATAAATTTCTAATTGCTTCGCGCAACCGCATAGGTAAACTTCGTAGAGCTTGAACGGTCTATCATAGAACGTACAAACACTCAGCGCCTTAGCGTGAGCAGGTTCAAGCGACAGCGTCGTTATGAAGTGCGCCAGTAGTTGAGCTTTCATAATGCTTCCGATATTTTTATAGTCTCTAATGAGTACTTTCTACCGTCCATACGGTTAATAAGTAAGTTCATACCGTTTAAAAAGCCCTCTTCGTTTTGAAAGAACTCTACAAGCTTCGTACCAGTTAGACCATTACGTACAAGAAATAGATACAACTGGTGTTCTCTACCTATATTTTTCTTCTTAACGTAAAACGCTCTTATTTGAGTTAACCATATGGCCGTGGCAGGCTCACCGTCGTACAACGTATCTAGAACCTTTCGTAGTTTATCTACAGGTAGGCCCATTTTTTCGTGTATCTTGAAGCGGTCATCTTGCGTTTTCTTGAGATAGCTCAAATCCATTACACCCTCGTTAGACATGGTGGTTACTTAGTTTTATAGACTCTTGAGTCTCTTTAGGTGTTAAGTCTGAAATAATATTTATAAGTTCCGTTATCTTAGCGTCCTGCACGTTAGTTACATATTGCAGTGCATCTTTATCTTTTTGAAGCTGTATAGATAACTGTTCGAAACCTTCGGCAACCTCAGTCAGCCTTTCGACCTCGACTTTATACTCTTCGAAAGCATCGACCATTTTCTGTATTTCTTGCTTACCAGCGTCAGACAACTCCGCGACCGCGTCGTTAAGTACTTGTACGTTAAACATTTTTATACCCCTGTAAGTTATTAGAGGTATAGGTATAACCTATGAAAAACCTATCGTCAAGTCGATTTCGCTTGTATCGTAATACGAACTAAGCTACTATACGTAATACGAACTAAGGGGTACGAAATGAAAATTACAGAGTTAAGAAAAATAATAAATGCTAAAAGAGTAGACCAGTTTAAGTTGCAAAACGCAGTTAAGTTTTTAGCTGAAAATATAGAGACTATGCCTATAGGCGCAGAACAAGCGTTTAAAGACCTACTTAGAAAGGGCGCTAAAAACGCTGGTATAGAGCTTCAAGACTTACAAGACGTTTATAATTCATATAGAAAATAATAAAAGCCCTTCGGGGTCTAGGGGTACTTATGAATAATTTAATTAATGATATTACTATAATTGCTAGCCGTGTATGCGACAACCAGCTAGAAAAACTACGTTTAGAGGAAGAGCTTTTAATTAGCTTTATTCGTAAAACTACCAATAAGACTAACTTGAAAACTAAAGCCGATGCTCTTATAAGGGTTAAGCAAATTAACAAACTACAGATTAAACTACCTGGAGGCAAATAGTGGGTAGGTATTATCCGAAACCGAAAGTCGATCTTTCTAGGTTTATGAAGTTTATAGAACTTAAAAACAACGTGGTAACTTTTGCCTATAAAGGTACGATCTACTACGCAACCTTGAAAAATCCACACGGTTTAGAATATTTTACCTTTAAAGATAACGCATACGTAATACAGTCAGATAAAATCAAAGGGGTATGAAGTGGCGAGAGATTATAACTACGGTGAAGAGTTCGAGCATTTTTGGAAAGATTTGGACGTACCGAAGCGGGCTTCACGTAAAGAAATCGCCTATAAAGTTTTCTTACGTTGTTCAGATAGTGGGTTAGAACTACAACTAAAAGAGAAAAATAAACTAATTAAAGAACTACTCGAAGGCGTTAATGCCTGTACTAACTGCGGGTGTACTGAACTACTCTGCGGTTATCGAGGTTATGACGAGGGGTGTACGCATGGTAGTTAAACAAGGTAAGGAAGTTAAAAAAGTTGAGAGCGTTCGCATAGAACCGAAACGCAAGCTCAAGGTTATCAAACGATATGGCGGTCTACAGGCTTTCTTAGATGCTATGCTTAAAAAGGAAGGTATCTAGTGACGCCAAATATAGAGATCGACAAGCAAGCAGAGCAAGACAAAGAAATTATCAAGCGCATACTAGAGGTAGTAGACGGAGTGCGGAGCGGTTATATCAAGCTCGACGAGCTAACCGAATACAGCGACAAGATAGTAATTAAATACACTGCGAGGGTACAATGATAGATATGGGCAGCGGCGAGGTCGATAAGATCAAGGCCTTTATACCGAAGCAAGCGACGGTTTTAAAATACGAAGTTAGTGGCGAGACTATCTACTTCACTTACGAGTATGACGGTAGGATATTTAAGTCTAAGCTCGCCTATGGGCGTAGAGGTATAAACGCCCGCGTCAGAAAGAGTGTTTCAAAAACAAAGAGCGAGAAGTCGTAAACAAAAAGGGAATATGAAAATGGAAAACCTAGAAAACCTAAAAGACACTAAAAGAAGACTTGAAGAAAAAAAGAAAGTTTTGTGTGATGAGGCAACCGTTGGGATTCGTTGCGAACTAAATCAAATCAATGAGAAGTTCGACAATAGCTGTGAGGGTTGAAATGGCTTAATTGGAGCACTAGAAGGGGGGGGTAAGTAATGAATCTTGGTGAATATTATTCAGAGGCGGGGGATTATATCGAAGAATTAGAATCCCAACTAAGAGAAGCTGAGAGGGTGATGGAGCATCTGGTACCCCTAGAGAATGAAAACAGGGCACTAAGGGAAATGTTAACTATTTCAGTAAGTAAGGAGTGCAAGTGTAAAAATAACACCATGGTTAATATAGAAGTGGTTAAGCGTAATTTGGAACTAAAAGAATTTGCCGCCAAGTGTTCTTGTGAGGCTTATGAGGATGCAAAATCGGAGTACGAAAATGAAAATAACTAAAGAGAAACTAGAAGAATTAGAGAAAAATAAAGATGAGGCTTGGGAGGCTTGCCGTGAGGCTCGGGAGGTTTATTGGGAGGCTTATTGGGAGGCTCATTGGAAGTATCAGGAGGCTTATGAGGATGCAAAATCGGAGTACGAAAATGAAAATAACTAAAGAGAAACTAGAAGAATTAGAGAAAAATAAAGATGAGGCTTGGGAGGCTTGGTGTGAGGCTCGGGAGGCTTATCGGGAGGCTTATGAGGAGGTTTATTGGGAGGCTTACAGGAGGCTTATGAGGATGCAAAATCGGAGTACGAAAATGAAAATAACTAAAGAGAAACTAGACGAACTACTTAAAAACCCCTAACCGTTAATACTAGGGGTACTAGGAAGGCGGCTAGGGGTTATAACCTATGGAAGGTTCAGGTCTTATTATCGTACAGTCTTTTCATACTTGTCAAACTATTACTAGAGAGTCTACTCTTGTAGGTCTACTAGGGGAAAACATTGAACTACATAAATTATCTAGTTACCTCGAAGTTCGCCAAGGGCACCGAGGGGCATTTAAACGCTGACGATCTACTAGGCGCTATCGACGCCCACGACGGAGGCGAAGCATACTACAATCACTTCGACGTACTAGAATCAGGCTTAGGTACCGATGAGGGCAAGCCTACTTTCAAGGGTGCAAGCGGGGTATGCCGTCCAGCTTTTAACCTCGTGGGGTTTGACTTTGATAGTGCGGACAGTCCTGAGAAATCGCTTCACGATGTTCAAGCTTTCTTAAATTACTTTCGCTTCGAGCATTTCTACGTCGCGTACAGTGGTTCTAAGGGCTTTCATATCTCTGTACCGTTCGAATACTTCGATTTACCGGCTGATGAAAACCTACCTAAAACCCTAAGAAACCTTGCTCATGAGTTACGCGTTCATTTTCCTACGCTTGATACTAGCGTCTATAACATTGGTCGCAAGTTTCGCGCCGTTAATAGTCAACATGGCAAGACAGGACTCTATAAGACTATCATTAGTCGTGTGGGTATTAACACTCGTAGCATGGACGCTATCACTGATTACTGCTCTACCCGTAGAACATTAAACTACGAAGTCAAGGCTTACGATGTTAAACCAAACGAGGCGCTAGTACGCCTACTCGAAGATGTCAAGGCGACCGCGTCGTATGATAAGGCTAAGGCCGGTACTGCTCTCGCGCCCACTAAGCTTGAAGCTTTCGACGACAAGACATGTATACGCAGACTCTTCGAAGCTGAGATCGACGAGGGCGAGAGAAATACAACGTGCTTGATTCTAATTAACGACTTGTACAAGAGCGGTAAGTCCAAAGACCATTGTATAGAACGTATGACCCCTTGGATAGACAGGGTTATGCCCGAACATCGTAAGACTGAGTGCTTCGAAATGATCGACGACATTTATAACGGCGATAGGTTCTATAACCACGGTTGTCTTGAGCCTATCAAGGCGAAGTACTGTAGTGCCAAGTGCGGAATATACACGAAGGTTAGTCCCGCGAAAAGACCTACGCCTGTAGACGCTCCGAAGAGTGCTTTCAAAGAACTACAGACTGTGAACGCTAAGCCTGCGACTATCTTCATAGGGGAATGGCTTAAAAATAATATGGCCGTAGTTACCCTATCAGGTAACTGGTTTTTAAATAATAACATGACTCACCCAACACCTAGAAGCGTTATTGAGGATAGAATTTTTAATGCTTCCGACTTAATGAATAGGAAAGAATACAGGGTAGTACCTCAAAATAGAATTATCGCCTATCTAAATGAGTGGGAAGAGTCGGAGCGACGGCGTCGTTTGAATGACCTCGCTAGGCATATAGACTACACCGAGGCCAATGACCTAGTAGACAAATTCTTAACTGCAGTGGTGGGTAGAGCGCCCTCGACCTTAGAGGTTAACGTCTTCAAGCATTGGTTGTGGTTAGTCAAACGGAAGGTCAACCGCTTAAACGTCGAACGTGAAATGATGATAGTTATAGCAGGTATAACCAACACTGGTAAAACCTACGCCGTTACAAAGGTATTCAAGCCTCTTAAAGAGGTCGTTGACACTATGATGCTCGACACTCTAACAGACGACAAGGAAACCGCGAGGTTGACCTTAAGCGCTATTATATTTTTCGATGAAATGGCCGTAACTAAAAAGGTAAACGTCGAGGCCTTAAAGAATAAGATCACAGCGAAGTGGTTAAACTATAGGCCTTTATATAAAAATGGACGTACTCAAGATCGAAACTTCGCTACTTTCATCGGAACTTCGAACAGCCGCGTCAGTGATATCATCAAAGACCCTACAAGTGCTAGGCGTTATTTTGAGTACTGGGTGGACTCTAAATGCGATTGGGACGCCATAAATAAAATAGACTACCTAGAAATGTGGCGGGGCATCGACGAAAATCAAGAGACTCCGTACATTCAAGACCATATCGCAGAGCTTGAAGTCGCTCAAGAGGATATACGCTCGCGCGACAGCGTCGAAGAGTGGTTAGAACTGGACGAACTACGACCTGAGGGAACTCAGACTCATGACTTCGTAAAACCTCGTGAGGCGTACAATGATTACGTTGCATTTATGAGGGTACAGCAACGCGAACGCTATGCGGTAGGTATCAAGCGTTTCTTTAACCGCATGACTGAGCTTGAATTAAATGGTAAAGATTATGATCACGGGAGGCACTACAAGATTAAAGCCTCACGCAAAGACGACTTCGACCCTTCAAGATAACAGTAATTTAGATTGATTTCTTATGACGTATGTTTTAAGTACGGTTGCGTCTTTAGTACGGGACGCGGTGCTATAAGGTGCGAGTGCTCGCGTCATAAAAAGACGGGTACATACGTCGTAAGACTCAACTATTTTTTACAAACGTCATCGGCTAAGTTATTGTTATCGTTATGGTTTTCTTGTTTCATGACGTAAGGACGTATCTTTATATATAAATATATATATACAAGAGTCCCACCTGAGCGTAGCAGAAAACCGTGGTTTTAGAGGTAAAAGAAAAGAATAATAGTTTTTAGTAAAACATACGTCATGAGATTATTCAGGACGGAACCTAGGAAGGATAAAATGAAGAGATTAGAGTTTTTTAATTTAGACCCTGATAAGGCCTTAGACCTACAGTCTGAAAACCTTATCAAAATGTATGACCACTACGAGGTAGAAATCTCAGAGTTTAATATGGTTGTAGTTAAAGACGAGGACGGGAAAGACAAGATCGTTGTCGGTGTACTAGGCGAGCCTAGGAAGTAGTAAATTTTTGGTAGGCATATTAGTTAAGGTGCTTACCATTTTTAACTAGCTAAATGTTATACATTAAGTTAGCCTTGACATATGAATAAAAAGTTACCCGAAAAACAAGAAAAATTTTTACAGGCTTACGTTAGAAATTTTAACATAGCGCATGGTTATGAAGCGGCCTATGGGCAGAAAAAAAGTCTAGAGGTCGCCAGCGCCGCAGGTTCGCGCCTGTTAAAACAGGTTAAAGTAAAAGAACGCCTTACCGAAATACTCGACGAGAGAGCTAAGGCCACTAAGGTAGATAGTACTTACGTTATAGAATATTTAAAGGCAGCACTTGAAATCGACCTCGACGACTTCGCTAACATTGGTAAGGCTGGCGTTGATATAAAAGAGTTTAAGAAAATCCCTAAACATATACGCAAGTACTGCACCGAGGTTAACATGACGGAAAGCAAGCGTGGAAATGTGATCGTGAATTTTAAAGTTTTCAGTAAAGAGAAAGCTATCGAAATGCTGGCCAAACATACAGGCGCTACTAGAGAGCGCGTAGAGCTATCGGGAAATATTACAGTAAATTCTATAACTGACTTGGTTAATAATCACGATGCTGATTAAAGACATAAGGGCTATAGTTGTAGAGACTATCATAAACATTGTAGACACGTTGTACCTCTTCTTTCTTCGGCTCGTCTTTACAGTCCGTAACGCCCTCGGCGCACGTTACTTCGATAGTTACTTTCTGTTTTTCTTCTTTGTATTGGTAGACGTCTAACTGATAGTCAGGCGCATTGTAGTAGACCGTAGTTAAGATAATAAGTTCTAGGACTCTTCGTCGCATACTTCTATCGTATCATCTTTCGGTACTGGTGGGGGTATTTCTTTTAGCAGTGGTAGTATAACTTCCGAGTAAACGACTTTAGAATATAGATCGACTAGAATTTCTTCGACCTCTTTAGGAATACCCGCTTGTAATATACTACCCTCGTGAAAGACGCCATGGCCTAGTTCATGTATTAAAGTGGTGTAAAAGTCTTTAGGGTCTTCGAGTGCTGATTCATCAACGTATATTTTCTGAGTACGCCAATCGAATAGACCCCATATACCGTCGAGGTCTTTTAGTACGAGTCTGTATTTAGTGCCTAGAATATTGAGAGATTTTTTAAATATCATATAGATATTTTAACTTATATGCAGAGCGACAGCGTAGTTAAATTTCTTGTCATCTTGTTATACGCTCACGTAAACTTTTTAACATGATAGATTTACTACATGGCGACTGCCTTGAGCTTATGAAAGACATACCTGATAACTCGGTTGATCTAGTGCTGACAGACCCGCCTTACGGTACTACCGCCTGTAAGTGGGACACTGTTATAGACTTTGAGTTAATGTGGGAGCAATTAAAAAGAATAACTAAAGATAATGGAGCTATTTGTTTATTTGGAAGTGAACCTTTTAGCAGTGCTTTAAGAATGAGCAATATTAAGATGTTTAAATATGATTGGGTGTGGAAGAAAAACAAGTTCACAAACCATTTGAATGCCAAGCACCAACCAATGAGATCAACCGAAATTATAAGCATATTCTACAGGAAAAAACCTGTATTCAACAGGACACCATTTAGGGATGGGACCCATAAAAACTACTCTAGCGGAAAGGGTAAAACAGATTCGGGAAACTGGGGGTCGCACTACAAGGGAGACAGGTCTACAATCGAGACACCCATAAAAGCAGCAATAGATTGCATTGAGTTTAACACCGTTCACCCCGACTCCAAAGAGTATAGTGGTCATTCAACTCAAAAACCAGTAGCACTTTTAGAGTACTTAGTTAAAACCTATACCCTGGAAAGTGAAACCGTTTTAGATTTTACAATGGGCAGTGGCAGTACGGGTGTAGCCTGTAAAAACTTAAAAAGAAAATTCATAGGCATAGAACAAGACGATAAATATTTTCAGATAGCTAAAGAGCGAATAGCGAGTGTCTAAGGAAATCAAGTTCATACAGAAATTACAGAGTAACGACGGGCCTAGAATTTTTTTACAGGACGTCCTCGGCGTTGAGTCCTTAGAGGACTATCAGGTCAAGAAAATACTTGAGCCTATCGCTAAGTATAACCGCGTTAGTATAGCGGCTACTCACTCTGTAGGCAAAACTTGGACTATGGCACGTATAGCCCTGTGGTTTCTATCATCCTACAAGAACTCTAAGGTCATTACGACCGCGCCCACAAATAGACAGGTAGTCAAGTTACTATGGGGTGAGCTTCATTCAGCGTACGAAAAATCTAAATACCCTATAGGCGGGCGCTTACTGAGTAATGAATTAAAGATCGGGCCTGAGTGGTACGCTATGGGCTTCTCGCCTCAGAAAGAGGCGGCCAGTGAAGGGAAAGAGCAGAGCGGTTCTAGCTTCCAAGGTTTTCATGCTGACTACATACTAATTATATTCGACGAAGCCACGGGTATCCCCTCCGATGTTTGGAAAATGGCTGAGGGCCTACTGACGTCAGGTAAAATAGTTAAGTTCGTAGCTATCGCTAACCCTACGACGCGGGCGAGTGAGTTCTTTAAAACATTTAGCGACCCTGCTTGGTACAACGTGTATCTGTCTTGTTTTGATAGTCCTAACCTACAAGCTAACGGGATAACCGATATTCATAGACTCAAGCGCGAATTAAAAAAGCTAAAAGAAATGGAGCAGAACGAACGCCTAGAATATATCGAGTCATACGATAAGCCCGTACCGCATCTACTCTCGTGTCAGTGGGTTATGTCTTCGGCTCTCAAGTGGGGCGTAGATCACCCGCTATTTCAATCTAAAGCACTAGGTATATTTCCTGATATAGATGAAAACGTATTAGTACAACTCAACGACGTTGAGAGAGCTATAGAGCGTGAAGTAGAAATTGAAGATACGACAAGAAATATCGGGGTAGACGTTGCTCGCTATGGCGACGATGACACTGTGATAACTAGCCT